>ENA-OUQH01002541-OUQH01002541.1-human-gut-metagenome-genome-assembly--contig:-NODE-2541-length-11180-cov-29.826337_pt1 | contig 11180 bp, 11 predicted proteins | sample MGYA00237948_ERZ548828 | MGnify/ENA primary metagenome ERZ548828 (study PRJEB26490, sample SAMN05194711) | human gut metagenome | biome: terrestrial biome; feature: human-associated habitat...
TGGCAGTGCGGCAAAACGTGAACGGCACGGTAAAGGCCATGATCCAGCTGATGCCCATGAAAATCGATCAGGTGGGTGCAGCCTCGGTGATAAGCAACGGCACCCGCTACGAGACGGCTGACGATATGCAGGTGTACCTGTGGTACAAGGGGCAGTATTACGCCACCAAGCTCTCTGAGGTGAACTCTGAGGGCTACTACCTGACTGGCTGGTACGATAACTTTGGCTGCGCAGCAGGCAAGCGCGTGCGGGTGATCGTGGCGGTCAAAAAGGACTGATGGACTACTATGACCCCCGGCGCAGGGCGCTGCGGGCGGTACGGCAGCTGCTCTACCCGCGCGAGTGCCCTTTCTGCGGCCGGGTGCTGGGGGATGTACGAGATTGCCCGGACTGTGCAGTGCAGCTGGAAACGCTGCGCCGCAAGCCGGGCATCCGGCTGGACCCGGCGCAGCACTATATCAGCAATCTGGCCGGTGCGGCTGCGCCCTACCGTTACAGCGGCTGTGTGCGGCGCGGCATCCTGAACGCAAAGTATCAGGGCAAGCCGTGGCGGGCTGTGGAGATGGGCAACCGTCTGGTACAGCTGGCCTTTGGCGGTGAACTGACCGTGCAGTACGGCGAGCTGCTCCCGCAGCCGGTGCCGTGGGCGGCCATCGGGTACGACCTGATCGTACCGGTGCCGGCCTCCGGTAAAAGGCGCGGCTACAATGTGCCGGAACTGATGGCGCTGCCGCTGGCCAAGGCTATGGAGGTGCCGTTGGCACCGCAGGCACTGGAGCGCACCCGCGCCAAACGGCATCAGGCCGGTCTGCCGCTGGAACAGCGCATAGCCAACGTGGCAGGTGCTTTCCGGGCGGCACAGCCGCAGCAGCTGGAGGGCAAGCGCATCCTGTTGGTGGATGACGTCATCACCACCGGCACAACAGTTGCCGCCTGCGCGCAGGCACTGCTTCACGCCGGGGCAGACAGCGTATTCGCGCTGGCCTTTGCCACGGTGGAGTTTGGCGCACCGCCGGACGACACCACCCCCATCCATGAGGACGATGAGGGAGATGTGTATCGCGATTTTTGAAAATAACGCTCTTTCGCGCATCCTTTTGGCGGGCAAAAGCCGGGACAGTAAAATGTAAAAACTGCATCAGAAATTTGGAAAAAGCGCTTGACAAAACGGGAAAAGTCGGGTATACTAATCAAGCTGTGAGCGGCAAACGCAAACAGATATCCGGGTGTAGCGCAGTTTTGGTAGCGCGCTTGAATGGGGTTCAAGAGGCCGTGAGTTCGATTCTCGCCACTCGGACCATAAGTCCAACGATTTCACGTTAGAAATCGTTGGACTTTTTTGTTTATAGGCTGGCCTCATTTGGCTTTGACCACAATGCCAAAGATTTTATCTGGTCAATCGCAGGGGCAAGTGGGCTTTTTTGACGCAACATCATCTGCTGCGATATGCGAGCCAGCGTTGATGCCAACGATTTGAAAAGCTGGCTCGCGATAATTCGTGCCGTTCCGTCCAATTTTCAGGCCGAAAACGCCTCGCTGAACAACTGGATCGCACTCTGCCGAATGGATTCCTGAACATGGAGATCATGCTCAGTCATCTCGGTATCGGCATGGCCTACGATGCTCTGGATGGTCTGAATATCCACGCCCAACGCCTGCATCGGCGATACAATTCCTTTTGTTTAATGGGCCTGTTTGACGGAGCATACAATCAAATTGTCAGGTTTTTGGCAATACTGTCGATTGCGTCAAACAATTTTTTCCCCTCCCCAAAAAATTGGATTTTGGAGTGTTTTTCATTGACCGATTGCGGAATTAGCTGTAAAATCTAAAAAAGAATAGTGGCTGTAGAGTGGGGTACTCTACGATCTGCTCGATCTTTAAGTATTATGATAAGGATTACGCCAACGCGGTGCTGGAACTGCAGGCGGCCGTCCGGTTACAGGGAGCAGGTACTGAAAGCTATCGGGGGTCTTGCTATTGCACTTGCCAATGATGGAAAGCTGGAAGAGGCACAGCAGGAGCTGGATACATTGCAGAAAAAAGGCGCTTCCTCCGGTGACTGTGATCTGGTTGCGGCAGAGATCCTGTCCTTGCAAAAGAACTATGATCAGGCTCTTGCGCTTTACATAAAAGTGTTCAATGAGGTGGAGGACCCGCAGCTCCTGAGCCATGCTTACCTGTCAGCCGCAAATGCAGCGCTGAATCAGGACGATATGGAAAAGGCTGTGCGCATTCTGAAACAGGGATGCCAGAACCTTCCGGAAGGTCAGGCTGTGCTTCAAAAGGAGATGCTTGCGGATCTTATGATGCAGCAGGCAGCATCTGACAAAGAAAATGCAGAAGAATACTATGCTGAAGCGCAGCAGCTGCTGGAGGAACTGGTGGACAGCGGCTACGATACTATTGCCACCCGGTTGAATCTGGCAACTGTACTGCAGGCATTGGATCAGTACAGTGAAGCTGAAAAGGTTTTGAAAGATCTGCAGGAGCAGTATCCATCGGATTATCGTTTTGATATGCAGATGGCCTATCTTCTGATCGACCAGCTCCGCACCAGCGGATGACTCAAATAAGGAGGGAATACCTGCGTCTACCGGACAGATCTTTTTTGTGGTTGGAATCGTTGGCATGATCGTTTCGGCTGTTGCGGCAGTCGTTTCAGCATGGATCCTGCGCAGGCAGGAAAAAAAGCTGAAGGAACAGATCTGGAACGAGTATCAATAAAAATCAATCGATTAAGGGGTATGAAAAAATGCTGAAAAAACTTAGTGTAACGGCTGTTATTCTTGCAATGCCGGCCATGCTTCTGGTGCCGACTGCATACGCGGTGCAGTCAGTAGACGCACTGGCACAGGTGGCTTTGTGACGATTGACGGCAAGCTGTATCATGTTTCGAAGAATGGCTATGCCATCGATCGGTACGCCAAGGGTTTGCACGAGATCGACGGAGGAATGTACTGTGTCAAAGAGGATGGCTCGTTCCTGACGAACAGCGCGGTAGAATACCTTACTTTTGATGCGAATGGCCGCTATACCTCTGGCAATGCAACGCTGGACAGCTATGTGGATCAGGCACTGGCTGCGTGCACAAACTCTGGCATGACGAAGGCGCAAAAGCTGCGCGCCGCCTATTTGTATGTCCGGGATCACGGCGCATACCTTGCCCGTCCGCATCAGGCAAGAGGCACAACGGCTTGGGCAGAAGAGAGCGCTTTGTTCATGTTTGAACACAAAAAGGGCAACTGCTACTGCTTTGCAGGCCAGTTCCTTTATATGGCCCGGCGGCTGGGCTACAATGCCTATGTAGTGTCTGGCGGTGTGGGCCGCAAGGACTCGGACCATGCATGGGTCATGATCTGCGAGAACGGAGTTCCCTATATCTATGATGTGGAACTGGAGTGGGGCTATCGTGCCGGCAGATACGGCCATGCAGAATATAATATGTATAAAATGCCGCTGAATAAAACGGTGTTCAGCTACCAGTTTCCGTGATTGCTGAGGTAGCCGAAAAATGGTTTTTAGTTCCGTAATTTTCTTGTTTCTGTTTTTGCCCATCGTGCTGGGATGCTATTATCTTTTGCCCGGGCGGGAAGCAAAAAATCTCTGGCTCGTCGCAACCAGTCTGCTGTTCTATGCCTTCAGCGGGCTGTGGTATGTTCTGCTGCTGTTGTTCTCTGTGTTCTGCAATTATCTGGCCGGTCTGTTCGTCTCCGGGCGAAAGAGCGTGCTCTATGCCGCTGTGGCCGTTAATCTGGGAATCTTGGGTATTTTCAAGTATCTGACTTTTCTGGTACAGACAGTAGACCGGCTGCCGGGCGTGACGATCCCGGTGCCTTCCATCGTTCTGCCGGTGGGTATCTCGTTCTTCACCTTTCAAGGGCTGAGTTATGTGATCGATGTATACCGGAATGAACGCCTGAAGAGCACTCATTTCCGGGATGTACTGCTGTACATTGCTCTGTTTCCACAGTTGGTGGCAGGACCGATCATCCGCTATGAGGACGTGGCAGATGAGATCCATAGCCGCCGAAATACGCTGGAGCAGCTGGCAAAAGGCCTGCGCCGGTTTATTGTGGGCCTGAGCAAGAAGCTGCTGATCGCCGATATCTGCGGCAATGTTGTAGCACTGATCTACAACGCCGACCGCTCTGTGCTGGACAGCCGGACGGCTTGGCTGGCCGCGGTGTGCTATCTGATGCAGATCTATTTCGACTTCAGCGGATACAGCGATATGGCCATCGGCCTGGGCTTGTGCTTTGGGTTCCACTTCAAGGAAAACTTCAATTATCCGTACATCTCGGCCAGTATTCAGGAATTCTGGCGCAGATGGCATATCTCCCTTTCCACCTGGTTCCGGGAATACCTGTATATCCCATTGGGCGGCAACCGGAAGGGCAAGGCAAAGACTTACTGGAACAAGCTGATCGTGTTTTTCTGCACGGGGCTGTGGCATGGTGCAAACTGGACCTTTATCGTCTGGGGCCTGTGGCATGGCTTCTTTATCGTGGCAGAGGACGCCGTTAAAAAGCTGTTTGGGCTGGAAAAACATGGCAAAGGCGGGCGGAACCCTGCGTGTGCGGTGCTGAAACATTTGTACACCCTGCTTGTGGTGCTGGTTGGCTTTGTGATCTTCCGTGCAGACAACATGGGGCAGGCCTTCTCAATGATAGGAGCCATGTTTTCCGGGGGCTCTGCCTCTGCGCAGACAGGGCTGCTGCTGGCGCAGTGTCTGACCCCGCTGACCCTGTTTGCACTGGCGGTTGGCCTTGTGGGCAGTACGCCGGTTTTGCCGCTGGTCTGCCGTAAAGCAGAGCAGCAGACCGGAAGCGTGTATGCATGCCTTCAGGCACTGAGTTATGCAGGGGTGCTGGCGCTTTTGCTGGTGGATATCCTGCATCTGTCGGCTGCATCCTATGTGCCTTTTATCTATTTCCAGTTCTGAGGTGGAAAATGCAAGTGAAAAAATTAGGATATATCCTGTTTGTGGGGGTCATTGCCACAATTTGCATTTTGCCTGTGGCTGTGATGCCTTGGCAGACGGAAAAAGCGGTGGGCAATGAGCAGCTTGCATCCTTTCCTGAATTACGGAAAGAGGATGGCAGCTTCAATACCGGTATCCTGAATGAGTTTTCGGATTATTTTGCGGATCATTTTGGGTTCCGTCATGAGATGATCACCTTGAACGATCAGCTTACCGGAACCGTGCTCAAAACGCTGGACAGCAGCAGTGTGCTGTTGGGAAAAGACGATTGGCTGTTCTATAAAAGCACCCTTGCGGACTATACCGGCGCAGAACCCTTTACAGCCCGGCAGAGTTATGCGGCCGCTCATGTACTGGGTCTGATGCAGGAATACTGCGAAGAGAACGGCATTGGATTCTGCTTTACCATCGCACCCAATAAAAATTCCCTGTATGGCGGTCAGATGCCGGCACGGTATATGGCAGCCTCCGTACGGAACGCCCAACTGCTTCAGCAGCAGATGGAACAGCAGAACGTCCGGTATGTGGATCTGTTCAAAACACTGTCTGACCACGAAGAGCAGCTGTATTACCGTCGGGACAGCCACTGGAATATGCGGGGCGCACAGCTGGCAGCACAGACTTTGCTGAAAGAACTGAAAGGCTCTGAAGCGGAGTTTGATTCCTGCATCAATGGAAAAACATCCCCGCATACCGGCGACCTGTATGAGATGGTGTACCCTGCCGGAAACGAGACGGAACAGGATACGACATACGACTTTACCTATCAGTATGACGAAAAATTCCACTCGGCAGATGATATCACGATCCACACGGAAAATTCGGCGGCAGACGGAAGCATTTTTGTATACCGCGATTCCTTTGGCATCAATCTGCATCCTTTTCTGGCACAGAGCTACGGCAACGCCTGTTTCTCCCGGAATATGCCCTACCTTTTGACGGCTGTTACAGAAGAGCAGCCCGATGTGCTGCTGGTGGAACTGGTGGAACGCAACCTGAACTGGCTGCTGGAACGCGCCCCGGAAATGCCTGCTCCGGAACGCACGGCAGTCCCGGCAGCAGATACCGGTACAAGTGCGAAGGCACAACGGAAGGACAGCCAAATGGAGGGGACTTTCTGCCTGACAGGTGATCTGAGCGGGCAGCGTGTGGATGACGACTCTCCGATTTACATTCTGGCAGAGACCGGAACCTACGAAGCTTCCCCCTGCGGAGAGGGAACACAGCCGTTTACGGCGTATCTTCCGCAGAATATGCGGGAGCAGCAACTAAAAGCAGCATTTCTGTCGGACGGTGAATGGGTCTTCTGCGCCCTGGCCGACTGACTGAAAGAATAGAAAGAAGGAACAAACAAAATGGATGTAAACTATAAGATGATGGGTGTAGTGCTCTGCGGTGCGATGCTTCTGGCATCGGGATGCGGGGCAAAAGCAGAAACGACCGCTTCCTCGGCTGTGGAATCCGAATCGGTTTCCGTTGTGGCATTGGAGGCTGCTTCGTCGGAGGCTGTGCCGGAAAGCGAGGCGGTCTCGGAGGCAGTTTCTGAAGCTTCTTCTGCGGTAAGCGAGGCGGCATCGGAGAAACCGGCCGAATCCAAGGCAGAGTCCAAGGAAGAATCCAAGGCCGAGACCGCGGCAAAATCTAAGCCTGCAAAGCAGGAGACGACTGCTTCCTCCAAAGAAGAAAAGACGGAGCCTGTGGAAAGCAAGCCCGTTACAGAGACTGCTCCGGCAGAAACTGCCAGCCTGGAAACTGCCCTGAAGTATGTGGGCAAAGACGTTTCCAAGCTGTATGCCGCTATTGGCAAGCCGAACAGTTCGGAGTATGCTTCCAGCTGCATCGGTGATGGCGAGGATGGCCTGTTGTATTACAACGGCTTTACTGTGACGACCTACCGTGAAAACGGTAAAGAGACGGTACAGGACGCCTATTAAACATGAAATTCGGCCTCTGGCATTCCACCGGGGGCTGAATCTTTATATGGGAAGATGAGAATGAAACGCCAGAAGATCAAACGATATCGGTTTAGCGTGACGCAGAATACGCGCAGAAGAAGGGCGGCAAGGCCGCTGAAAGCCGTCGGTGTAGTACTGGTGTGCCTGTGTCTGCTCACAGGGGCCGCTTTTGGAGTTTACAAAGCGATCCAGAGTAAGACTACGGGGTGGCACGGCGAAGGACTGCATCGCTACTATATCTCGCCGACTACCGGCACCCGTGCGCAGGGGCTGTATGAGATCAACTATAAGCTCTACTATTTTGGCAGCAACAACTTTTTGAAGGTCGGCTGGATCGAAGAGAACGGCTATGTCGGCTATGCCAACGCAGATGGAGCGCTCACCCAGGGCGAAGCGAAGATAGACGGAAAATACTACTATTTCCAACCGGAGACCGGCCAGTTGTACACCGGCTGGATCATGCTGGACGGAGTGCAGTACTGCTTTGACGAAACCGGACATCCGCGCACCGGTACTTATCAGGAGGACGGAAAGGTCTGGGAACTGGATAGTGATGGACGGGTCAAAAACCGACTGAACGGTTGGAAAAAAACGGACGGCGTCCTGAAATACTACGACAACAGCGGCGCACCGGCACAGGGCTGGACAGAGATCGATGGAAAGGATTATTTCTTTGTGGACGGTGTCAGTCAGGCCGGCTGGGTTGAAACGGATGCGGGCACGCGCTATTTGGACGGCAACGGAAATCAGATGACCGGGTGGTGTGTGATCGACGGCCAGCCCTATGCTTTTGGGACAAATGGTGAACTGAAGCAGGGATGGGATCATTCCCATGAAAAAAGCTACTATTTTATCAACGGCGTCAGTCAGTCGGGCACATTCGGGGAGGGCGCACTTAGCAGCAACCTGAACGGCAGCGGCAGTGTTCAGCCGGTTGGGGATCAGTCGCCGGAGAAATCGGCGGCAGAGCAGGAGACCGCATTGAAGGCACCGACAGCGCCGGAAACTCCGGCACAGGAACAGCAGGAAGAAGGGACGGAAAATACATGAAAACAACAAGACGTGATTTTCTGTGCCTTTCGGCCATGGCATGCGCATGGCTTCTGACGGGCTGCCAGAACCCCACAGTGGAAGAGCGGGCTGTCAGCTGGCAGCAGCAGGAAGTCAGTGATCCGGTCTCTGAAACCGGACCGATGTGGAATGCAGCACTGGACGACAATGCGGTTCTGCGGGATGGCATCCGCGTTCCCCAGAACTTCGAACTGCCGTTGGAAGGTTCAACAGGCTTTGCAGGGGCGGCTGTGATGCTGCTGTATGAGAGACCGGATGGAACCAGTACGGTACTGCGCAGACTTGCAGTGGGAGATATGTTTTATATCCGGCAGGAGTCTGGCGCATATTGGCAGGTCTGCCTGCTGGACGGCACCGTGGGCTGGCTGGAAAATGAACTGTGTATGATCAATCTGCCCGATGTTCTGCCTTCCATCGTATACGAAAACCCCAATGTCAAGGCATCGATCTTTAAAACCTGCGGAAAGGATATTGAAGGCATTACGGGACAGAAACTGTATGACGGCCTGTTCTACAACCAGCGCCTTGGGCGGGATGAGTATCTAATGCCTATCAATTACGCTATGGCAAAAAAGGTTGGTGCAGTGCAGAAAAATGCTTTGAAGGCGGGCGATTGCCTGAAGATCGTAGAGACATTCCGGCCCTATGAGGTGCAGATGCTGGTAAAGGATGCAGTGTACGCCAAGGCAAGGACGGACAAGGAACTGATGACGGCGCTGAACAAGGGCGCGTGGAATATCGGCTGGTTTATTGCAACGTCTCTTTCCAACCATCAGCGCGGTGTGGCAATGGACACGACCCTGCTGCGCATCACTGAGCAGACAGAGCACAGCATGGCGGGGTGTCCCTTTGTACAGGTGACCGGTGAGGAATACGCCATGCCCTCTGCTATGCACGAGCTGAGCAGTGCGGCGGCCTGCTTTACCGGCCCGGTAACTTCTAATTCGGCCACCGCATGGAAGCGGGCCACTGCATCGGCATCCATGACAGACGGTGCGCGGCGGCTGCAGGGGTACTGTACCAATGCAGGCATGACACCGCTGGCCTCGGAGTGGTGGCACTTTAACGATCTGGATGCACAGAATAAGGTGCGCATGACCTCTGGAAACGGAAAATTCTGGCTGGACGGCTGTGTCAGCTGGAAAATGTTTGAAGCATAACTTTAGGGCTGCACTAAATTGCGCAGCAGGTCATTCGGATCGAGAATGGGCAAACTCTGTTAGGAGGACTGTATTATGAATACCACATTGCGGCGGGATGCGGATGAGATCATCTGTTCCAGCATTCAGGCGGTTCTGCCGGATAAAGCCGTGTGCCGCGCGCTGGAGGACTTTCAGCCCGGAGGCGGCAGAGTGCTGCTGGTGGCGGCAGGCAAGGCCGCTTGGCAGATGGCATACGCCGCCGTGCAGACACTGGGGCGCGTGGACGGCGGCGTGGTGGTGACCAAGTACGGCCATGTAAAAGGCAGAATCCCCGGTGTAAATTGTTATGAGGCAGGTCATCCCGTACCGGATGACAACAGCTTTGCAGCCACCGAAAAAGCTTTGGCGCTGGTGCAGGGGCTGACCGCAGAGGACACGGTGCTGTTTTTGCTTTCCGGCGGCGGCAGCGCCCTGTTTGAAAAGCCGCTTGTCCCCGGCGGGGAATTGCAGGACATCACAAATCAGCTCCTTGCCAGCGGAGCCGATATCGTGGAGATGAATACCATCCGCAAGCGGTTGTCCGCTGTCAAGGGCGGTCGGTTCGCACAGCACTGCGCGCCCGCAAGGGTGTTCAGCATCGTGCTCAGCGATATTCTGGGCGATCCGCTGGATATGATCGCCAGCGGCCCGGCGGTGCCGGATAGCTCCACCTGTGCGCAGGCTTTTGCCATTGCGGAAAAATACCACCTGAACCTGTCGGAACAGGCGAAGGTGCTGCTGGCGCAGGAAACGCCGAAAGCCCTTGACAACGTGACCACGCAGATCACCGGCAGCGTCCGAGAGCTGTGCACCGCTGCCGCTAAAGCCTGCCGGGAGCTGGGCTATGAGCCCATCCTCCTCACCGACCGGCTCTGCTGCGAGGCGCGGGAGGCAGGCAGCTTTCTGGGTGCCATCGCCCGCACCCATGCGGGACAAGGAAAAAAGCTGGCCTTTATCGCGGGCGGGGAAACCGTGGTGCACCTGACCGGCAAAGGGCTGGGCGGACGCAATCAGGAACTGGCGCTGGCCGCAGCCCCGGCACTGGCCGGACAAAATGCGGCGGTGTTCTCCGTGGGCAGTGACGGCACCGATGGCCCTACCGATGCCGCTGGTGGCTATGTGGACGGCGACACCGCCGCCGCACTGACGGCAAAGGGCTGGAACGTGTTCGACACCCTGCAAAACAACGATGCCTACCACGCCTTGCAGGCGGTGGAGGGGCTTATCATCACAGGCGCTACTGGTACCAACGTCAATGATGTTGCCGTGGTGCTGATCGGGGGAGAAGCGCAGGCAGACGCCTGAAACTCTGTCTGCCCGGCGCACCCATAATGCTTGACCCCGCTTTGTCCGCAGTATCCGGGCAGGCGGGGATTTTTTGCTGGAAGTACTTGACAATTTTTTTATAAAATGATATGATTTTGATATCACAAAGAAACGCTTCCGACCCTGATAAGGAGGGACTTGTTATGGAAGAGAAAATTTTGAATACCCGCAAAAACGGTATGGCCATGCTGCTGCTCACCTTGCTGGGCTATGTGGTGTCCATTGCCCTGTTCATTTTCTGTATCACGCTGCTCAATGCAGATCGGCCGCACCGGCTGTTTCTGGGCATTCCGCTGCTGATTTTGTCCATTGCGTATTGGATCGCAGGCATTTTCCTGTTCTGCGGTCTTAAGGTGTTAAAGCCGCAGGAGGCGCTGGTGCTCACCCTGTTTGGTGATTACATCGGCACCCTGAAGGGACAGGGTTTTTACTGGGTGAACCCCTTCTGTACCGCCGTCAACCCCGCTGCCGGCACCCGCCTGAGCCAGAGCGGAGATGTGAACAGCAAGGAGAACAGCGTGGCTGCGCTGTTTGGCAATAACGGCCAGAATGCTCAGATGAGCGTCGAGTCCATGAGCAAAAAGATCTCGCTCAAGATGATGACCCTGAACAACTCCCGCCAGAAGATCAACGATTGTCTGGGCAACCCGGTGGAGATCGGCA
>ENA-OUQH01002546-OUQH01002546.1-human-gut-metagenome-genome-assembly--contig:-NODE-2546-length-11158-cov-3.903900_pt1 | contig 11158 bp, 8 predicted proteins | sample MGYA00237948_ERZ548828 | MGnify/ENA primary metagenome ERZ548828 (study PRJEB26490, sample SAMN05194711) | human gut metagenome | biome: terrestrial biome; feature: human-associated habitat; material...
AATCCAGACAGAGCAGAACCAGAAGTCAAATTTGGCAGAGCAGATGTCTGCCGCCCAGGCTCCACAGGCTGCTTCTGAACCTGCCCCCACAGCTCCCGTTTTGCCGGAACGCATGCCGGAATTCGTTCAGGAAGAGTTAAAGACCTTGCAGGAAACCATCCGTCAGGATGCCCGCAGCGGGAAATACCAGACCGTCGGCGGCAAGCATCTTTTCGATGGAACCCGCCTCTGGCACGAGGGCGACTACCGTCAGGGAACGGCCCTGCTTGCAAACTTTTATCCGTTTCTGTCTCGCGACCGGATGCAGGAAAAGGAAATTCTGACACAGAGCAAACGTCTCTTTTCCGGCTACCGCTACGAGGTACGCTATACGCTTTCCAAAGACGGCGCTTTTTATTTCAATTATTTTAAAGAAGAAATGAAAAAACAGGGCTTTGTCATCAGCGACCTGTCCGTTTCCTTAAAAGACGGCAGCTTCGCACCGCTCCCGTTTACAGCAAGCGGCACCGTTCGGTATGATTTCGAGCTCGAGCATTATCTTTCCGATTATCCGAAGCTCTATTATACCTGGCACCTGGAAGTTGTGTAAAAAAGAATCCTGCGAAGCAGGATTCTCCGCCTGCGGCGGGTCGCGCAAGCGACATTCTTCCATTCCGCTGCAGTGCGCATCCTCGCAGAGCGTGCATTCTATTGTCATGAACAATTGCCCCCGGCAACAGAGAACCAAAATCCTCTGCTGCCGGGGGCATCCTTTTATCCCAGCGCCACATCCAGCACCATCATCAGTACAAATCCGACCGCAAATCCAACCGTTCCCAGATTCGAATGCTCGCCCTCCGAGGCTTCCGGAATCAGCTCTTCTACGACAACATAGAGCATCGCGCCCGCCGCAAATGACAACAGATACGGCAAAAACGGATCGATCACGCTGGCGAGTGCGATGGTCAGCGCCGCACCGACCGGCTCTACCGCTCCCGAAAGCGTTCCGTACAGAAACGCCTTTTTGCGGCTCATCTGTCCTTCGCTCTTTAACGGCATCGAAATGATTGCACCCTCCGGGAAGTTTTGGATCGCAATTCCGATCGCCAGTGAAAACGCTCCGGCGGCGGTAATCCCGGTGCTGCCCGAAAGCATGCCCGCGAACACGACGCCGACCGCCATGCCCTCCGGAATGTTATGCAGTGTCACTGCAAGGACAAGCATCGTCGTCTTTTTCAGGGAGGTTTTTGGTCCCTCCGCTTCCTGTGTACCAAGGTGCAGATGCGGGATAACGCGGTCCATCCCCAGTAAAAACGCCATGCCCAAAAGCATGCCAGCTGCCGCCGGTACAAATGCAAGCCGTCCCATTCCCGCCGCCATATCCATCGACGGAATCAAAAGCGACCAGACAGACGCCGCTACCATGACGCCGGATGCAAAGCCCAACAGCCCTTTCTGCAGCAGCTCGTTGAGTTTGTCTTTCAGAAAAAATACACATGCCGAGCCGAGCGTCGTCCCGGCAAGCGGAATCATCAATCCCCAAAAAACTGTCATGCTTCCTCCCATTTCTGCGCACCCTGTTATTATTCCTGACAATAGAATGCTCGCAGAGCGTGCATTTTATTTTTTTTCTCTTTTCTTATATTCCACAGCGGATTTCTTCAGTTCTTCCAATGCTTCGGAGAACTTCTTCGAAACCATGCTCGGGTTGCCGCGCAGCATATCGCGTTTTGTGAAATCCTTCAGGAAAGAGGCCAGCTCCGGACGCTGTAGGTTCACACCAAATTTTGAACGCAGGTCGAACAGCTCTTCCCGGTTGACATTCAATCTTCCGCTGGGCAACAGCTCCTTTGCACGCTCGAAACGCTTTTCGATACCGCTTACCAGCTCATCCCGGCGCTGTACAAAGCCAGCCCTGGTGCTCTCGACACTCTGGTTCCACTCTTTTTTGCGGTTTTCCCAGTTTTCTTCGGAAACCGCCAGAATCACATCCAGACGCCTCTGCATCTTTTCCAGTTCGTCCTTGGCCTGCTCCATCCGAACCAGTACATCGCGCAAATCCAGGGCCGCCTTGAAGGAAAGGGCGAAGTCCGCTGCAAAAATCACAGTCACAACCATCGTCACACCCGTCAGCACCGAAGACGGAAGCCAGAGTGCAAACGCTTCGATCGGCTTGTGGATCATCCGCGTCATCAGGATCGTCAGAAATCCCCATGCCAGCGAAGATTCCAGGCAGATTTGACCCTGGAAGTTGAATTTTTTATGGGAATAATCCCAGTAACGGACTTTGAACAGCGTTTCCATCAGCACGCCCGTGATATATTCCAGCACTGTCGCGCCCACGCAGCCCGCCACATACGTTAAAATCAGATTGTCCTGAAACGGCATCGACACGATCAGCATCATCAATGCGCCCGTTCCATACAGCGGCAGAAAAGGTCCGCGGATAAAGCCGCGATTTACAAACCGTTTTTCATGCAGTGAAACATAGGTCGATTCAAAGCACCAACCAAAAAAGCTGTAAAAGAAAAAGAAAAACAGCCATTGAATCCAGGTATATCCCAGCATACATCCTCCTATACAAAAAGATCGGCTCCGATCACAAGCCGTCCCTTTTTGGTTGTGTTTTTTTCACCCCGGAAAATAAATTTTCCGAAACCTCTGACCGATACCGTATCCCCGTCCTTTAACATCTGGCTGCCGTTTTCCGTCAACCTCCCGTTGACAAAGACCTTTTTCTGTGAAAAAAGCGTCTGCCCCTGGCTGCGCGACAGTCTCCAGACCGCGCTCACAATTCCGTCGCAGCGCAGGCTCGCCACATGCTCTTCCCGGTAAGAAAGTTTTTTCTCCGGCAGCGCCTCCAGCTCTTTTACTGGCACGCAACGCACCTTTGTATGGCGCACCTGTTCGAGAGTTTCCTGTAAAAATACAGACATCGCAGACGTACAGAACACATACGCGCATTTGCCCTCCACACAGATATCCCCGATCGTGCTCCGGTCGATCCCAAGATTTAGAATCGCGCCCATAAAATCCCTGTGGCTGAAATTTTCCGCAAATTTTTCCGCCAGCGGCTCGATTTTTACCGCACAGATCGGAAACGGCTCTTCATATCCGAATTCCTCCGGATCTCCGAACCTGCCCATACACCGCTCTGCACCATCCATTCCGCCGTATAATTCGATATGTACTCCCGCCTTTGCAGCGCTTCTCCAGAGCACTTCCTGCTCTGCCAGCGATAAAAAGCCGGTAAAAACAAACAGATTCTGCTGCCAGGCGCGGTCTGCAAGCTCTGCAAACCGCTTCTCCAAAAGCTGCAGTTCCTTATCCCTCTCTGCCATAACCGTTTCCTGCCGATCAGGTAAAGCTGATAACCGGCTCTTTAGGCTGTTTTGCCTTTGTCACAGACTCTGCGTACAGCACAGGACCTTCGCCTTCATAATCCGCAAAATATTCTTTTTTGACTACTGCGGTCACTTTTACCCAGTCGCGTTCCTGATACAGATCGATCTTATCGTAAACGCACGCAAAGCCGAGGAAGGTCATATCCTCTGCACAGCAGGTCATTGCCATACGTCCGGGCACAAAATAGCCTTTCGGGAATTCCTCCGGCTTCATCACCATGCCGATAAACTCGATCGTCTTGCCGACATAGCGATCCACATGATCCAGACTGTCCAGATACCAGATGCCGTAGGTATTGTCATCCAACACGATTTTATCCGCCTTTAAGTCATATGGGAGATCCTCTTCCATAATCTCGTCGATTTCCCCATCCTGATCCTCGAAAATAATCTCTGCAGTCTGGTTGAGTGCCTTGACATTTCTCTTATAGGTATTGAGGTCTTCGATACCATCACAGCGGTTGAAGATAATCATTTCGGATTTGCGGATCATGTCCGAAACCATGGATTTCATATTCGTAAAATACATAGGGAAGGTGGATGCATCGATCGTTGTGATCTGCTGCTCCACCTTCCAGTGCCACGGCAGGCGCAGGTCGCGGAACTTCCACATACCGTTATATTCTATGATAATGCGCTCCGGATGATACTTCTTTTCCAGCTCGACCATCTTTTCCGGAGTAAAATCCGCCTCTTCCTCGATGGTTTCCACGATCGTCTTGCTGCGCTTTAAAACGTAAGGATCGTATTCTTCCTCGCCCTCCTCGCACAGCAGAAGCAGGGTTTTGCCGGAGCTCTGGAAATACGGCTGATCCAGTGTAAAGTTAATGAACTCTGTCTTCCCGCTCCCTAAAAATCCGTTGATAATATAAACCGGCTTCATACAGTTCTCCTCTTTTTATTCTTGATAACAGAATGCTTTCAGAACTCGCATTCTGTTATTCACGATAATCGACTGCTCGCAGAGCATTCGATTATTCATGATAATAGAATGCTCCCAGAGCATTCTATTATTTTCTGAACAGATTTTCCAGCTCTGCTTCCTTTAGCTTCGAACCGATGACGCAAATCTTACCGGTTACATCAGGCTTACCAGCACGCACATTGCTCTCTTCGGGAACATAGTCGAAATAAATCCATGTGCCGTCTGCTGCCGGAATCATACCCTTTGCACGCAGAACGATGCCGTACTTTTCTTCGTTGTCCAGCTCTTTTAAGAAGCCCTCAACCTCTTCTGTCGTGTAGGTTGCAGGAGTTTCAAAGCCCCAGCTGGTGAAGATTTCATCGGCATGATGGTGATGGTGGTGGTCATGATCGTGACAGCCGCAGGTGCAGTTTTCGTCGTGCTCATGATGATGCTCATGTTCGTCTTCTTCCTCATCATGGTGATGATGGCAGCAATGCTCGTGTTCGTCTTCCTCCTCATCATGGTGATGGTGGCAGCAATGCTCGTGTTCGTCTTCCTCCTCATCATGGTGATGGTGATGCTCATGATCGTGTTCATCTTCCTCCTCATCATGGTGATGATGGCAGCAATGCTCGTGTTCGTCTTCGTCCTCTTCATGGTGATGGTGGTGCTCATGATCGTCATGCATTGCCTTTACCTGCTCCATCAGCTCTGCTTCCAGATCCTTTGCCCCCTCAATAGTAGCAAGAATCTCCCTGCCTTCCAGCTGTGCCAGCGGTGTTGTAATAATGGTTGCTTTCTCATTGTGCTCCCGGATCAGCTCTACCGCCTGTTTTACCTTTTCTTCGGATGCAACGTCTGTACGGCTTAAAATAATCGTTCCGGCGTGCTCAATCTGGTTGATGAAGAACTCACCGAAGTTCTTGATATACATTTTGCACTTGGAAGCGTCTACGACAGCAACCGCGCTGTTTAACTCAACCTCTGTGCCAAGTCCCGCATTCTGGACTGCTTTCATAACGTCAGAAAGCTTGCCGACGCCGGAGGGCTCGATCAGAATACGGTCGGGATGATAGGTGTTTAAAACTTCCTTTAAAGAAGTTCCGAAATCGCCTACCAGGGAGCAGCAGATACAGCCGGAATTCATTTCTTTGATTTCGATTCCAGCGTCCTTTAAAAATCCTCCGTCGATACCAATTTCACCGAATTCGTTTTCGATCAGGACGGTCTGGGTTCCTGCCAGCGCTTCCTTTAACAGCTTCTTGATCAGGGTTGTCTTACCGGCTCCAAGGAAGCCGGATACAATATCTATTTTTGTCATGTTTTCCTCTCATTTCTGCGCACGCTTTTTGCGCATGCCGAGTTTGTGTCAAGTGCGCACAGACACAAATCTCGCGATTGAAAAATTTTATTTTTCAATCTTAAATCTCTGTTTCTTTGCTTTGACTGCTTTCTACAGGATTCGTCATTCCTAACCAGTCATCCTTATATTCTGCGCTAAAACGGGATAATTGTCAACACCTCATTATGGGACATAGAATGCTGTCTCATTGTGAAACACCCACGACAGCTTTTACCAGCCGGAACACCTCTTTGCAGGTATCCGTCAGATTTTGCATCGCAACGTCCCGATCCATCGCCTCTTCCAGGCTGACTGCCCTTTTCTGAATGCAAAACGCTGCGTCGATTCCGATCTCATGGCAGGCTGTAAAGCCCTCCTGCAGTGCTCCGGCAAAAGCGAGCACCGTACAGCCATGCTTTTTCGCGAGCTTTGCCACGCCTACAGGGGCTTTCCCCATCGCAGTCTGTTCGTCCATCCTGCCCTCTCCGGTAAGGACAAAATCCGCGTCCGCCATCTCGCGTTCCAGCCCGGTCTCTTCCAATACAATCCGGATTCCCGGCTCGAGCCGCGCACCTAAGTAGCTCTGGAATGCAAACCCAAGACCGCCAGCAGCACCCGCACCCGGACAATTTTCATCAGCCTGTAGAAAGTGCTCTTTCGTCAGCTGTGCATAGGAAAAGAGCCATTGATCCATCTGCCGGATGCTCTTTTCATCAGCACCCTTTTGCGGTCCGAATACGCTGCTGCAGCCAAGCTCTCCGCAGAGGGAATTTTCCACGTCACAGGCAACCCGAAACGTGCACTCCTTTAAAACCGGCAGTACATGTCCACTCCGAATTTCCGCAAGATCGGCTAACCCGGCCACCCCGTTTCGCACCGGCTGACCTCTTTTATCCAGAAATTCAAATCCAAGCGCCGAAAGCATCCCAACTCCGCCGTCGTTTGTCGCACTGCCGCCGATCCCGACAATAAAATGCCTGCAGCCTTTCCGAATTGCATCCCGGATCAGCTCCCCAACGCCGTAGGTCGTTGTATGTAGCGGATTGCGTTCTTCTTTGGAAAGTAACGGCAGCCCTGCAGCTGCCGCCATTTCTATTACCGCTGTTTTATTTTTTTCCAAAATACCGTAGGACGCTGAAATTTTCCTGCCGAGCGGGTCGCTTACCAGCGCTGTTTCCATGCGTCCGCCCATTCCGGTTGTCAATGCTTCCACCGTGCCTTCCCCGCCGTCCGCCAGCGGACGCACGACGATCTCAGCGTCCGGGAAAACTGCTTTCACGCCTGCTGCCGCCGCATTTCCAGCCTCCATCGAAGTCATGCTTCCTTTAAAAGAATCGATTGCAATTACTGTTTTCATCCTGGACTCCATCCTGACTGCATTATCCTTTTCTTCGCACCATTTTCTCACAAGCGCTGCCAGTGCTGCTTTTTTATTTTCCATCCTTGCGCCAGGCCTATTTTCTTGCCGCCGGCAGCCTTGTCCGAAACAGCTGATGCCCGAGCTGTTTTCCATGAAACGGCACCAGTGGATACAGATAGCTTCTGCTGCTCACCGTCCGGTTAAACAACAGAGAAACCGCCAGAATCACGATTCCTCCAACATATCCCCAGACGCCAAAAATTGCCGTCAGCACCAAATTGATAATCCGCATAAATTTCAGCGCATAGCCAAGCTCCAGGCTGTTCTGTGTGTAGTTGGCGACTGCGACGAATGCCATGTACAACATGACCTCACTATTAAACCACCCACTCTTTACACTGAACTCTCCCAAAACCAACGCCGCCATGACCGACAGCGGCGTACTGAGCATATTCGGGGTGTTGACCGCCGCAAGCTTCAGACCGTCGATTGCAAGCTCCAGCAATAAAAGCTGCCAGATCAGCGGAATATAGACCGTATCCCGCACTGCGATGAACTCAAAGCCTTTGGGAATCCACTGTGGATATTCCATCAACAAAAGAAACGTCGGTGTCAGAAAATACGTTACAATGGCGATCAGCAGGCGCGACAGTCTCAGATACGTTCCCGTGATCGGCGGAAAATAATAATCGTCCGCTTCCTCCAGCACGTCAAACAGGGAGGTCGGTGTGATCAGCGCCGACGGCGAGTTATCCACCAGAATGATGATATTTCCCTCCAACACCTGTGCCGCCGCGGTGTCCGGACGTTCAGAAAATCGGAACTTCGGAAACGGATTCCACCAACGTCCCTGATACAGGCACTCCGCAAGGCTTTCCTGGTTCAGCGTCAGCGCATCCACCTGCAGGTTCTGAATCCGGTTCCGGATCTTTTCAAGGAACTGCTGATCTACCCGATCCTCCATATAGCACAAAACGATGTCGGTGTGAGACGTTTTTCCTGCCTGCAGCATTTCCATCCTCAGCTGTGTGCTTCGGATCCTGCGGCGGATCAACGCCGTGTTAAAGACAATGGTTTCCACAAAACCGTCCTTCGAACCGCGCAGCACCTTATCCTTTTCCGGCTCCCCGACACTTCGCGCCGGATAGGTTCTTGCATCGATCAAAATGCCCTGCTCATATCCCTCCAACAGCAGGGCGGTCACGCCGGACATCACCTGCCTGCAGATTTCATCCAGATCGTCGCATAGATCGACCTCTCCATAAGGCACAAGCTGCCTGCTCATCTCTGCCGCAGCCTTCGGCATCTGCTCTTTCGTGATTCCGATAAAATGCTGCAGCAGCTTCTGCATCACTTCATCTTTACAGAATCCGTCGATCATATACAGCGCTGCATTTTTCTTCCCGATCTCCACATTTCGGTACAATACGTCAAAGCTTTCCCCAACGCCCAGCTGTCGATCCAGATAGTCTCTGTTCTTCGCCAGATCGCCGCTCACTTTTTTCATCGTCATGGAAATCTTCCTCCCGGACTTTTTGCTTTAGTCTGTCCAAAAGGGTTCCCTTTTATTCTACCTCTGTCTGAAGCTCCTGAAGCATTTTTGCAATCCGCTCCTGCGCCCGGGCGATCGTCTCGTTGACCGTATTCACATGCTCTTTATAATAAGTATCTTTTTCCTGCTGCTTTTGCTGTACATCCGCATTCTCCGAATCCTGCGTTTTGGCTTCCTGTGCCGCCTGCATGTCCTCGCAGGCTTTTGCAGCTTCTGCGATCGCGTCGTCGGTCGTCTTATTGACCGTATCAGTCAATCTATTTTCATCCGGTGCGGTGGGCGCCGGAACTGTATCAGATGTGGTGTCGAGTGCAACATCGGAAATTGTGTCGGACGCAGGGTGGACTGCAGCCGTAACGGTCATGTTCTGTCCTGCAGCGGGCGCGCCCTGCTCTGTGACTGCCGTATCGTTTCTTTGACTCGCATAGTCCGTTTTTACGATTTCCTGCGATTTTTCCCTGTAGTCATCTGCTTGTCCCTGCGTTTTTTCGGCACGGCTAGGATTTTCTGCATATCCCCACTGCGTTCTTTCTTCGCTGTAGCTGTCTGCGTTCCACTGCCGCATCGCTTCGCTGCGTTTTCCAGCACTATTTCTGCCTGCATTTCCTGTAACCTTAAAGAACATCTGTCCCAGACCATTCTTCAAGCCATCCAGGCTACTCTGTCCTGAACTTCTTGCATGATCTGACTTTAAAGCTGCCAACTGCTGTTTTAACTGCCGAATCTCCTGCTGTTGTTTCTGGAAAATCGTCTGAGCCTCTGCCTTTTTGCGCTTTAATTCTGTTTTCAGGCTGTCCTCCCGGCTCTTCCATTCTGCCAGCCGTGCTGCAGTGTGTTCTTTCTCCTTTGCAAGCGCAAGTTGCTGCGTTTCCAGCTGGACACTCAGATCGTCAGCTTCCGCTTTCAATTCCTGCTGCTCTGCACGCAATTTTTCTGCTTCGATTTCCAGTTTGACTTTCTCAGTCCTCAGACTTTTCAGCTCTGACAAAGCTTTCTCTTTCTCAGCTTCTAAAACTTCTGTTCTTGCCTGTAATTCGTCCTTTGCCTTCTGCAGCCCTTCAACTTCTGCCTGCTGTCCGGCTTTTTCTGTATTTAAGGTTTCAACTGCCGCTTCCAGCCCGATCTTTTCTTCCTGCAGCTTGTTCAGCCCGGTCTGCAGTTCTGCTTTTTCTGCGCGCAGACTTTCTGCTTCTGCTTGCAGTGTGCCAAGTTCCGACTCCATCGCATTCTTTTCTTCTTCCAGCTTCTCCGTGCGTTCCTGTTCATCCGAAAGCTGCTGGCTCAGTTTCTGCCGCATCAGGTTTTCCTCTTCCAGCTGCTGCGCATATTCCTGCTGTGCGCGTTCCGCAACCTGGCGTCCCCCTTCTATCTCCGCCTCAACCTCCTGCATGTAGTTCCATACTTCTTCTTTTTGAAATCCGCCGAATAAAACTGTTTTAAATAATTCCTTATTTCCCATCTGCCGATCCCTCTCTATATAAAATAAATTTTTAGTTCGTTAAAAATATATAAGAAGGCTAAGTTTTCTCACATACTCTTACAGTATACCATACTCAAAACAGAAAAATCTATATGAAGCAGCACAAGATCTTTCCGTTAAAAACTTCTTTTTGCTATTTTAGGTTATCGTTCATCTACACCATTCGCCAATCTGCATCTTCAATGCTTTCCGCAGCTTCCCATGTGCCTTTATTTTATGTTATACTGTTTTGTAAATACCAGGATCAAAAACAGGAAATCAAAGCGAGGTTATGTATGGATCAGCTGAATGATAGGTCCGTTGTGGAACAGCGGTATGCTACAGCAACCAATTTGCAAACGAGAATTTCCATTCATGATAAATATTCGACAAACAAGATGGGATTCGGAAACTGGATTTTTTCCAATTATAAAATTGCCCCCGGAATGCGCATTTTGGAATTAGGCTGCGGGACAGGCGATATGTGGAAAAACAAAGAAGATTTGATCCGTCTGTGTTCCAGGCTGACTCTTTCAGATTTTTCAAAAGCGATGATCGCAGCTGCCAAAAGCAATATCGATGACATAATCGAATATCTTTATTCTCTTTCCACTATGACGTCGATCACCGGCATTCCCAAACAGGCTAAAAAAGATATTTTGACCGCTCATACTACAAATGGAATTTTAAACGTGCCAAAAGAATATGGCATGTTTATCGTATCATAGAACAATCGGGAGTTGATTGAGGAGTGATAGATTTATGAATGCAAATGTTGATTTAACAGGTGTTGTGCTTGAAACAGATAGACTAATCATTAGAGAATGGAGTGAAATGGATTTAGAAGACTTTTTTGAGTATGCAAAAGTTGATGGAGTAGGTCAAATGGCTGGATGGAATCCACATACATCAATTCAAGAATCAAAAACCATTTTGGAGATGTTTATTAATGAGAAAATGACCTTTGCTTTAGAATTGAAAGAAAATCATAAGGTAATAGGTTCATTAGGACTTGAAACGCTTAGTCTTTTGTTGCGTGATGAGTATGAGAATTTAGTAGGAAGAGAACTAGGATATGTATTAAGTAAAGAGTATTGGGGAAAAGGTTTAATGCCAGAAGCTGTTAATAGAGTAATTAAATTCTGCTTTGAACAA
>ENA-OUQH01002548-OUQH01002548.1-human-gut-metagenome-genome-assembly--contig:-NODE-2548-length-11145-cov-4.417313_pt1 | contig 11145 bp, 8 predicted proteins | sample MGYA00237948_ERZ548828 | MGnify/ENA primary metagenome ERZ548828 (study PRJEB26490, sample SAMN05194711) | human gut metagenome | biome: terrestrial biome; feature: human-associated habitat; material...
GATCCGTGCGGTATTGCATCAAAAATACCGCGTTATCTGTAGACAATGACTGAATTATGAATTACGAAAAGGTAAGTATTATGAATCAGAAAGCATTAAAAACGCTCGAATACGACAAAATTATCGAACAACTGGCTTCGTATGCCAGTTCTCCGCTGGGCCGGAAGAAATGTCTGGAACTCGTTCCTTCCTCTTCCCTTTCCCAGATTACACGGATGCAGCACGAAACACACGACGCGCTCACCCGGCTCTTTAAAAAAGGCCACATTTCCTTTGGTGATGCCAAAGATATCCGCGGCGCATTAAAGCGTCTCGAAATCGGCAGCTCCATGAACATCACGGAGCTTCTGCAGACCGCCGCACTTCTGGAAAACACGGCACGCGTCAAAGCGTACGGCCGCCGCGAAAATGCGGACCAGACGCCGGACAGCCTCGAAGATCTCTTCGAAACACTGGAGCCTCTGACGCTGCTTTCCACGGAAATCCGCCGCTGTATTCTCTCCGAGGATGAAATCAGCGATGATGCAAGCCCGAATCTACGCCGCATCCGTCGTTCCATCAAATCGTGTGAGGAAAAAATCCACAGCCAGTTAATCTCGCTCGTCAACGGTTCCTACCGCACGTATCTGCAGGATGCCGTCATCACGATGCGCGACGGCCGCTACTGTATCCCGATCAAATCCGAGTACAAAGGCCAGGTTCCTGGCATGGTACATGACCAGTCCTCGACCGGTTCCACCTTCTTTGTCGAGCCGATGGCCGTTGTCAAACTGAACAACGATATCCGTGAGCTGGAAATTGAAGAAGCAAAAGAAATCGAGGTCATCCTCTCTACGTTGAGTGCCCAGGCAGACCTGCACCGCGATGAGATCCGTTACGACCTCGAAAATATGATAGAGATTGACTTCATCTTCGCGCGCGCCGCTCTTGCAATGGAGCAGAACGCCAATGAGCCGATCTTCAACACCGAAGGTAAAATCCACCTGCGCAAGGCACGCCACCCGCTGATCAATGCGAAAAAAGTCGTTCCGATTGATCTGTCGCTCGGCGAAGATTTCGACCTTCTGATCGTCACCGGACCGAATACCGGCGGTAAAACGGTTTCCTTAAAGACGGTCGGACTCTTAACACTGATGGGCCAGTCCGGACTTCACATTCCGGCACTCGACCGCTCCTCCCTTTCCGTTTTCGACGAGGTTTACGCCGATATCGGTGATGAGCAGAGCATCGAGCAGTCGTTGAGTACCTTCTCCTCCCACATGACGAATGTGGTTTCCTTCCTCGACAAGGCAGACCGCAATTCCCTCGTCCTGTTCGATGAGCTCGGCGCCGGTACCGACCCGACAGAGGGCGCGGCGCTTGCCATCGCGATCCTCTCTACGCTCCACGAGCGCGGCATCCGCACCATGGCAACGACACACTACAGTGAACTGAAAATCTATGCCTTATCCACACCGGGCGTGGAGAATGCCTGCTGTGAATTCGATGTCGAGACTTTAAGCCCGACATACCGCCTGCTCGTCGGCGTTCCTGGAAAGAGTAATGCGTTTGCGATTTCCAGCAAACTCGGCCTGCCGGACTACATCATCAACAAGGCAAAAGACGAAATCAGCGAGCAGGATGAATCGTTTGAGGACGTTCTGACCACTCTCGAGCAGAACCGGATCACGCTGGAACGCGAAAAAGAAGAGCTTGCCCGCACCCGCGCGGAAGTCGAATCCCTGAAGCAGAGCCTTGCCAAGAATCAGGAACAGATCGACGCAAGAAAAGAAAAGATGATCTCCAATGCAACCGAGGAGGCACAGAGAATTCTCCGCGAGGCGAAGGAATACGCCGACCAGACGATGCGCGATTTCCAGAAATTTGGAAAAGAGAATGTTTCCGTCCGCGAAATGGAGCAGAAACGTACCGCTCTGCGTGAAAAGATGAACAAGCTCGATAAGAAAAAGGCGAAGGAAGTGCCGAAGCGCACCGGAAATCTCCGCCCGCAGGATCTTCATCTCGGCGATGCCGTCAAAGTCTTAAGCATGAATCTCAAAGGTACTGTCAGCACCCGCCCGGATTCGAAGGGAAATCTCTTCGTCCAGATGGGTATCATGCGGACCAAAGTGCATATCTCCGACCTTGTGCTGATCGACGAGGCTGTCATCACCGGCCCGTCCATCTCCCGCACAAGCAGCGGAAAATCGAAGCTTTCCAAGGCTGCCACGATTTCTACCGAGATCAATCTGCTCGGAAAAACGGTGGATGAAGCGGTTGCCGAACTCGACAAATATCTCGATGACGCTTATCTCTCCCATCTGCCGAGTGTCCGCGTTGTCCACGGAAAAGGAACGGGCGCACTGCGGAAAGGCATTCACAATTATCTGCGCCGCCAGAAACACGTAGCGGACTTCCATTTAGCGGAATTCGGCGAGGGCGATGCCGGCGTTACGATTGTTACGTTTAAGAAATAAAAACTCAGGAAAATATGGGACGGAACGCATACTGTATGCGGTTCCGTCCTGTCCCCAGTGAAGGAGAATCTTTTATGGCTTCCAAACAGAAAATTCTGATCGTCGATGACGATAACAATATCGCAGAACTGATTTCTCTCTATCTGACCAAGGAATGCTATGACACAAAAATTGTAAACGATGGAGAAGAGGCTGTCCGGGTGTTTCACTCCTTCCAGCCCAACCTGATTCTGCTCGACCTGATGCTGCCCGGCATGGACGGCTACCAGGTCTGCCGCGAAATCCGGCACGATTCCGATGTTCCGATCATCATGCTCTCGGCAAAGGGCGAGGTATTCGACAAAGTCCTCGGCCTGGAGCTCGGCGCGGATGACTACATCATCAAACCATTTGATTCCAAGGAGCTCGTTGCCCGTGTGAAAGCAGTGCTGCGGAGATTTCAGCCATCACGCACGATCCCGGTGTCCGCGACCGCAGGAAAATGTGTCGAGTACCCGGATCTTATCATCAACCAGACGAACTATTCCGTCATTTACCAGGGCCGCACCGTCGATATGCCGCCGAAGGAACTGGAGCTTCTCTACTTCCTTGCTTCCTCACCAAACCAGGTCTTTACGCGAGAACAGCTCCTCGACCATATCTGGGGCTATGAGTACATCGGCGATACCCGCACGGTAGACGTTCATATCAAACGTCTCCGCGAAAAAATCAAGGACCATGCCTCCTGGGCCATCACGACGGTCTGGGGCATCGGTTACAAGTTTGAGGTTAAAAAATAATGCGACGCACGCTTTACCGGAAATTAATTCTCATTTATGTCATTCTCGCCATTGCCGGCTTTACGCTGATCTCAACGGTCGGCTCCCGCATGGTGGAGGACAGTCTGGTCTCCAGCGCGAGCACCAGTCTGTACCGGGAGGCCACGCAGATCGCTTCCAAGCAGGGCGACCTTTATTACCACAGTGAGCGTTCCCTGACGGATCTTTACAATTCGCTCAGTGCACTGGCTTCCTATCACAATTCCCAGATCTGGCTCATCAGCGCAGACGGGGAAATTCTGCTGAACACGGCAGCTGCACTCGATGAGGAAAACCCGGAGATCATCGACGGTTTTGATCCGGTTGCGCTCGGCAGCGAGTATTACAGCACGGGAACGTTTTTCGGCTATTTCAAAGACAAGATGCTGAGCGTCATGGTTCCCGTCACCTCCGATTTCCGGATCAATGGCTATGTCGCCATCCACCTTCCGCTGCAGGACGTCTATCAGCAGAGGGAAAGTCTGCTGGCACGGATTGATTTTCTGTTCCTGCTCGTGTTCGGACTCTCGTTTGTGATTCTGATCTTTTTCTCCCTCGTCGTGTACCGGCCGCTGAAAAAGATCATCAACGGTGCAAAGGAGTATGCCTCCGGCAACCTGACCCACAAAATTGATGTTAAATCTCACGATGAGATGGGGTATCTCGCTTCCACGCTGAACTACATGTCCGGCGAGCTGAACAAGACCGGCGAATACCAGCGGAAATTTGTGGCGAACGTCTCTCACGACTTCCGTTCACCGCTGACCTCGATCAAAGGCTACGTGGAGGCAATCCTTGACGGAACGATTCCGCCGGAAATGCAGGAAAAATATCTGAAAATCGTTCTGTTTGAGACAGAACGGCTGCACAAGCTGACGCAGAGCCTGCTGACGCTGAACGACATCGACGATAAAGGGAATATGCTCGATCTGACCTCGTTTGACATCAACGCCGTCATCAAGGATACCGCCGCTTCGTTTGAGGGAACCTGCACGAAAAAGCGGATTTCCATTTCACTGATCCTCGCATCGCGCACCTTATACGTCTGCGCCGATATGGGAAAAATCCAGCAGGTGCTGTACAATCTCATTGATAATGCAATCAAATTCAGCAACAACGATTCCACCATCACAGTTGAGACAACGGAGAAGCACGGCAAAGTCTTCGTCTCCGTCAAGGACACCGGCTGCGGCATTCCAAAGGCAAGCATCACGAAAATCTGGGAGCGCTTCTACAAGCTCGACGCCTCCCGCGGCAAGGACCGCAAAGGAACGGGACTTGGGCTTTCGATCGTCAAAGAGATCATCACTGCGCATAACCAGAATATCAATGTCATCAGTACAGAGGGCGTTGGTACTGAATTTATCTTTACACTCGCCAAAGGCGAAGCACCAAAATAAGCCCCTCCGCCGAGGGGCTTTTTTGCCAGACATATCAAACTAACTCTGGAGGTAATTTTCACTATGAACCCAAACACCATTGATTCCATCATCAAACAGCTCATTGCATCCCACACCACCATTTCCACCATGGAAAGCTGCACTTCCGGCCTGATCGCCTCCCTGATCACCGACACCGAAGGCGCCTCCGCCATTTTCCCCGGCGGCTACGTCACGTATCTGAACGAAACCAAAGTCCTCGTCGGCGTCGACCCTTCCGTCATCGAAATCCACGGCGTCTACTCCCCCGAATGCGCCGAAGCCATGGCCCGCACAGTACAAGAAAACCTGCACACCGCCATCGCCATCGGAATCACCGGCACAACCGGAAATCTCGACCCCAACAACGCTGACAGCGTACAGGGCGTCGTCTACTTCTGTATTTTATACAAAGCCCAAGCCCACACCTTCACCTTCCAGACCAACGTCTCCGGCATGACCCGCCACGAAATCAAACAGCTTTACGCCGAGCAGGTCTTCGCCGAATTGGAAATGATCTTAACTTCTTCCTTATAAAAAGAATGCAGCTCCGTCTACGATCACCAGAGTCCCGTCCGTCTACCTCCACTCATGCGTCCGCAAATGCCCCGCGAGCTGCATATGGTCAAAGTTATTCTGCCGCAGTGCCTCGTACAGTACGATCGCCACGGAATTTGAAAGGTTCAGCGACCGAATATCATTAATCATCGGAATCCGCACCGCCGTCTCCTGATTATCGTACAGAATATCCTCCGGAATCCCCGCGCTTTCCTTTCCGAACATGATAAAGCAGTCCTCTTCATACTGCACATCCACATACGTCTGCGGCCCCTTCGTCGTCGCATAGTAAATCTTCGCCCCCGGATTTCTCTCCAGAAAATCCTCGTAACTCTCATACACCGTCACATCCAGCTTCGGCCAGTAATCCAGCCCCGCGCGCTTCACCGCCTTGTCTGAAATATCAAACCCCAGCAGCTTAATCAGATGCAGCCTCGTCCCTGTCGCCACACACGTCCGTCCGATATTACCTGTATTTGCTGGAATCTCCGGCTCATGAAGAACAATATTCAAATGTGCCATTTTATCAATCACTCCTGTCGTATATTTAAGCCTTATCTGCCAACCCGGTACATCTCATCCATCTGCGGCTTATCCAGATACCGGACCTCTTCCCCGTTCCGGAGAATCCTCTCCTTCCCGGATGTCGTCCGCCCAATCACCGCCGATGGAATCCCTTCGAGTGCCATTTTCTGCACCAGCCCCTCGCCGTCCGCCGCCGCAATCAGCAGCGCCCCCGTCGAAAGCATCTGATACGGATTCACCCCGAAAAACTCACAGATCTCCACCGTCTCCTGCTGGATCGGAATCCTCTTCAGCGCCACATCAAGCCCGATACCCGCGCCGTCCGCCATCTCCCAGAGCGCCCCGAAAATCCCGCCCTCCGAGAGATCCTGCATCGCAGCCGCACCGTGCCCGATCGCAATCTCCGCCTCACGGCAGACAGAGTAATCCTCCGAAAAATCCGCCGCCCCATGGATAAATCCCGGAGAAAATCTCGTCAGAAGCTCATCCCTTCTTGTCTTTGCCAGATAAGACACCGCGCCAAGCGCAATCCCCTTCGTCACGACAAGATCCAAATCCGCTGTCACACACGACGGATCAAACAGCCCCGCACGCGTTGTCCCGCCTGCCGCCGTCACGGTAAGCACCGGATACAAAACCCCGTCCGTCACCTCCGTATGCCCGCCGATCACCGCAGTTCCATACCGCACACACGCACCGTCAACCGCCCGCATCAGCTCCTTTAAATCCTTTTCTTCCATCGCCTCCGGCAGCATCAGCGACACCAGCACTCCTTTTGCCGATGCCCCCGCCGCGGCCACACTGTTGCACACCCGGCAGACCGCGAGCACCGCGTCCTCCGGATCCTTCACCAGCACCGGCGCACACGAAAACACCTGCGTCTCCTTTTCTCCTGCAAGTGCCGATACCCCGCGTCCGACCGCCGGCCCTGCTGCGTCCTCTCTTTTCTGCCCCAGCATCTTAAACACCGAGCGCACCAGCACGCTCTGCTGTAATTTACCCTTTCGCATCCCTTGTCCTCCTCGAACTTCCTGTTTCAAACGAAAAAGCAGACGGAATCCGTACTCCTTTTCCCTCTGCTTTCCCATTTTTCACGGAAAATGTTACAGTTCACTGGTTCCCAGCGAACTGTAACCAGAAAACGCCTAGTCCTCATCGTCCTCCGTTTTCTCTGTATCTCTGCTGTCGTCCGTCTTTTCCGTACCATCCGAATCCGAATCATCGCTGCTGTCTTCCTTCTTCTCCGAAGAACTCGATGACGAACTGCTCTGGCTGTATTTCGCTGCAACTTCCTTTGCTTTTGCAAGATCATTTGCCACAATCGCCGCCTGCATTTCCGCACGCGCCGCTGCATTGTCCGTCTTTGTTCCCACGGTATAGACATCCGATGTCATGCGGTAAGTGCTGGAATTCACCTGCTCCTTCGTCTCATTTCCATTGTCATTCACAATCTTCCACAGCCGCGCCGTCGAACCCTGATAGCCGTACGATGTCTGTTCAATTGTTCCAAACGATGCATTCGCATCTTCCGTCAGGCTCGGCGTCGGATCCTCCGTGCTTGTCGTCTCACTCTCATAGCGGACCGTGCGGTTCGGATCTCTCGTCTCATGTCCATAGATGGCAAAATGCAGGGTGCTTCCGTCCGCGCTCGCCTCAATGTAAATCGGCGCATCGGTGTTGTTCACGAATTTCAGGTCTTTCAATCCTTCTGCAATCGCCGCATCCATCGACGGATCCACATAGTGGACAATCATGGAATGGCTGTACCGCTCCGTCACCTCAAGCTCTGCTTTTAAGACAGCAACATAGAGCGTTGTGGAAACCTGGCAGATACCGCCGCCGTACGAATCGACGACCTTGCCCATCTCATACGATGCCGCCAGTGCATAACCATTTTCCGCATCAAACGGCACAACGACCGCCTCTACGGAAAATTCCTCGCCCGGCTGTACCAGCGTTCCGTTAATCTTCTCTGCGCCGACTGCGACATTCTGTTTTCTGCCGCTCGTACCGTTGCCATACTCCGTCGTACCCTCGCCGAGCAGATCTTTGACAAGTGCAAGCTGCTCCTGATTACCGCCAGCCGGTGTTTCTTCTGTTACCAGTTCTACGCCGCCGATGCCGCCCCGCCAGCTTGTCGTCAGGTAATTGACAACCTTCGCCGTGGACTCATCCACGTTGACGCTGCATCCGGTCTGGCCCGGATTGACGATAAATTCGCCGTTTTCGCGGGTCAGCGTTGCATCTGTTGCCTCGCGGTTCAGCACGGCCGTGTTGTTTTCTACCGCCTGGCGCGCTGCCTCGCCATCGACTGTATATTTCAGGGAAAACGTCACCGTCTCTCCACTTTTGAGCCGGTTCTGTGTCAGGAACCGCTTCAGTACATTGCCTTCCTGCCCGATTGTGACGGCTTCTCTTGCCACCTCCGGGTTGGCGCAGGAAAGTCCGAGATCCCCTGCTGTCACCTGTGCATTCTGCTCTCCGGCAGACAGGTTGATAACCGAGGGTTTTAACTGTTCAATTTTGTCGTTTACTGCCTGTGTGATCTGCTCTTCGGTCATACCGCCGACGGAAATGTCTTCTACATAGATTCCGTCCAGCGCTGTCCGGTCATCCGCTTTGACTGGTTCTGCCAGAAAGCAGAATGCGAATGCGATAAGCATCACCAGCAGGCCTCTCATTTTTCTGCTGTTTTTCATACTGTGCCTCTTCTTGATCCGTTTCCCATTTCACTCTGTCTTTTACAGAATCTCTTTACACCAGCCATAAAAGTGCTGGAAGAACCATACCAAGCACCATAACCACTGCAAGAATCAATGCCAGCATCTTTGCTGCATTTCTCTTCTTTGCCAGCGGATCTTTCTTCTTTTTCTGTGCCTCTGTCGGGGCTTTTCGATTGACTTTATTACTCATCGTTCCATCCTTTCTTTTTCTCTTCTATTTTTTCTCAGTTCTCTGTCGTTTTTCCATTCTTCCATGTGCCAGAATAATCTGATCGATCATGCGGGATGCACGGCTTTTTGTGAGTGCTTCCCACTCCGGTTCGAGATCCAGCTCATGGTACCGGATCAGATCCGCCAGATATTTTTTCTGTGCCTCCGTCGCCGGAACCTCGCGTTTCATTTTGGCCTTCAGAGGCGCTGCGGCAAACCATTCCGGGTGATCTTCCGAAAATCCTTCTTCCAGTTTTCGGAACAGTGCCAGCGTTTCCAGCACATCGTCCATTGCACGGTGTGCGTGTTCCCGCGGGATCTGATAGTAGCCGCAGAGTGCTTCAAGGCTTCTGCTCTCCAGATCCGGGAGGGCTTTCCGTGCAATTTTCAACGTATCCCACGCTTCTTTTTCAAAGTCCAGACGGGCATTTATCGCTGCCTGCTTGATGAAGCTGTAATCGAACAGAATATTGTGCCCCAGAAGCGGCAGGCCGCCGCAGAAATCCAGAAAGCCGCAGACAGCAGTCTCCACATCGGGCGCATCCGCAATCATCTCATCCCGGATTCCGGTGAGTTCCGTGATCCGCTCCGGCACTTTTCTGCCCGGATTGACGAAAGTCTCATACGATGCCGTGACCTCTCCGCCCTGCACTTTTACTGCACCGATCTCCAGAATCTGGTCTTCCTTTACAGAAAGACCCGTTGTCTCAAGATCGAGCACTACAAAATCTTGTATTTTCATCTTTTATTACCTTTTCTAGTATCTCATGTTCTTTTGAAATGTCAAGCGTAAAAAAGCTCACTGCAGTCGATCATCTCCGCATTTCCCGTCAGCGGATCGCGCTTCTGATAATCAAACAGGAGTACCATACGCGCCTTTTCCCCGTTTCCGAGCACATCGTAATCAAAAACTTCCACATGCGTCATGCGCTGCAGCTGCTTCCAATCGTATGTCGTATACGATGGAAGAAGTGTTCTCGTTTCGGCTTCTTTCTGATAAAAGTCACGCGACTCGTTTTTCCATTCGGACGGATCTTTTGCAAAGCGCGGCCGTGTCTTCATATTTTCACGCGCATACAGATCAAGCACCATCATCTGACGGAAGAATGCTTCGTCCTGCTGTTTTTCGTCCTGCAAAAACCCGAGCAGAATTTCATACCGCTGAATCCGGTTATGTGCCGCCTCACTGTAGCCCTTTGCCCGGTAGAAATCGCCGAGCTCCTGGAAGAAATCGAACGGGTTCTCATACAGACGCTCGATCATCGGCAGTGTGTGGACAAACTGACCGCTGTTGTAATAGACTTCTACCATCTCTTCCACGTCTTTCAGTTTCAGCACATCATCATACGGCAGCCATTTTGTATAAAGCACCTCATACGGCTCCCGTTCCTGATAATGGCAGTCATATTCTTTCGTATGCTCATACATAAAGGAGCCTCGAAGCACTTTTAAAAATCCGAGCTGCAGCTGCTGCGGCCGGAGCGCATAGACATCCGCAAAAGAACGGCGGAAACTTGCATAGTCCTCGTAGGGAAGTCCCGCAATCAGGTCCAGATGCTGGTGGATGTTTCTTCCTTTCGCAATCCGATTGACAATCTCTGTCACTTTTCCAAAATCCATCTTCCGGTGAATTGCTTCGATCGTCTGCGGATTCGTAGACTGCACGCCGATCTCGAGCTGTACGAGTCCCGGCCGCAGCGTATTCAAAAGTTCCAGCTCTTCTTCCGTAATCAGATCAGCGGCAATCTCAAAGTGGAAATTCGTCACGCCGTTGTCATGCTCCGCAATGAATTTCCAGATCGCCATTGCGTGATCTTTTTTGCAGTTGAAGGTACGATCTACAAATTTAACCTGCGGTACCTTCTGCTCCAAAAAGAAGGCAAGCTCCTTTTTTACGAGATCGAGATTTCGGAACCGGAGCCTTTTATCAATGGAAGAAAGGCAGTAGCTGCACGAGAACGGACAGCCACGGCTCGACTCATAATAAATGATGCGGTTCTCAAATTTTTTCAGGTTTGCATAGGGAAAATCCACCTCGGACAGATCCATAACCGGACGCCACGGGTTGCTTTTGACTGCACCGTCTGCATCACGGTATGTAATGCCATGGATCTCCTCCAGCGTTTTCCCCTCCATCCCATTCCCCTGGTTCTGATAATAAACTGCTATTTCCCGGAAAGTCACTTCTCCCTCGCCTTTCATAATTCCGGCAAGGAACGGATACTGCTCCAGCATCTCCTCTGCATGGTACGAAACCTCCGGCCCGCCAAGCCAGATCTTTGTTTTCGGACTGATTTTATGATATTCTGTAATCAGATCCTCTACGATTGAGATATTCCAGATGTAGCAGGAAACGCAGACAACGTCTGCACGCGCCAGAAACAGGCTTCGCAGCATGGAATCCTTTGACTGATTGATCGTAAATTCGCGGATCTCCGGGAACACGCCGGCTTTCTCC
>ENA-OUQH01002552-OUQH01002552.1-human-gut-metagenome-genome-assembly--contig:-NODE-2552-length-11127-cov-8.353595_pt1 | contig 11127 bp, 8 predicted proteins | sample MGYA00237948_ERZ548828 | MGnify/ENA primary metagenome ERZ548828 (study PRJEB26490, sample SAMN05194711) | human gut metagenome | biome: terrestrial biome; feature: human-associated habitat; material...
TTAGTAGACAAATGTGCTCCTTAGGAAATACCTGTCGTTTCATGGTATCAAAGGGTCAGCGCGCCAGCGGGCGTTTATATAATCTATGGAGCTCGCAGAGGAAAACCGATACGAAAGGACGTCATGCAGCCCAAAGCCGCACGCAACATACCCATCGAAGCGCTGCGCTTGGTCGCGGTCGCTGGCATCGCGGTGTTCCACACCTTTCAGTGGACCTTCCAAGCCGTCTGCGTCGGCGCCGTGGAATATGCCCCACTTGCGATGTCCCCCTATTCCGGCGCGCTCGGTTTTATTAACCTGCTTGGCTGCTGGGCCAACGAGGTCTTCTTTATGATCTCGGGCTATTTTCTCATCGCCTCGGCCGCGAGTGCTTGGGACGGTGGAGCAGCGTGGAAGTCGCAAATGCAACGGACGGCGCAGCGCCTTGGCAAGGTCGTTATGCCCACTGCGTTTTATTGCCTCGTGGCGCTCGCGTGGTCCACGGTCGTCTCCCCCATTCCCGATGTTACCCTCAGCACGCACTACTGGTACACGCTAGGCCTTGAGTTTATCTGGGTCTATGCCGCCACGGTCTTCATGGCGCCATGGTTTGGACTGGCTAAGAGTCGACTCTCCCAGAAGAGCTACACGACGACGGTCATCGCCGTTGGCATCCTCGCATTTGTTGTTAACGGGTATATAGCCGCCATGAGTACGACAAGCACCGGCGAGTTTTCTTGGCTCCAGAAGCTCATGAGCGCTGCCACGTACGTAATCGCGTTTTTGATCGGCGGTCTGCTCCGCGACGTTACCGATGTCATGGATTCGGACAGGGCGGGCGCCTTGGGCATGCGGTCGCTCGCTGCGATTTTGGCGCTCGCCACCATCCTGGAAGGAGCACTCTCCTTCACCGGCAACCTCACGGCGATGGCAGTCCTCTCCTACAAATCGACCTCGTTGATCTCGTTTGTCCTCGCTGCCACCTCCCTGCTCTTTGCGGCTACCCGACGCAGCGCCTCGGACAATCCACGAGCCGCAGGCGTCATCGTCACCCTTTCGACCGCCACGCTCGGTTTCTATGTGATGCAGTCGCTCACCAGTAGCCTGTGGCGTCCCGTCTTCAATACGTTGCTCGCAAACATACTGGTCAGCCAAAACAGCCCGGCAGTTATATGTATCGTCACGGGTACCGTCATTAGCATCGTCTTTGCCCTGACGCTTCTCACCATCGACGCAGCTAGAAGCCTTATCGCTCGCAAGCCCAAGCGGCAATAGACACGCTGCCGTCAGACGCTAAAGCCGCTACAGCCGTGACAGGTTCCTGCGTTTTATTCAAAGCTTGCCGTCAAGGTGCGCCGAGCCTTTACAATAGGACAGTCTCAAGGACGTATTCGATAGCTTCCGCGCAGCACTCGCCCGCCGCGCGTGAAAGGATATATTGCCCCATGCCTTCAACCCTTCCCGCCCCCATCGACAAGCTCGCCATCGTCGTCGTTACGTACAAGCGCCAGGAACTTCTGGCCAACTTGTTCGACTCCATGACCGAGCTCACGGCAACGCCCTGGCGCATCGTGATTGTCGATAACGAGAATTCGCGCGAGACCGAGGCCATGTGCGCCGCATTTAACGAGCGCCTGGCCAACCTGTGGGGCATCGACACCGAGCAGCCCGACGCGCAGGGCGGCACCGACCGCGTCATCTACGCCCCGCAGCTCGAAAACGGCGGCGGTGCAGGTGGCTTCTCCGCCGGCACCAAATGCGCCTACGACCTGGGCGCCCAGTGGTTCTGGGTGATGGACGACGACGTGCTCGTCATCCCCGAAGGCATCGAGCGTCTTGCCAAGTGGACCGACCGCTACGATGTTATCCAGGGTTCGCGCCTGGACTTTGACGGCGGCGCCTTCTTTTGGCAATACCAACTCATCCTTTCGCTCGGCATTCCCAACCCTGTCGCCAAGTGGGACTTGGGCCCCGAGGGCTACCGCGCCATGAACCAGCTGTGCTTTGAGGGCGGCATGTTCTCGCGCCGCGTAGTCGACAAGATCGGCCTGCCCGATGCGCGATTCTTCATCTACGGCGACGATGCCTGCTATGGCTACGTGGCCAGCCAGCACTTCCCCGCCGCCGTTGTTGCCGACGTGGTGCTCAAGCGCGCCCGCGCCGTCTCTAACTGGGACATCGCCGGCAAGCGCCAGCTCAACTCTACGAGCGACACCAACCGCTACTACATCATGCGCAACCGCGGTTATCTGGCACGCTACATGCAGATCTACGGCGACTACCACCCCGTGCTGTTCCGTCTGGGCAACGCCGCGACCTTCTGCAAGGAATTCATTCGCCTGGCCGCCGTTGACAAGTGCTTTAAGACCGGTATTCCGGCGCTGCGCCGTGGCATGAAGGACGCCCGCAAGATCGTTAAGGATCCCAACTGGAAGCCCATGCCGCCCCTGAAGGACACCGAGTAACGGAAGCCGGAAACACCCCGGCGCTTAAAGCCGCTGGCACACCGCTGCCACACGCTGCCCGTCAAACCCGAATCCCCAGCGCATGCGACCCACGCCGGGTCGCGGCACACGGATTTCGTCGATGCCGTCGCGCTCTATGTCGAGCAGCGCCTGCACGGCCAGCAATTCCAGGCCCAGCGCATCCACACCGGGGTCATACATCATGTTGATCGTTATCAGCGGACGTTCATCGAGCATACCGATCGTATCGGCTATGTCGAACACGGCGCCCGTGGGAAAAACCTGGATGTCCCAGCGATCCGCGCCACACTTTCGCCTCGAGGCAGGATTGGCATAGCCCGGCAAGCCAAAGCAGAGCCCCTGCAAGAGCAGATGATATGGCAGCGGCGTATCTGGGTCGGTCTCGCCGATTCCCGCATCTCCCAAGATGCGGCTTAGCGCCCGCCTCACGGTATCCTCGTTCCCATGGCACAGCCCGTCGCGAAACACATCGACGTCTCGAATGTCTTCTGCAGCGCACTCAAACCACTCAATAATCACTAGACGCAAGGCCTGGCGAAGCTCGTTATTGGGCAATCGCAAAGCACGGAGGCGATCGCCATGCTCTGGCTCCTCAGTCATATCCGTCGTGAGAAAACCAGACAGATACAGCGCTGTCCACATGCCATCGTCAGGCGAGACATCTGGCTCTGCAGTGCCCAAACAAAGCGGGACCTCAGCGCACCCATGGGCCTCGAGCAAATCAAACAAGACCGAAAGGCGGTCGAGATTCCACCCGGCAACCACCCTACTCAGGCAATCGGCATATCCATACAGATCGGCACGCACAGGCGCCGTGCAGCCTCGGCCCAGAAAACCGATCACACGCTCTGGACTCGAGCAATAGGCCCTACCAAACCGATATCCCTCGAGCCATTCACGCGCATCATCCAGGTATTCCTCGCGTCCAGCATGATTCAAAAGAGCCTCGACCTCGACATCCGAAAAGCCGAACCAACGGTCACACCACGTCGAAAGCGGCGTCGACAGACAATACGAGCAACTGCGCGAAGAAAGCGCCGCTTCGACAGGACTGGGACGCTCCCCCATCAGACACGTCAGCCGCAACGAATCGCGCGCAGTGGCAATGGCGTCGAACAGCACGCGATCGAATAGCCCTGCCGGATCGGCGTCGGAAGCGTCCCTCGCGCTCGCACGGCCCAACCACGCCGCATCGTACCCATCAACGAGCAATACAACCTGTTCATCGCAGGCCATCTCCAGCAGCTCAATGAGCACACCGAGCACCGAGGCGACCTCGTCCTCGCTCGCCGCGCCACGCGCAACGCGTTCGATGTGACGCACCTTGTCTCGAGCTAAATCAGGAGCTTCCAAAAGCGCCAGCAAGCGGGCGCACTCGCCCGAAAGAGCATCGCGCACGACGCCGGCAATAGCGGCGCCACGCCTCGCAGCGCCAGAAAAGTCCAGCGATATCACCGGATAGTAAGCGTACTCATCCCGATAACGCCCGCCGTCCGCATCCCAAATCTGAGCATCGGCAAACGAGCTCCGACCGGCGCGGCCGACCGCGGGACGCTCCAGAAAAGCCCTGAGCATCGACAAGTTCATGCTCTTGCCAAAACCCTTGGGTCGGCAGCACACCATAACGGACGCATCGCAATCCAACACATCGGCAATAAACATGGTCTTGTCGACCAGTATGCAACGACCAATGGCATCGGCAAAATCATGCACACCGACCGGCAAAACCGCATCATCGACATGGTTGACAAGCCGTACGCCAAAAGTATCGGCACTGTTGCAATACTCCTGTTCAGACACCGTAACTTCTCCCTAAAACGCAGCACGAAGCCCATTGTAGCGAGCAGTTCAAGTGCAACGCTGGATCCGTGCAAAGGCATCGGGCAACGGTAGGAACAAAGGCCTTGAGGGGGCATAACAAATCGTTGTGCAACAAAATGGGGCCCGATGCAACTGCACCGGCCCCCATTGCGAATCTTTAGTTGTCGGGCAACCGAAAGGGACTACTCCTCGGAGTCGTTCTGCCCAGCAGCCTTCTTTTGCTGATCGAGCTTATGCTTGCCACTCACAATAGACGTGGCACCCAGCGTGGCCAAGCTTGCACTGGCAAGGCTCGCCATCACAATCAGATCGCCCGTCTTGGGCATGTTGCCACCCGAGGACTTGGTAGTTGTAGTCGTCGTGGTCGTGGTGGTCACCGTTTTGGAGTCATTTTGCTCCTGGACCTGGTTGTCAGCACCGCTCTTGTCGTCGTCTTCGGACTGTTTCTTTTCGCCCTCGGTCTTACTCTCGTCCTTCTTCTGACCGGACTTGTCGCCCTTCTCGTCAGAGCTAGGACCCTTATCGGATTCAGCCTTCTCAGAAGCCTTGTCCTTTGAGTCGCCCTTTGCGGCCTCGGTCTTTTCCATGGAAACCTGATCAGAGTTGTCCTTGTTCTGAGTCGAGCCATTATTGACGCCAGCCATCAGCGAAGAGCCCAGCGTAGAACCAAGCTGCACGGAGAAAGAAGGCTTCTTGTCCGGCGAAGCAACGGGAGCGTCCGGCGCCTTATTCGAGTCGTCCTTGGAAGCATCAGAATCAGGGGTTGCGTCAGAGCCGGAGCCGTTGTTAGAGCCGGTGCCAATAGACGAATCACTCGAGCCGGTAGATGAGTTAGAGGTGTCAGCGTCGGTCGAACCAGAAGCGTCGCTGTCCGTATTGCCGGCAGAGCTTGAAGGCGAATCGCCCGCAGCAGAGCCGTTCGAATCGGAGCCGTTCGAGGTAGAGCCGTCGTTGGTAGTGCCACCAGCAGAGCCATTACCGTCAGCATCGGTCGAGGGCGCATCCATCCTGTCATCGTTGGCATCGTCACTCGAGTCGTCATTCGAATCAGGTGTCGGCGAGGGCGCCGGCGTAGGCTCGGGCTGCACGGGCGTCGCAGCGGCAGCCTCGTCCTCAGCGATATAAACCAAGCAGTCCTTCAGCTCGTTGCGGTAGCGGTTCTTCCAGCCCTCATGATACTGGGGCTGGCTCGAATACTTGGTCGCCACGTTATTGACCACACTGTTGGAAAGCGCCGTCACAAACTCGCGGTCGGACATATCGTTGGAGAGATTCGCCCAGCGGAAGAAGTCCCTGCAACCACCGGTGCCGCACATGTTGGTGATGCTCCACACCATGCCCTTAACGCAATCGGCACGGCCCGAAATATCAATACCCAGGCCACTCTTGAGCCACGCCTCGGTCACCGCATAGTACGAGTTGTACGCATACGCATCCTGCAGAGCCGAGAACTCAACAGGGTCGGTGTTATAAGCACCTTGGAAGGCCTCCTGCGCAATACGGCCCAACTCGGTGAGCTGGCCGTTCTCGTACATGGCATTGCTCGTGTTGGAAATCTCGCTGCCGCGATCAATCGCATCCTTGAGCATGCTGTATTTTTCGGGGTTGTAGTTGTAGGCCTGCTTCATAAACGGGATGAGCGACCAACGACGGTCGAACTGGTAATAACCCAGCGCGTTATAGCCGTCGCCATACGAAAAGCCCTGGTTATAGTTGCCATGGCTCTCGTACTTGGTAAAGTACTTCATCTCGGGGGTCACGTTAACAAACGAAACGCCCTGGACCGACCTTAGCACGCCCGAGAAGGACTGTTGGGTGTAAAGGCCCTTATCGATATCGGTGGCATCCGAGGCTACGCCCGGCGTGGGCTCCTCGGCAGCGGCGGGTGCCGGCGCGGAAACGGCGCCAAACGAAAGCACCAGCGTCAGGCCCGCGACAATAGCAGAATGCTTGGGCTGCATAAGATCCTCCCTGCATTGGTGTAGTTAAAGTGCAGTTTGCAAAGATAGAAATAAGTATTGCAGCTCGCCCGTTGTTGCACAACAACCCCTCGGTAAACGGCAACAACCCTCCGCGAAATCTTAAGGAATTAAACAAACTGGTCGTCGGGCGCCATCAGAAGCTCGCCGTATCGCTCCATCACCCCGTCCCTCAACTGACAGAAAGCGGGAATATAGACGTTCAAGATGCGCTGAATCAAATCTTGAGCGAGCTTGTTGTCATAGATATGGACGTTCGTATTGCGGTCTCTGAGCATATCTAGCCAGGCCGCCTCATCAATAAAGTCGTAGAATCGGTACGACTCCTTCAAGATGGCACGAGGAGACCCCGACGCGGCAAGCGTGGCGCCCTCATACTCGAGCAGACGCTTAAGGAGCTTCCAGCTCAGTTCAAATTGAAGATTGAACTTATTAATCAATCCACTCTGAACAAAATCATTGTTGAGATCCTGATTAGGCGCATCCTCAAGATTCGCCAAGGCGCTGGCAAAGTTCTCATATTTTTTCATACAGAATCACACCATCCCTGGCAATTTCATCGAGCAATTGCTGCGATAAGGGCTCATCGAGATTGACGACATCTACATCTAAAAGAGTATCAAGATGTTCCTCGATCAAATATGAGAAACGGCCGAAATCCCGGCAACCTGCTACGGCGATGTCAATATCGCTCTTGGGCAAGTTGTCGCCTCGAGCACGAGAACCAAACAACACGACCTTCTTGGCGTCACATTCCCGAGCAAAAACTTCGATTTGCTTGTAAACCTTGTCGAGAGATGCCATTTGCACCCCTACAGCTTAATGTCAAAGTTGATCTCGGGGACGGCGGCCAGGTCGGCCAACGTCACGCCGTCGACATACTTTTCGATCACGTCATCCAGACCGCGCCAGAACTTGACGGTCGAGCACAAATCGCTACGGGTGCAGCTGTTGTCGATGCCATCGCACGCCACCGGAGCCGTGCTGCCCTCAACGGCACGCAGGATGTCGCCGGCGCGCACCTCGGCCGGGTCCTTGGCCATCATGTAGCCGCCGCCCTTGCCGCGCACGCTCTTAAGCAGACCCGCCTTCATAAGCGGACGAACCAGCTGCTCCAGATACTTTTGCGAGATATGCTCGCGGTCGGCAACCTCGCGCAAGGCAATCTTACCCTCGGCGTCGCCCAGCGCCGCGATATAGATCATTAACCGGAGGGCATAGCGGCCCTTGGAAGAAATGAGCATACCTACCCTCCCGTTGTTCCTGGGACAAAATACCAGGCTTGTTTGTCCCAAATCTTATGCGCGCGGGGCAAACAATCCTGATTATTATGTCACGCATCTAAAAAGTCGAGTGGATTAGTCGGGTTTTCCCTTGACTAACGCCGAACCCATAGTAACTTTATTCCGAGAAGATTCCTAGGGTTTAGTACACCTATGAGTACACCATATACAGAGAGGGACAGCATGAGCGCAAATCCGCTGCTTTCCATCGAAGGTCTGACCGCCTCCGTGGACGAGAAGACCATCCTTCACAACGTCAACCTCAACGTCGCCGCCGGCGAGACCCATGTGCTGATGGGGCCCAACGGCGCCGGCAAGTCCACCCTCGGCCACCTGGTCATGGGCGACCCCGTCTACACCGTGCAGGAAGGCCGCATTGTCTTTGACGGCCAGGACATCACCGAGCTCACCACCGACAAGCGTTCGCGCGCCGGCCTGTTCTTGAGTTTCCAGGCTCCGGTCGAGATCCCGGGCGTGCCGCTGTCGAGCTTTTTGCGTGCCAGCATCGCCGGCCGTCCCGGCCTGGAGATGAAGGGCAAGGAGTTCCGCCGTCGCGTCAAGGAGCTCGCGGCCGAGCTCAACATGGATACCGCCTATCTCAACCGCGAGCTGGGCGTGGGCTTCTCGGGCGGCGAGAAAAAGAAGGTCGAGATGCTCCAGCTCCTGCTGCTGCAGCCCAAGCTCGCCATCCTGGACGAGACCGACTCCGGCCTGGACGTCGACGCCCTGTCCACCGTCAGCCATGGCATGGACGCCTACCGCAAGAGCTGCGACGGCTCCATGCTCATCATCACGCATAACACGCGCATCCTGGAGCACCTGGATGTCGACCGCGTCCACGTTATGGTCAAGGGCCACATCGTGCGCGAGGACGACGCCTCACTGATCCCCTGGATCGACAAGAACGGCTTTGAGACCTTCGAGCGCGAGGCCGCCGAGCAGCGCGCTCAGGCCGAGGCCGCCGCTGCCGAGCAGCAGGCGTAAAGGGGCGACGTAATGACCAAGAACCGCACCGAGGTCGCGGACATCGACCGCAGCCTCTACGACTTCACCTATGGCGAGGAGGGATTCGAGCGCCTCGACGCCGGCATCACGCCCGACATCGTGCGCGAGATCAGCGCCAAGAAGGACGAGCCGCAGTGGATGCTCGACCTGCGCTTAAAGTCCCTCGAGATCTTCAACCGCTTCCCCGATCCGACGTGGGGTCCCTCCATCGATGGCCTGGACATGGACAACATCGTCACCTACGTCAAGCCCAACACCGACCAAAAGCACGACTGGGAGTCGGTGCCCGACGACATCAAGAACACCTTTGAGCGCCTGGGCATCCCCGAGGCCGAGCGCAGCTACCTGGCAGGCGTCGGTGCTCAGTACGACTCCGAGCTCGTCTACCACAACATGCAGGACACCGCCTCCAAGATGGGCATCGTCTACTCCGGCATCGAGGAGGCCCTGCACGACCCGCAGTGGGAGCCGCTCATCCACGAGAAGTTTATGACGCTCATCCCGCCCACCGACCACAAGTTTGCGGCCCTGCACGGCGCCGTGTGGTCGGGCGGCTCGTTTGTCTACGTGCCCAAGGGCACCAAGCTCGATTTTCCGCTGCAAAGCTACTTCCGTCTCAACGCCAAGGGCGCCGGTCAGTTTGAGCACACGCTCATCATCGTCGAGGACGATGCCGACCTGCACTTTATCGAGGGTTGCTCCGCGCCCAAGTACAACGTGGCAAACCTCCACGCCGGCGCCGTCGAGCTCTTTGTGGGCAAGCGTGCGCACCTACGCTACTCGACCATCGAGAACTGGTCCAAGAACATGTACAACCTCAACACCAAGCGTGCGCGCGTGGACGAGGACGGCGACATCGAGTGGATCAGCGGCTCCTTCGGCAGCCACGTGGGCTACCTCTACCCCATGAGCGTGCTCAATGGCCGCCGCGCCCGCTCGAGCTTTACCGGCATCACCTTTGCCGGCGCCGGGCAGAACCTCGACACCGGCTGCAAGGTCGTGCTCAACGCCCCCGAGACCTCGGCAACGGTCGAGACCAAGGGTATCTCCAAGAGCGGCGGCATCCAGACGTTCCGCAGCTCCATCGTGGCCACGCCCAAGGCCGAGGGCTCCAAGGCAACCGTGAGCTGCCAGTCGCTGATGCTCGACGACCAGAGCCGCTCCGACACCATTCCGGCCATGGACATCCGCGCCAAAAACGTCGACATCGGCCACGAGGCCACCATCGGCCGCATCGGCGACGACAAGGTGTTCTACCTGATGAGCCGCGGCATCTCGGAGGAAGAGGCCCGCACCATGATCGTCAACGGCTTTGCCAACCCGGTCTCCAAGGAGCTGCCGCTGGAGTACGCCGTCGAGATGAACAACCTGATCAAGCTCGAGATGGAAGGAGCGATCGGATAATGAAACAGGAAACCAACGCCGCTGCTACCACACTCGAGCAGGTCAACGCGATGCCGGCCGCCACTTGGGGTTGGCTCAAGATGAACCAGACCAAGCTTGAGCTTTCGGACGAGCTTGCCGTCGCTCCTGCCGAGGCCGTTGAGGTCGAGGGCTTGGACGAGCAGTTTACCGGCGCGGCAGACGCGTTTGAAGCCGCCGTGGACGCTATGGCCGAGCGCTTCCCCGAGCGCCGCGCCTCCGCCCCCGGCGATGCCGCCGACCGCGCCCGTATCACGCCCGAGACCGAGCTCGACGTGCCTGCGACCTCCGTCTACCAGGCCGGGGCTATCAAACTGGAGGAGGAGCTCTCCCCCGCTGAGGCCTTCGAAACCGGCATGGGCGAGGCTGCCTACGCCTACATGGCCGATCACGCTACCAAGCGCATCGTCGTCGATGTGCCCGCATACAAGCACGCCACGGTTACCGTGCGCGTGAGCGGTGTCGATGCCGCCGCGGCCATCGCCGCCATCGACGTCGTCGCCCGTCCCCAGTCGACGCTCAATCTGCAGATCGCCCTGGACTCCCCCGTTGCCGGCGAGGGTGTCGTGGGCTCCGTGCTACGCGTGTGTGCCTACGAATACGCCACCGTCAACGTGACCTGCACGCAGACGCTCGACGATAGCTGGATCGCGCTCGACGACACCGGTCTGTTCCTGGACGAGGGCGCGCGCGTCAACGTGCAGCACACCGTCCTGGGTGCCGGCGCCAGCGCCACCGGCCTTGCCGGCGACCTGCTGGGCGATACCGCCAAGGTCACCATCGATACTGACTACCTGGGCGCCCGCGAGCAGGTGCGCGACTTTAACTACGAGCTGCGCCACCGCGGTCGCAAGACCGAGTGCGAGATCGACGCCAACGGCGTGCTGACCGGCACGTCCAAGAAGGTCTACCGCGGCACCATCGACCTCGTGCACGGCTGCAAGGGTGCAACCGGTACCGAGCGCGAGACGGTGCTTTTGGCCAACAAGGGCGTCGACAACAAGACCGTTCCCGTCATTCTCTGTGACGAGGACGACGTCGCCGGCAACCACGGCGCCACCATTGGTCACGTCCGCGACGAGCAGCTGTTCTACCTCGCCTGCCGCGGCCTTGACCAAAACGCCGCCGAGGACCTGTTCATCCGCGCCAAGC
>ENA-OUQH01002555-OUQH01002555.1-human-gut-metagenome-genome-assembly--contig:-NODE-2555-length-11117-cov-2.973875_pt1 | contig 11117 bp, 10 predicted proteins | sample MGYA00237948_ERZ548828 | MGnify/ENA primary metagenome ERZ548828 (study PRJEB26490, sample SAMN05194711) | human gut metagenome | biome: terrestrial biome; feature: human-associated habitat; material...
CGCCGACTACAAGGTAGTCGATGACGACGACCAGAACAAGTAACACATATCCCACAAGAGGGACAGGGCTTCCTGTCCCTTCTTGTGGTGTTATCACCCCTTTGAGTGGAGAGAAGTACGATGGCAGAAAACAAACGTGATTATTACGAGGTTCTCGGCGTTGATAAATCGGTGTCGGACGACGAGCTGAAAAAAGCCTACCGCAAAATGGCTAAAAAATATCACCCTGATTTAAACCCCGGAAACAAGGAAGCTGAGCAGAAATTTAAAGAGGTAAACGAAGCCTACGAGGTTCTGTCGGATAAAGAAAAGCGCGCGAGATACGATCAGTTCGGCCATGCGGGCGTTGACCCGAATTTCGGCGCGGGAGCAGGCGGCGGAGCTTACGGCGGCGGCTTTACCGGTGATTTCGGAGATTTGGGCGATATATTCAGCTCATTTTTCGGCGGAGGTTTCGGAGGTGGCGGCAGACGGGCAAACCCGAACGCTCCGAGACGCGGAAACGATACTGCGGCGGCGGTCAATCTTTCGTTTGAAGAGGCGGCTAAGGGCTGCCGTAAGACCGTAAAGGTTACAAAGATTGAAAACTGTAAGGAATGCGGCGGCACGGGTGCGGAAAAAGGCTCGACGCCCAAAACCTGTCCGGTTTGCCACGGCTCGGGTCAGGTATCGGCTACACAGCGTACTCCGTTCGGCGTTATGCAGACTCAAAAGGTCTGCGATAACTGCCACGGCTCAGGTAAAATAATAGATAAGCCCTGCCATACCTGTGCGGGAAAGGGCAGGATAAGACATACTGTTGAGCAGACGGTTGATATACCGGCAGGTATCGACGACGGACAGATAATTAATGTAAGGGGCGGCGGCGACGCCGGAGCAAACGGCGGACCGTCGGGAGATCTTCGCATTAATGTAAATGTACGCCCCCATCCGATATTCGAGAGAGAGGGCTACGATGTTTACTGTCAGATACCGATAACCTTTACACAAGCGGCATTAGGCGACGAGGTTATCGTCCCCACGCTTGACGGCAAAGTTAAGCTTAACATACACGAGGGCACACAACCGGGCGACGAATTTAAGCTGAGAGGAAAGGGTATACAAAGGCTCAACTACTCCGGCAGAGGCGACCAGTATGTAAAGGTTGTGGTTGAGGTTCCGAAAGAGCTTAGCAAAGCGCAAAAGGATAAGCTTAAGGAGTTTGAAGCGCTTACGGGCGAGAAGAACTATAAGACCCGCAAGAGCTTTACCGATAAAATTAAACGCTTTTTCAATGAATAAAAAATAAGCTTCGGCATTTTGCCGAAGCTTATTTTTTGCAGCTTTAATTCAAAAGCGCTCTGTCGTTTGCGAATTCAGAGCCGCTTAATTTTGTAAATGCGTCGAGTAAATACTCAACCGTAAGCTTTTTCTTTTCTTCTCCCGATACATCAAGGATTATTTTACCGTTGTTCATCATAATAAGGCGGTTGCCGTAGGCTATGGCGTCCTTCATATTATGCGTTATCATCATTGCGGTAAGGTGATCCTCAGATATAAATTTATTCGAAAGCTCAAGCACCTTTGCGGCGGTCTTTGGGTCAAGCGCCGCAGTATGCTCGTCAAGCAGTAAAAGCTTCGGCTTTTTCATAACCGCCATTAAAAGCGTGAGAGCCTGACGCTGACCGCCTGAAAGCAATCCTACCTTTGCGGAAAGTCTGTCTTCGAGACCCAAATCAAGTTCGGACAGCATAGCCTTGAATTGCTCGCGCTCCTTATTGTTTATCGCCCATTTAAGACCCCTTATCTGCCCTCTTCTTGAGGCAAGCGCCATATTTTCCTCTATCCACATATCCGCGGCGGTACCCATCATCGGGTCCTGGAACACACGGCCGAGATATTTGGCTCGCTTGTGTTCGGGCAATTTTGTCACATTAATACCGTCTATTATTATGGAGCCGCTGTCTACCGGATAAACGCCGGCTATCATATTAAGCATAGTCGATTTTCCGGCGCCGTTACCGCCGATAACCGTAACAAAATCACCGTCGTTAAGGGTAAGATTAAGTCCGTTAAGGGCTTTCTTTTCATTTATTGTTCCGGGATTGAAGGTTTTATGCACATCTTAGATCTCAAGCATTGGTTTCACCTCCGGGGATTTGTTTGATGCGTTTTTCCGCTATTTTGCTTTTCCAGTAGGGTATTCCGAGGAAGAGCGCAACCACTGCGGCGGTGAGCATTTTAAGGTCGTTTGCGGGAAGACCGAGCCACAGCACAAAGGAAATTACAATATAGTATATTATGCCTCCCAAAACCGTGCCGAAAAGCTTTAACGCAAAGTTTTTAAACAGCTTTCCGAAAACAACATCGCCTATTATTATTGCGGCAAGACCGATTACTATTGAGCCTCTGCCCATATTTACATCCGCAAAGCCCTGATACTGCGCAAGCAAACCGCCTGCCAAGGCGACAAGACCGTTTGAAATAACAAACCCGATTATTTTGTTGGTTGAGGTGTTTATTCCGTTTGCTCTTGCCATTGCGGGGTTACAGCCGGTAGCCCTCAGCGAATGGCCGAGTTCCGTGCCGAAGAACCAGTAAAGAATAACTATAATTGCCGCCACAAACAGGGCGCAGACTATAAGCGATTTGTTTATGTTGCGAAGCGTTACGAGAAGTATGTCCTTATATTTCATTACGGAAAGGGGGAGATTGGCTTTTCCGCTCATAATACGCAGGTTTACCGAATAAAGGGCAATCTGCGTAAGTATGCCTGCAAGGATTGCCGGTATACCGAATTTTGTGTGGAGTACGCCTGTGACAAGACCTGCAAGACATCCTGCGATAAGTGCCGCCAGCATTGCGAGCCATATGTTCATTCCGCCTGCCGTACATACCACAAGAACAGCGCCGCCGGTGCCGAAGGAGCCGTCTACCGTGAGGTCCGCGAGGTCGAGAATCTTAAAGGTAATATAGACGCCGACCGCCATAATACCCCAAATTGCGCCCTGTGCAACGGCGCCGGGAAGAGAGCTGATAAATGATAGCATTATGTTTTTCCTTTCAAAAACCGCAATAAGCGATAGGGTATTTTACGCCCTATCGCTTTACGATTGTTTTTTTAAAATTACTGAATTGCCTCGTAATCGCTCGGAACGGTTATTCCAAGCTTTTGGCAGCGGGACTCCATATACTTCTTTGTAAGGCTTGAAGCAAAGCCGATTTCCATATCGGCAGGGTCCTTGCCGTTTACAAGAATATCGTAAGCCATTTCTCCGGCTTTTTTACCGATGCTGTAATAATCTATTGAAAGAGTTGCGATACCGCAACCTTTGCAGATGCCCTGCTCGCCTGCTATGATCGGGATTTTGGCAGGTTCGGCGATGTTGTTGACAATTTCGGTATTTGAAGCCATTGTATTGTCGGTAGGAATGTAAATTGCGTCAACCGCGGCGCAGGCAGAGGTTACAACCTGTGCTAAATCGTTTGAATCGGCGCTTGTGAATTCCTTGCTTTCAATGCCGAGTTCTTTAAGGTATTTTGCAACCTCGGTAGCCTGATATTTGGAATTTGCTTCACCCGAGCAGTAAAGAATACCCACGGTCTTAGCGTTCGGTAAAAGTTCCTTTATCATTTTCGCCTGATCCTCAAGCGGAGCCAAATCCGATGTGCCGGTAACATTTATGCCGGTTTTTCCCGTCCAATCGCTTATCTCAAGCGCGGTTGCGTAGTCGGTAATTGATGTTCCAACTATCGGAATACTGTCCGTAGCGGAAACGGCAGCCTGCAAAGCGCCCGTAGCGTTTGCGAAAATAAGGTCGACTTTGCCGGATACAAACTGGTTTACTATGGTAGTGCAGTTATTCGGCTCTCCTGCGGCGTTCTGTTCGTCAAACTCAACATCGTCGCCGAGCTTTTCCTTAAGAGCCTCTTTAAAGCCCTTGGTTGCGGCGTCAAGAGCTTCGTGCTGAACGAGCTGGCAGATACCTACTTTATATTTTGTCTTTTTCTCTCCGCAGCCGGAAAGCGACACGCAAAGAGCGGCTGTTATGCTCAAAGCCGTAATAACCGAAATTATTTTCTTTAATTTCACTTGGTTTCTCCCCTTTGATTTTATGTTACTAATATATCACTTTAAAGCGGTAAAATCAATAGTTTTTTTAAAAATTTTATTTAACAGTGGAAATCGCCGATTTAATAGAGTATAATAGATACAATAATAACTTGACGGAGAGTAAAAAATGCGAATAGTAATAAAACTCGGAACCTCGACTTTGGCACATCCTACGGGACTTCTTAATATCAAGAGGGTGGAAGAGCTTTGCAAGGTTATGAGCGACCTTAAAAATGCGGGACACGAAATAATAATCGTTTCATCCGGAGCAATAGGTATGGGAGCCGGAAAGCTTTTTTTAAACGAAAAGCCCAAGGATGTAAGAACCAAGCAGGCGGCGGCGGCGGTAGGTCAGTGCGAGCTTATGTATACATATGACAAGCTTTTCTCGGAGTATAATCATACTGTCGCCCAAATTCTAATCACGGGCGACGATGTGGACCACAGCGAGCGCCGCAGTAATTTTGAAAACACAATGTTAAGGCTTTTGGAACTGGGCGCGATACCGATTATAAACGAGAACGACTCGGTTGCCACAAATGAAATAGTAATAGGCGATAACGATACTTTGGGTGCGATAGTCGCAAAATCAATAAATGCCGATCTGCTTATACTGCTTTCGGATATAGACGGTCTTTTCACCGCCGACCCGCACAAAGATAAAAATGCGGTTCTGCTTGAAACAGTAGAAGAAATAACCCCCGAAATAGAGAGTATGACGGGCGGAGCGGGAAGTAAGCTCGGCACCGGCGGAATGACGACTAAGCTTAATGCCGCAAAAATCGCCACGGGAGCCGGCATAGATATGGTAATTGCAAACGGCAGAGAGCCTGCGGTGCTTTACGATATAATCGAGGGCAAAAAGGCAGGTACTAAATTTTTGGCAAGAAAGGTCGGGGAAAAGTAATGACAACGGCTGAAATACTTAAAAAAGCAAAGGAACTGTCCGTTTCCTCGGCTCCGCTTGATACGGATACTAAAAATAATGCGATTATGCTTATGGCGGACGCGCTTGAAGCCGCCGCCGACAGTATACTTGAGGCTAACAGAACCGATGTTGAAAACGCAAGAGGTAAAATAAGCGAGGTTATGATAGACCGCTTAAAACTTGATAACAGCCGTATAACCGCAATGGCGGACGGAATGCGTAAGGTGGCGCAGCTGCCCGATCCCGTAGGCAGGATTTTGAGTGAAACAAGGTGTGAAAACGGGCTTGACATTAAAAAGCTTTCGGTTCCGCTCGGCGTGGTTGCGATAATATACGAAAGCCGCCCGAATGTCACCTCGGATGCGGCGGTTCTGTGCTTTAAAAGCGGTAATATCGCGGTGCTGAGAAGCGGTAAGGAAGCGTTTTGCAGTGCAAAAGCAGTGGTGGCGGCGCTTAAAAACGGACTTAAAAAGGCTGATTTAAGCGAGGATTACATAAGTCTTGTCGAGGATACATCAAGAGCGAGCGCGAACGAGCTTATGACCGCCGTGGGATATGTAGACCTTCTTATACCGAGGGGCGGAAAGGGACTTATTAAAGCCTGCGTTGAAAACGCTACCGTACCCTGCATAGAAACAGGTACGGGCATATGCCATATTTATGTTGACAAAAGCGCTGATACCGATATGGCTGTTAAAATAACGGATAACGCAAAGACAAGCAGACCCTCTGTATGCAACGCGGCGGAGGTATGCCTTGTTGACAGAAAGATTGCCGCCGAATTTTTGCCAAAGCTCAAAGAATGCTTTAAAAACAGGGTAGAAATAAGGGGAGACGCCGAGGTATGTAAGATTATAAACGCTTCTCCTGCCGAAAAGGACGATTTTGACACGGAATTTCTTGATTATATTATGGCGGTAAAAATCGTGGACGGAGTTGAAGAAGCGGTAAAACATATAGCCGAACACTCAACGCACCACAGCGAGAGCATAATAACCGAGGACAAAGCCGCCGCCGCTTATTTTACCGAAAGAGTGGACTCCGCGGCGGTATATGTGAACGCTTCCACAAGGTTTACCGACGGGGGTGAGTTCGGTCTCGGATGCGAAATGGGAATTTCTACCCAAAAGCTCCACGCAAGAGGACCTATGGGACTTTGCGAGCTTAACACTTATAAGTACATTATTTCCGGAAACGGTCAGATAAGGTAGGTAATCGGGTATGTCTGAATATAAAATAGGCTTTATAGGCACGGGCAATATGGGTTCCGCAATAGCAAGAGCCATAAGAAAGGTTCTTCCCGGGCATGAGATGATTCTTGCAAACAGAACACAGGCAAAGGCGGCAATGCTGGCGGATGAGCTTAGTTGCCGCACCGCGGACAATAAAACGGTTGCAAAGGATGCTCAGTACATATTTTTGGGTGTAAAGCCGCAGATGATGGCTGAAATGCTCGGAGAAATAAAGAGCGTTTTGGCGGAAAGAAAGGACCGCTTTATACTTGTTACAATGGCGGCAGGCATTAAAATAGAAAGCTACAGCGAAATGCTGGGGGCGGATTTCCCCATAATAAGAATAATGCCCAACACTCCCGTTTCCATAGGCGAGGGGGTAGTTCCCTTTGCGGCATCGGACGGCGTATTTATGGATGAAATTACGGATTTCTGCAATTATATGCGAAATGCCGGCAAGGTTGACAGAGTAGAAGAAAAGCTTATCGACGCCGCATGCGCGGTATCGGGCTGCGGACCGGCGTTTGTTTATATGTTTGCCGACGCTCTTGCCGTGGCAGGCGTGGAATGCGGTCTTACAAGGGCTAAGGCGGAGGAATACGCTTTGCAGACGGTTATAGGTGCCGCAAGCCTTGCTCTTCAGAGCGATAAGCATATAGAGCAGCTCAAGGACGAGGTGTGCAGTCCGGCAGGGGCAACCGTAGCCGGAGTTCACAGTCTTGAAAACGCAGGCTTTAAGGGTGCCGTTATGGATGCTGTAAAGGCGGCGTTTGAAAAGACAAAGGGGCTTTAAGAAAAGAATACAGGGCACGCTTTTGCGTGCCCTTGATTTTTCAAAAAAGCTCTTTATATTTTTCACCGAAAAGCTCGTCCGCAAACCATACCCTGTTTACATGAAAGCTTTTACCGTTTAGATATTCAAGTATGCCGGCGTCTGTCGTGAATTTGAATTCCAGCCTGTAAGAATAAAGCGTCTGTCTGTTAAAGCCGAGCTTTTTATCGGCGGCAAGCTTGCCGTATTTTCCGTCGCCCAAAAGCGGATGACCGATTGACGCCATATGTGCCCTGATTTGATGTGTACGACCCGTAAGCAGGTCTATATCAAGCAGTGAAAGCCCGTTTTTACTGTCAATTACCGTGTAACGCGTTTTTATTGTCAGACTGTCTGCGGTCTTGCGTGAGGTAAGATATACTTTGTTTTTTGATTCGTTCTTTTCCAAAAAGCCTTCAAGCGTGTCGGACGGCTTTTTGGGTGTGCCGTGAACAACAGCAAGATATTTTTTGCTGATTTCACGGTTTTTTATTTTGTCGCAAAGTACGCGGAGGGCTTCGGCGTTTTTAGCGGCTATTACTATTCCGCCCGTGTTGCGGTCTATGCGGTTTGCAAGGGAGGGGCGGAAGCTGTTTTCGGCGTCAGGCAGATATTCGCCCTTATTGTAAAGATAGTGCTGTATTCTCGCTATCAGCGTGTCGTTATATTCGTTTTTGTCGGGGTGAACCAAAAGACCCTGCTTTTTGTCGGCAAGTAAAATGTTTTCATCCTCGTACACTATATCAAGCTTGTCGGGAGCGGAAAGAAAATCGTATTTCGGCTTGCCTGAAACAAAAAATTCGTCGTTTATATATGCGTCTACGGTATCGCCCTCGTTAAGTCTTGTGCTTATTTCGGCTCTTTTTCCGTTTACTTTTATTCGCTTTGTTCTTATATACTTAAACATAAGCGATGTGGGCAGAGACGGACAGTTTTTCGTTATAAACCTGTCAAGACGGACAGAAGCGTCGTTTTTTGTAACGGTAAATGATTTCATAGCTGCTCTTTTCTAAAAAAATTTGTGCGGTATCTTGAATATTCGGAAATTCGGTATTATAATAATTTTCAGTAATTTCAGGGGTGGGTAAAATGGGGAAGGAAGGTTTACACGACGGTCACAGAGATCGTGTTAAAAAGGAATTCCTGCAAAAGGGATTCGATATGAACACACCGCCGCATAAAATAATGGAAGTGCTGCTGTTTTACAGCATACCGCGCAAGGACACAAATGAGATGGCACACGAATTGCTCAACCGTTTCGGTTCTATATCGGGCATACTTGACGCGCCTGCGGAGGAAATTGTTAAAATTCCGGGTATAAGCACCAATACGGCGGCATTTTTTGAGCTTATAGTCCTGCTTACGCGAATATACCATACGGAGAAAAATTCCAAGGGTAAAAGGTATATGAGGGTGGATGACGTCTGCGACTATCTTATGAACCAATATATCGGTTATCAAAAAGAGGTTTTTTCGGTTATAAGCTTTTCTGGCAGCGGAAAGATGCTCGGATTTGATATACTGGCGTCAGGCAATGTAAACGAAGTCAGTGTTTCTACAAGAAAGGTGATTGAAACCGTTATAAACCGCAATGCGGTCTGTGCGATAATAGCGCACAACCATCCGAACGGCACGGCAGTTCCCAGTAAGGAGGATATAGCTGTAACAATGGATATAAAGAATGCGCTTGAACACATTAATGTAAAGCTGATCGACCATATCATAATTGCGGGAGACGATTATGTTTCAATGTGTCAGAGTCAGGGTTACAGAGATATATTTGCATAAGAGGAGCCGTAAGGCTCCTTATTAATTTTGCGACGAGCTTTCGGCAAGGCGGCTTGCCACGGCGTAGGGCGAGTAGTAGTTCTCATCAAAAATATCGTCGGCAGCGTCAGATGTGTATAAGAGACAGACTCTATGTTGTCATTCGGAATACTTAACTGCTCGAATTTCGGGTTGGTTACTACTGCTTTAATGCCTATATTCATAATATCCTTGGTGGAAAGCGAGGTTTTACACTGCTTTATTGCCATTTCCGCAATGCCGGGAAGCTTAAAGGGATTTCCCGATTTGATTTTCGCGAACATCGCCATAAGAACGGTCTTTTGGCGGTTTCCTCTTTGAATGTCGCTGTCCGTGTGGCGTATTCTGGCGTAACAAACAGCCTGACCGCCGTTAAGAACCTGTGTTCCGGCGGTTTCGATATTCGGGCAGTCAACTCCCAAGTCACGCATTTCGGGGAAAATATTATTATTCATTTCCACCCGTTCCTTTTCGGTTACATCTATTGTAACTCCGCCTATGTTATCAATAATCCTCGCGAGACCGAAGAAGTTAAACGCCACATAATCGGTTATTTCAAGCCCGAAATTTTTATTAAGGGTTTTAACCGCAAGCTGGGATTTCCCGTAGGCATATGCGTGGGTAAGCTTGTCCTTTTTATGCCCGTCAATTTCCACATATGTATCACGGGCTATCGAGGTAAGCTTGAATTTTTTGTTTTTGCTGTCTACCGTTAGGATAAGAACGGCGTCACTTCTGCCTACATCATTGTCCTCTCTTGTGTCTATGCCGAAAAACGCGATATTCTTAACCGAGGAATAATTTTCGGTTGTAATTCCGAGGTCCGCGCTGTCAAGCGGTTCACGCTCGATTTTATCAATGGTTCGGTACACATACGCATACGCTCCGCCCAGTGCTAAAATAACACAGCAAAGCACTATTGTAACTATGCAAAGCACGGTTTTACCCGTGCGTTTTTTCTTTTTTTTGCGTTTTACGGGAGGCTTGTCCGAATGTCTGACGTCAGGCGCCGTACGGGACCTTGAATATATATCCTCATACGAATTTCTTTTACCGGAGTTTGAGTACAGGTCTCTTGAATCTTCACCGTAGTTATAATTTTCATTATATTGCATTTTAACCGTCACCCTAAAGCCTTAATGTTTTATCTTACCGCATTATAACACAAAGCGACGGATTTTGTAAAGCTTTCTATTTTGCCGCGGACGCACGGCGTATACTTGAGTCGCCGAATTTTTTTCTCAGTTCATATATAGAGGCTTCGATTTTCTCCTCCGTTTCAAGTTTTTCGGAAGCCCCGAATATATCCTGCTGTACCGCCGTCCTTAGGTCTTTAAGCGAAATCGCGCAGATACCCACCGAACGCAGAGGCTCCTTAAAATCGTAATTTTCCTTTAAAATCTCGGCTCCTCTGCTCGCAATAGCGTAAGCGCTGTCGGTTGACTCGGGATAGGTACGGCTGAATTCCTTTACCTTAAGTGCCGCCGTTCGGATATGAACCTGTACGCCCGAGGCGTAAAGCCCGTGTCGGTGCAGTGAGTCCGAAACCGACTGCGAAAGAGATAAAAACACGCTCCAGACTTCATCAAAGCTTGTAAAATCCTTTGCGGAGGTTATCGATTTGCCTATGCTCTTAGGTTTGCCATCAAGAGTTGGGGTAACAACGGGTGAATTATCTTCCCCGAGGGCATAGCGCTTTAATTCTTCTCCGTTTTTTCCGAGAAGACGGTTGAGAAGCGCGCTGTCGCATACCGCAAGGTCGCCTATTGTGCATACGCCGACGGCTCTAAGCTTTTCGGCGGTATGCGGTCCCGCAAAAAGCATATCCGACACGGGGAGCGTCCATATTTTATCCTTAAATCCGTCCTTTGTTATTACGGTAACGGCGTCGGGCTTTTTCATATCAGAGCCGAGCTTGGCAAAAATTTTATTAAAGCTTACTCCCACGGAAACCGTGATACCGAGCTCTGTTTTAATATCTTTTCTTATCTTATTCGCAATTTCACTGCCGTCCCCGAAAATCAGCGTACTGCCCGTAACATCAAGCCAGCATTCGTCTATGCCGAACGGCTCTATCATATCGGTATATCGGGAATATATTTTTCTTGCAAGCTCCGAATAGCACCTGTACTCATCCATTAAGGGCGGAAGTATTACAAGGTCGGGACATTTTCTTTTCGCTTCAAATATTGCCTCTGCCGTTTTAACATTGAATTTTTTGGCAATATCGTTTTTGGCGAGAACTAT
>ENA-OUQH01002558-OUQH01002558.1-human-gut-metagenome-genome-assembly--contig:-NODE-2558-length-11103-cov-5.990768_pt1 | contig 11103 bp, 10 predicted proteins | sample MGYA00237948_ERZ548828 | MGnify/ENA primary metagenome ERZ548828 (study PRJEB26490, sample SAMN05194711) | human gut metagenome | biome: terrestrial biome; feature: human-associated habitat; material...
CTTAATTTGTATATTCTTCTCTTTATATTTATAGGTTATTGTACCTTTTCCATTATTATAATGGTCAGAAGTAGGAGAAGAATAAGTATGCTTTACTGTAGAATAATCAGTTCCAACAGTAATATTATTCTTAAGTTTATACTTCTTAGTAAAGAGAGTGATTGTTTGGATCTTTCCATCCTTTTCTGAATATTGAATATTAGAATCAAATAAAGCATCTGACATCTTTGATGCACTCACACCAGGATAAACCTCTTTATTCTTATAAATGACTGTATAGTCCTTTATATCAGTTTGAGCACTACATGCACATAATAAGAGACATAGTAATAATAGTATCTTCTTCATATGTATACCTCCTTGTCTTTATATTAGAACTTTAATAAGAAATTGCAAGAGAAGTTTGACAGGGAGTAACTACCGTCTAGTAGAGTGAAGAAAAAGGGGCTGTAACGCTCAAGGTAGTAGTAAATACTATCTATTCGTTACAGCCCCTTTGTTTTTTATGAAACTGTTATGAGTTATTTACCCTTTACAGCCCCTTTTTTTTGAACTATTAACTTTTGGAACAACTCTTTATATATTTTGCTTGTCTCTTAAAAGAAGAGATGGTTGATTGTTTCAATTTAGTTGATCACTTATTATAATTGGGTTGATCAAGTCTTCCAACCTTATGAATGCATAGTGTAGTAATAAATTCTTCTAGTAGAATGCTGAAGAACCATAATAAGCATGCATAGAGAATAATAGGTATATGCATCATGAAACTCATAAAGATACTTATGATTAGTAGTATGATTAAATAGAATACGTAGTAGTAAACATAATCATATCGTGCAAGAGATTTTAACTCTTTAATACTTAATCCATTCTCATATAGGAAGAAGTATTCATCCTTGTTGGAATCAATCGTTTTTTGACGATGATAGATAAGAATAATCAACATGATAATAAATATTGCACATATTAACATCATTAAACTATTCATCATTCTAGAATTAATCTGAGTGAGGTGATCAAGATTCACATTAGAATATACTGTTAAGTGAGGATCAATATCATTGATTTGTGAAAGAATACTAGATATATATTGTGCATCATCCACACTCACAAGTAACATCTTTACATCATCAATCTCAAAGTATTTCCTATATAGAGTTTCAGGAAGATAGAGTACATCATCTCCTTGAGAAGAAATAGTATTCTTTTTGTTTATGTAGGATGAAACATGAAAAGTATGATTGTTGATGGTGATGTCCTTACCTAAATTCTTGATTGTACGAGATGCTTTGATTGTATCACCGGTATAGGATTGTACAATTAAAGTATCAGTCACTGTTTCATAGAACGGAGTGATATGAATATGTTCTATTTCATTGAGGTCTCTTCTTATATCCATTCTAATGGGCTTAGTAATAGAATCATAAGCATAGTTACTGTTATTTCCATAATAGAGGCGTACATCTAATAGTTTCTCTTGTATCGCATTAATCTCATGTGAATAGTATGTACGATATCCTAATATACCTATAGTCATAGAAAGAATCAAACCAAAAAGTATATATAGGATTTTAGAAGAACGTATAAGATGTTTCTTGTAGTAAGATAGATAGTTCTGTGGTTTTCTAGTAACAGAAGTGGTTTCTAGCTCTTCTATCATACTCTTTTTGATAGGTACTATTTTATGATTCTGAATCTCATAGAGATCATCTGCATAATCAATAATACGTTTATCATGAGTTGCGATAAGAACGCATACTGGATGTGTATGGATATAATCACTCAGTAGTTCTATTAATAACTTGCAGTTAATAGAATCTAGAGAAGCAGTTGGTTCATCTAAAAGAAGGAGATAAGGGTCTTTCATTAATGCAAAGGCGATAGCTGCACGTTGTCTTTCTCCTCCTGATACATGATCAGGTGTCTGATTGAGTAGATGTTCTATCTTCATAGAACATAGAATATCATTCATTCTAGTTTCGTTATATTCCTGTCCGGAGAGTAGGAATGCGAATTCCATATTCTCTTTAATGGTCATGTTATTGAATAATGTACTTTCTTGATGTACATAACCAATCTTTTCTTTCCTTGTAGTAAGAGGGTCATCAATAGAATGACCCTCAATTAAATAATCACAGGATAAAGGGGCTACAAGTCCTAATTGATTCAATAAGGTTGTCTTACCAGTACCACTTTTTCCTTTGATTGTAGTAATGCTGTTGTTAGATAAGGTGATGCTGGCATCATCAAAGATTACTCTATCAAATGTGATAGAAAGATGTTTAATATCAATCATGATCCGTACTCGTTACCATTATTTTATTTGTAATATAGAAGACTAATGTAGTCACAACAGCACTTACTAAACCTATAATCATCTTGATTGAAATGTTTACTAACGCAAACTCACTTGATGAGAATAGTCTTAAACAGAAGGAAAGAAGAACAGTTATAAACAGGAATGTAGACATAAACTGTATATCAACCATATGGATGGATTGAATCTGTTTCTCATTTAAATCAAGTTCTCTATATCTTATATATTCTCTTGATTTATTATAGAGGATCAAGAAAACAATATAGGCAATAAGACCCACAACAGTATAGATGAGAATCATAGTCTGAGTATTCTTAGAATCCTTTTGACGCATCTTTGCGGTTTGTTTATAATCGTCACTCTCTATATAAGTAACGATGTTTGGAGATATCTTATTGAGTCCATTTCTCACCTGATCTACATAACTTGCATTTTCACACTCAATTGCATAAGTTGCAGGAACATAATCAACAATATGTTCATTTAGATCTTCATATAAACTAATTGAAACATTAGTTGTACGATATTTATTTATAATAGAGTTCGCAAAGTCATTGTTTAAATAGACTTTTAATGCGTTATTTCCTGTGAAGTCATCCTGATCTTCATTTGATTTGATGACACCATAGATTTTAATAGATACTCTTTTCTTCTGATAAACAGGATGTCGTTCAATTACATCATAAGATTTTTTCTGTAATCCATTTTGATCACCATATCGCATAGTGCCATTATATTCAGTAGAACATACAGGTACACCTATATCCATTTTCATGGTTATAGGAAAATCTGAATCAGTCAATTCTAACGTTTTCATAAGACCTTCGCTTATATAATTTTTGTTTTTATTACCAAACTGACCTTTTATGTAACTTGATACAACAACATTATCATCAGTAGAATATTCTCTTCCCTTGACTGACATATATGCAATTAAATTATCATCCTCATCATTTCTTGTATCATAATTACGAGTTGGGAACTGATAATAGCTTGTTATACTTTTAACTCCTTTGATAGATTGAATAGATTGTATTTCTTGAGGAGTCATAGAAAATCCTTGGTCATATTCCATGAATCTATAACCAGAAGGTAATTCGTTTCTTGTAATGTATTCTTTTCCTGTATAGATAATTTTACTAGTTAAGTTATCCATCATAGATGCTGTATTCTTGTTTGTCATATATAACTCTATACCAGAATATAAAGTCATGTTGATAATAACTAAACACAACAAAGCATATAAGAGGATACTGAACTTTTCTTTCTTACTTTTTACATGTGCAATTCTTTTGGGAGTAAATTCATGAGTTACTGAAAGTGGTTCACCATTACTTTCATTATCTATGATACGAGTAAAGTGGAGATTCTGAATTAAATACTTAATATCTAAATATTCATCAAATTCTTCATCATGAATAGTAAGAATAATAACACGGTCATGACTATATTCTTTTAATAACTTCATGATTGAATGTTTATCTTCATAATCTACAGAAGATAAAGGCTCATCTAATATAATACAAGGACTATTAGAATAAACACTTAAGGCTATCATGATTCTTTTCTTTTCACCTAAGGAGCAAGAATCATATTTCTGTGATAAGTTGGCATTAATGTTTAAATTCTTGAATAGTTCATCTATTGTATTTTGATCATGTTCTCTATTGTATACAGATTCTATTAATTCAAATTGTTGCGCAATAGTAAGGTCTTTTTTTAATAATGCATCCTGGTTTCCATAGAATATAGAAGTGGCAGTATTCACCATAGAGTCTAGATGAATCTGTTTAGATATAATTTTTAAAAAAGTGGTTTTTCCACAGCCACTCTCACCTGCAATACCTATAATACCAATAGAAGGAGCAATGAAATTGGCTCCTTCGAAGAGTATTCTATTAGTTTTGTATGTGAAATTACTTAATTCAATCATTTAGTTCTCACCGTCCAATTGTCTGATTTTTTAAAGTCGACTACAGTTGCAGTTACATATGCACTAGAATAATAAGTATCGACTTTTGTAACATAAGTGTTAAATTTTTTCTAAGGGATGTTTATAATTCCATGCCACATCTTCGCCAGATACTTTTTTTGATATATATGATATAAACTTGAAATACCGCATAAATGTAAGCACTAACATAATTATAATATATATATATATATATAATGTAAACATAAAGGGACAGTGAATTATAAAATTCACTGTCCCTTTAAAATGATCAGTTATATGTACCTTATGAATACAAAAAGTAATTCAATAATAGCAACGATTATATATGTGATGGTCCAACGTTTCTTCGTTTTTTGGGATGACTGTGGTCTCATTTGGTTAGGTATTATAAACAAAAGAGTACAAACAACAATATACAACCCACCAGTAATACCATTTAGATATTTTGAACAATACAACAATAATAATATAAAACAGTATGTAGTTGCGTAAGGCAGATTCTTTATAAATTTATCTTTCATGATATTTACCTTCTTCTATAATCGTTAATTATAGAGCATAAACAATAAACACATCAAAAATCACGGCTATGATAGTAAAAACAAACCATCCAATCTTAGTTTTTTTAGATTCAGCTTTATCTAAATAAAAAGGTAAACCAGTCATCATTGTAAGAAAAATAAGAAAGTTTGGTGCTACACGACTTGGTAAAAATCTAGAACAATATGACAATATACATATCAACACTGTGATTAAATATAAGGGTTTTTTAGGCAAAAGTATAGATTTGATTTTCTTCATAATAACCTCTCTTTCGTGATTAGTGACCACTAACTGAATTATATACTCTATTTGAAATATGTCAATAAATTGCTTATATCATTATTGATAATCTAAAGTGAAAAGTTAACTTCCACTTTTAAGAAGAAAGCAGGAATTAATATTGATGAAATTATGGATGTAATACAGTTTGCTTGTTTTAGTTCTTCTCATCAGATTATTCTTCTTGGACGCAATGATAAACATCAAGGTATATATACATATGATATTGATTCAGGTAAAACTGAATTATTGTATGAATCTAAAAATGAATTGATTAATAGTTTTGAATTATTAGAATAAATAAAAATACCCACAGCTGTGGGTATTTAGATAATAAAAAAATAGACCTTAGTCTATCTTCTAATCGTATGGAGCGGGTGATGGGAATCGAACCCACGTAGTCAGCTTGGAAGGCTGAAGTTCTACCATTGAACTACACCCGCATGGAATGGTGGGGAGGGACGGATTCGAACCATCGAACTCGTAGAGAACTGAGTTACAGTCAGCCGCGTTTAGCCACTTCGCTACCTCCCCACTGGTGCCGACTAGAGGAATTGAACCCCCAACCTACTGATTACAAGTCAGTTGCTCTACCAATTGAGCTAAGTCGGCGTGTGAAGCTAAATTTTAATAAAAATGGTGGAGGTTAACGGGCTCGAACCGCTGACCCTCTGCTTGTAAGGCAGATGCTCTCCCAACTGAGCTAAACCTCCAATATTCTTGGGATATACCGGCCGTTAGACCGATGCTTAAGTGTTAGTGCCATATCCCAACCAAGCACGCTCATATAATATACCAAGTGTTATGCGATTCGTCAACAGGTTTTTACATTTTTTTGACGAAATTTTATTTTTTTTTATTTTTTGCCATTCTATCGCACTGTGTAATAGGAAAAGTTATAATTGAATAAGTGATAAAGGAGATATAAAAAATGGCAGAATTATTGTATCAAGGACATGGAAGTTATCGCATTGTGTCTAATGAAGGTGTAGTGATTTATGTGGATCCTTATGCAGGTGAAGGTTATGATATGCCTGCAGATATTGTGATTGTAACGCATGAACATAGTGATCATAATCAGGTTGATCTTGTCACATTAAAAGATGATGGTGTGATTTTAAGACATGGAGATTTATTTGTGGATGGTGAATATCCTATTAAGAAGATCAAGAAAGTAATGATTGAAGGAACACCTGCAGAAAATAAGAATCATACAAGAGAAGAATGTGTTGGTTTTATTATGACTGTAGATGGTATTACATTATATGGTGCAGGGGATACAAACTATTATCCTGAAATGGAAAGCTTCAATGATTTAGATTATGCATTATTACCAGTAGATGGTATTTATAATATGAGTGCACAGGAAGCAAGTCGTTGTGCACATGTAATTGATTCTCGTTATTTTATCCCGATTCATACTTCACCTACTCAATTATATGATGAAGATATTGCGAAAAGCTTTAAATCACCTCATGCTTTATATATAAAGCCAGGTGAAAGGTTGAAATTATAGTCCAAAATGAAAAGACCACTTGATGTGGTCTTTTATGTTAGTTTTGATCGAAATATCTGTTGAATTTGACGATGAATGTTGTAATTTGATCATCACTTGTAACAGAAATATCACCATGATGAAGGTCTACTATATTCTTAGTGATTGCTAGTCCTAAGCCAGTACCACCTGTTTTAGAGTTTCGTGATGAGTCTGTACGATAAAATTTATTAAATAGAAGTGGGATATCCTCTGATGCAATAGTATCACCATGGTTGATGACTTTAACAGTTGCATATTTCTCATCACCGGATACTTCTATCTTTAAATCGGTATTATGATAACCATACTTGAGTGCATTAGAAATAAGATTATCAAATACACGGGCTAATAACTGACCATCCCCCTGAACATAGATATTCTCTTCAGGTAAATCTACTATTGGTGTAATATTACAGTCTTTAAATGAAGGATAGAACTCGTCTGTCATCTGCATGATTAATCCAGATAGATTAATCATACTCTTATTCAACTTAATATCTGCATTATCAAGTTTAGTGAATTCAAAGAGGTCATCCATCATTTCTTGTAGACGTATTGATTTCTCATACGCAATACCAGAATACTTATGTACATCTTCTTTAGATAAAGCTGTATCATCTTTAATCAACTCAAGATATCCTACAATAGTTGTAAGAGGTGTTCTTAAGTCATGGGCTACGTTTGTGATTAATTCATTCTTCTGTCTTTCTGCATTACGTTCTATATCTAATGCAGCTCTTTCTTTTTCTTTTAGTTTTTCGCTTTCTTTTTCTTTCGCAAGCAATGTTTTTGATAAGACATTGATGTTCGCTGCAAGAGAACCTAATTCATCATCATATTCTACTTCACACTGTACACCATAATTGCCACTTGTTACCTGCTGGATAGAACGTCTGAGCTTTCTAATATATTCAATTGTGAAATCAATCAGTTTAAAGAAGATTTCTACAAAGACAATAAAAGAAATGGCATAACATAATGCATAACGCATTTCATTTGGTACCGCAATAGGAATAATTCTATCGAATATAATTCCTAGAATAGAATAAATAAGAAATGCGACAAGATAACTTAATGTGATATTAATCAACAAACGCCATTTAAAAGAAGAAATAAACAGCTTTCTTAGTTTCTGCATCATAATTCGAACTTATAACCAATGCCCCAGACAGTAATAATATGTCTTGGTGTACGAGGCTGTCTTTCAATCTTTTCTCTTAGTTTTCTAATATGTACCATGATGGTATTGTTGGCATGTGTTGCTTCTTCATGCCATATTTTTGTATAGATATCTTCAGTAGAGAATACTGTACCAGGATGTGAGGCAAGTAATACTAAGATTTCATATTCAATCTTAGTCACAGCCACTGGACGATTATCTACAGAAACCATCTTCTTATTTGTATCAATAAGAAGGTCGTTGGCCTGAATAATAGAATTATCTACACCAATAGGCTTACTATATACCTGATAACGTCTTAATTGTGACTTAACACGTGCCACTAATTCCATTGCATTAAAAGGTTTTGCGATATAATCATCAGCACCTTTTAATAATCCTTCAATCTTATCCTGATCAGCTGTCTTGGCTGATACAAAGATAACGGGGATATTGTACTTTTCTCTGATCATCTCTAATGCCTGTAAACCATCTACCCCAGGCATCATCATATCTAGAATCACAAGATCAATCTTAAACTTTTCAAGATCACGTAATAATGTATAGGCATTATAACGCTTTTCAACATGATAACCTTCTTGACTTAAATAAATTTCAATAAGATCACAAATTTCTTTTTCATCATCAATAACTAATATACGAGGTGTTTCCATATGTTTATCCTCCCAAGCCATATCATAATATAATTAATTAATAAAATAAAGAAAAGAATTGCATACGACGGGGGAATTTGCTATAGTTGTAAAGGGCACAAACGGGTCTTCCGTAGGTGCTTTTTTTTGTTTAATATAGAGAAAGAGGTGAAGAGAATGGCAAAATTCATATTTGTCACAGGTGGTGTCGTATCAGGTCTAGGGAAAGGTTTAACAGCTGCATCTTTAGGTAGAATATTAAAACAAAGAGGATTAAAAGTATTCATGCAGAAACTTGATCCTTATATCAATGTGGATCCAGGAACTATGTCTCCTTATCAGCATGGTGAAGTTTATGTAACAGCTGATGGTGCAGAAACAGACTTAGACTTAGGTCATTATGAACGTTTTATTGATGAAGACTTAAACAAAAACTCTTCAGTTACAACTGGTAGAGTATATAGCGATGTAATTTCTAAAGAAAGAAGAGGGGATTACTTAGGCGCAACAGTACAGGTTGTTCCTCATATCACAAATGCGATTAAGGACAAGATTTATGCTGCAGAAGAATCTTCTCAGGCAGATATCGTTATTACAGAAATCGGTGGTACTGTAGGAGATATCGAATCATTACCATTTATTGAAGCAATTAGACAGGTGAGACTCGATAGAGGCTACAAGAATACTCTTTATATACATACAACTTTACTTCCATATATTGGTGCTAGCCATGAAGTAAAGACTAAACCAACACAGCATAGTGTTAAAGAATTATTAGGATATGGTATCCAGCCAGATATCATTGTATGTCGTAGTGAACATACTATTTCTGATGAATTAAAGGACAAGATCTCTTTATTCTGTAATGTTCCTAAGGAAGCTATCATCTCTAACTATGATGTAGATGTTCTTTATGAATTACCAGTAGAATTATTAGATCAGCATATGGATGATGTTGTACTTGATCATTTAAGAATTGAAGCTCCTGAAGCTGATTTCACTGAATGGCGTGAATTAGTTGAAAGAGTGAAGAACTTAAAAGATACAGTTAAAATCAAGATGGTTGGTAAGTACTGTGAATTCCCAGATGCTTACTTATCAGTCAATGAAGCATTAAAACATGCTGGTTACTATGCAAATAGTGAAGTAGAAATTGACTGGGTTAACTCTGAAGAAGTAACTAAGGAAAATATCGCTTCTAAGCTTGCTGATGCTGATGGTATCTTAGTACCAGGTGGATTTGGTAACAGAGGTGTTGAAGGCATGATTGTTGCTATCCAGTATGCAAGAGAACATGATATTCCATTCTTAGGAATCTGCTTAGGTATGCAGTGTGCTTCTATTGAATATGCAAGAAATGTATGTAAACTTGATGATGTTAACTCATTAGAATTCGATAAGAACTGTATGACTCCATTAATTTCATTAATGCACGATCAGTCTTTAGAAAACATGGGTGGTACTCAGAGACTTGGTAACTACACTTGTGAATTAAAAGAAGGTACAATTGCACATAAGTTATATGGAAAGGATCTTATCCAGGAAAGACATAGACATAGATATGAATTCAACAATACATATCGTCAGATGTTAGAAGATGCAGGACTTGTTATCTCTGGACGTAATCCAAAGAGAGATTTAGTAGAAATCGTTGAAGTGCCTAACCATCCATATTTCGTTGCATGTCAGTTCCATCCAGAATTCAATTCTAGACCAAATAGAGCACATCCTCTATTCCAGGGACTTATCAATGCAGCACATAAAAAGAAATACAATTAATACATTGGCATGAGGGTAACCTCATGCCTTTTGTGTTACAATAAAAGGCATGGAGGTATGGTTATGCGTATAGGACAGTCAATAGATATTCATCAGTTGGTAGAAGGAAGAAAACTTATTCTTGGTGGTGTAGAAATCCCTTATGAAAAAGGGTTAAAGGGACATAGTGATGCAGATGTTCTTCTACATGCGATTATTGAATCAATCATTGGGGCATTAGGTGAAGGAGATATCGGTAAACATTTTCCTGATACAGATGATCGTTACAAAGGTATTTCTTCTATGATTCTATTAGAAGAAACATATAAGCTGATGAATGAAAAAGGTTATAAGATTGGTAATGTGGATGCAATTATTATGACAGAACAGCCAAAGATGGCACCTCATATTCCACAGATGAGAGCCAATATGGCAAAAGCAATGGGAATCAATGAGTCTCAGCTGAACATTAAGGCCACTACAGAGGAAAAACTGGGATTTACGGGAAGAGAAGAAGGAATTGCATCTCAGGCGATCTGTCTTCTTAATGAAAGAAAAGAGAGTTAATGATAGAGAAAACTGGAGGAATAAAACATGAAACTTTTTAACACACTGACACGTAGAAAAGAAGAATTCGTACCTCTTGAAGAGGGAAAAGTTCGTATGTATGTCTGCGGTCCGACTGTATACAACCTGATCCATATCGGAAATGCACGTCCGATGATTATCTTCGATACCGTACGCCGATATATGGAATACAAAGGATATGAAGTAAACTATGTTTCCAATTTTACAGACGTAGATGACAAGATCATCAAGAAAGCAATCGAAGAGGGCGTAAGCGCACAGGAAATTTCCGAGCGTTATATTGCAGAGTGTAAGAAAGATATGGATGGCATGAAT
>ENA-OUQH01002559-OUQH01002559.1-human-gut-metagenome-genome-assembly--contig:-NODE-2559-length-11102-cov-5.007875_pt1 | contig 11102 bp, 12 predicted proteins | sample MGYA00237948_ERZ548828 | MGnify/ENA primary metagenome ERZ548828 (study PRJEB26490, sample SAMN05194711) | human gut metagenome | biome: terrestrial biome; feature: human-associated habitat; material...
ACAACAAGAGCAAAAAGAAACGGCATAGCCTACATGATCGTAAGCTATGCCGTATCCTTTTTGAGCATCCTTCGTCCTTAAGTGAATGCGGACTTCGGCGTGTCTTTCTTTAATATTTATCAACTTTACAGGAACCGATCCATATACTGCGTCAGCTCGTCCCACATGCTGCGCAGCTGCTGTCTGTCCTCCGAAATGCCGGACTTCACCTCGTCCTTCAGCTCCGTCAGCCGCTGTCTATTGCGGTTCGACATGTCCATATTCTGCGCAACTGCGTGTATGAACTCGTCGGACAGCTGCTCCTTCGGGCGGCAGCGCCCGCTGCGGTAGTTGTCTATCACGACCGCGTAGCGCTCGTATGCGCGGCGCACCGCTTCCTCCCATGACATGTAGAGGTCGCGCAGCGCGTTTTCGCCCACGGCGTGCATCCTCCCGGCGTCGCCGCCGAGCTTCTCCAGCATCGCCGCCATCGAGTCGGCGTTCTCCTCGATCAGAAATCCGTTGACTCCGTCCGTAACATCCTCGGCGGCACAGCTCCCCGCAACCAGCACGCTTGCCAGACCGCAGGCCGCCGCTTCGCGCACGACCAGCCCGTTCGTATCAAAGGTGGACGGGAACAGGAACAGGTCGGCCCTGCAGTACCACGCGCGGATCGCGCTGCGGTCGTGTATCGGCGCGACGAAGAACACGCGGTCACTCAACCCGAGGCTCTCGCAATAGGTGACGATCTCGTCCTTGTCGTTGCCGCCGCCGACGAACACCATGCGGAAATCGCGCCCGCTTTCGCTCAGCTTCTTCAGCGCGTCTAGGATTATGCGTATCCCCTTGTACCACATCATGCGCCCGACGAACAGGAACAGCGGCAGCCCCTCCGGAAGATCATAGTCCCCCGTGACCTGCCGTATGAGCGCGTCGTCCACACGGCCGCGCGGAAAGTCCACGCCGTTCGGCATGATGATGTAGTCGCTCTCGTAGCCGAGCTTGTGCAGGTTCTCCCCTGCCCCGCGGCTGACCGTCCACACCTCGTCGCAGGCGGAAATATTTCTGGCGAGTATCTTCGCCGCCTCCTCCTGCAAAACGCGGCTCTTCACGGCGTTGGCGATATCTATGTCAAATTTCGTATGGTATGTGAAAACGAGCGGCACGTGTATCCGATCACGCAGGGCGCGGGCAAGCAGCGTGGAGGTTATCGGGCAGTGGCTGTGGATGATGTCAAAGCTCCGCTTTTCGAGCGAATCCATCAGCTCCGCCGAGAACGGCAGCCCCGCGCGGTAGCCCACGAGCTTCGTCATGTCGATGCTCGGATAGCGCAGCACCGGAAAATCGAACACGGAGTCATCCGCGTCGGGATAAAACGGCGTCACGACCGTGGAATTGCCGAGCCCGTTCTGGATTATCTTCGCGTAATTTGTGACGGCATTCGCCACGCCGTCTATGGCCGGTGGGAAAGAATCGTTTATGAGGCAGATGTTGAGCTTGTCCATACGCGTCTCCTATCGGGTGAAATTGTACTTAAATTATAATCGAAACGCGCACAAATGCAAGCAAAAAATCAGGGATTGAACTTCTTCCTTATCGTCTCGTAGATGAGATCCTGCCCCTTGCGGTTCGGGTGTATGCCGTCGTCACACATTCTGTCGCCGTGCTTCTGCGGTGTCGCGAGGAAAGCGTCGCGCAGCTGCATGACGTCGCATCCGTTGAGCTGCGCCACGCGCTCTACGAGATGGCTGTAATACTCCTGCCAGCGGTAGATCGCCTGCGCGTCGCCGAGCCAGAACAGCACCGCGTCCATGTCCACCCCGTCGCGGCAGAACCACTTCAGATAGCGCTCCGCGCAGAGCGGCGGCAGCGTGGACAGAACCGGCTCGCAGCCTGCCTCGCGCAGTTGCGCGATGATCTCCGAGTACTTCCGCGCGAAGTCCTCCGGATCGGTCTTGCACCGGTGCTCGCCGTGCGGCGCGGCGGCGACGGCCGCCCAGTCAAAATCGCTGTCGTTCCCGCCGAATTCTATGAGGCAGCGCGCGGGCAGCCCGCCCTTGGCGATGCGGCGCTGTACGATGGCCTGCGCCTTGTCGATCGTCGCGCCGAACTTGCAGCAGCTCTCGATCTCAATGCCGGTCGTCTCCTCGCGCGCATGGCGCTCCTCGCTCGGGCAGATGTACTTCCCCTCGTCCAGCAGCACTCCGCGCATGATAGAGTCTCCGAATATGATCAGCTTTTCCATATTATTTTGACCTCGTTACTATGTAATCTAGTATTAAGTACTATATTACATAATTTTGATTATATGTCAAGTATTTTTGAAAATAATTATTGTGTTTTTGAAAACTATATGATATCTTAACATACATAGGAGATGAATCGTATGGATGAAAACAACGCGAAGAGCGCGGTGAGCCGCGGGCTTCTGGAGCACACTCTCCCCGCGTGGGACGAGCTGCCGGATTTTGAGCTGTATATGGATCAGGTGCTGTCGCTCACGGGACGGTATCTCGAGGGGATGCCGAACTCAGAGGACAGCAAGCTGACCGCCTCGATGATAAATAACTACGTAAAGGTGAAAATTATCCCCGCGCCGCAGGGAAAGCGCTATTCGCGCCGCCATGTGGTGTATCTGCTGCTGCTGTGCATCCTGAAGCCGGTGCTGCCCATCGCGGCGATACAGAAGCTGTTCGCCGCCGCGCAGAGCGGCACGGACGACAAGGCCTTCTATGAGCGCTTCCGCGGGATATACCGGCAGGCCAGCAGCGCGGCCGCCGAGGATCAGTGCTTCGCCGAGCCGGAGCTGTGCGACACGATAATGTACGCCGCGCTCCGCGCCCGCGCGGGTCAGTCCGCCGCCCTCGCCATGCTCGCCGCTCTAGATCCCGAGGGAAAATAAAAGTCCGGAATAACACAAAAACCTCCACGAAAGTGGAGGTTTTTGTGTTGTTTAATTAATTTTATCACTCTTCGAGCACTTCGCCGCCGGAGACCTTCTTCTCGAACTTTGCCATGAGGATCGGGGAGAAGATACCGATGATGCTCAGGATGATAAGAACCCAGCTCACGGGAGACGCGAACAGGCAGCCGAGATCGCCGCCGCTGACTCGCAGCGCGCCGCGCAGCCCCTTTTCGCTTATCGGGCCGAGTATCAGCGCCAGAACAACTGCCGCCGTGTTGAGGTCAAACTTGCGCATCAGGTAGCCCAGAGCGTCGAAGATGAGCATGACGACGACGTCGCTCAGGTTCTTGTGAATTGCGTAAGAGCCGACGAAGCACAGCACCGTGACGCAGGGGATGAGTATCGCGTCGGACAGACGGGAGATCTGCGCGAAGCCGCGGCAGCCGAGAGTACCGATGGCAAGCATGAAGAACTGCACGAGCACGAAGCCTGCGAAGAAGGTGTAGGTCATATCGGCGTGCTTGGTGAACAGCTCCGGTCCCGGAGCCAGTCCCTGAATGACCAGACCGCCCATCAGAACCGCGGTGACGGATTCGCCGGGGATGCCGAGGGTCAGCATCGGGATCAGGGAACCGCCGGTGACGGCGTTGTTCGCGGCTTCGGAGCCGCAGACGCCCTCGATGGAGCTGTGGCCGAAGTCCTCTTTGTGCTTGGAGAACTGCTTGGCGTTATTGTAGCCCATGAAGCAGGCGATGGATGCGCCGGCGCCGGGCTCGGCACGCGCATCGTCAGCGAGGGCATCGCCGCCGCGCAGCGCATCTTCGGCGCGGAGACGATAAAGCTCGAAGCGCAGGTCTACGCGCGCGGGCTGTACGAAAAGTGCGGCTTCGCGCAGAGCTCCGGGGAATTTCTCGAGGACGGCATCCCGCACATCGAGATGACCTGGACGCGGAAAAACTGAACACATGACCCAAACCCCAGACAAGTTCTGGGGTTTTTCGTGTGGAAAATTCTTTATATTTCTTAAAACCCGCAAATATTTCTTGTCCTTTGGCCGCGTATATGCTAAAATAGACCGAATTATGTAGACCTAACTATACTTAACTATACCCAACCTATCAATTGCGAAGGTGTGAATATGAAGAACAGTACTGCATATTACGACGAAGAGCAGGAGCTCTTCGAAGAAGAACAGGAGCGACGGGACAAGAAAGCCCGACGGAAAAAGGTTCAGCGCGTCATTGACCGGATATTTGGCTTCATCCTCGCCACGGGGATCCTCTTCGGCGTCTCGGGGCTTGCGGTAGAATACGTGCTGGTCAAGGGGCCGTCCCCCGCGCTCAGGAATATGTTCGTGAACACCATGCTTGAGACGCGGCGCTTTGGCTTCATCGCAAACGTCTACCTCTCCGAAGCCGAGATCGACGCGATAAAGCAGGCCAAGCAGAGCACCCTGACCGACACGACCGACACCTCCCTCATCAAGCTCCCCGGCCAGAGTGGCACCGAGACCGGCGGCGACAACCAGACCGGCCCCGCCCAGCCCGACGGCACGGACGGCTACGGCCTCGTTGACGACGACGGCGACGGGATAATCATCGAGCAGGTCAGGAAGAAGGGCTTTCAGGGCTATATGATGGTCGTGCTCGACCCCAGCCGCGTGTTCGTCGGCAAGCCTGAATCCTTCGGCGGCTACGGCGACTATCTGGCCACCATGTGCGAGCGCTACGGCGCGGTCGGCGGCATCAACGGCGGCGCATACTACGACGTGAACGGCGCGGGTCTCGGCGGCACGCCGCAGGGGCTGACGATCATCGACGGCGTATGCTACGACGACGCGGGCGGCGGAGTCTGCAGCTTCGTCGGCTTCGACGCGAATCACATCCTGCACACCGGCTATATGACCTATGCCGACGCACAGGCGAAGGGCATCGTGGACGGCGTGACCTTTGAGCCGGTGCTCATAGTCAACGGCCAGATGGAGGACACCGCAGTCCTCAATACCGGTACGAACCCCCGTTCCGCGATCGGCCAGCGCGCCGACGGCGCGGTGCTGATGCTTGTCATCGACGGGCGCCAGGTGCACAGCGCGGGCGCGACCCAGCAGGACGTGGCCGAGGTCATGCTCGACTACGGCGCGGTGAACGCCTGCAGCCTTGACGGCGGCTCGTCCACCTGCATGTGGTTCAACGGCGAATATCTCAACAGCATCTCCGGCGGCTCCGGCGCTCGCTGGCTGCCGGACGCCTTCCTTGTGAAATAAGGAGTGTGGCATATGGCAGCAGGAAGAAAGAAAAAAAGAAACGGCTACGCGATATTCATGTGCGTCTACATCGTCATCGTGCTCGTGCTCGTCGGCGTGGGGCTCACATGGCTGTGGGGCTACGCCGTGGCATATGAGGACAGTCAGCCGACGAACACGATGGACTCGGTCGTCGCGGAGCTGAACAAGACCTTCTGGAACGACGACATGGCCGCCACTATCGCGGCGATGCCGCACGAGGCGCAGACCGACGAGGAGTGCGCCGAAATCATCAAGAGCATGATCGGCAGCGGCGTGAGCTATAAGCGCAGCGGCAGCACCGACACCACCGTTACCTACGATCTCGTCTGCGACACGGGCGTGTTCGGCAGCGTGACGCTGGTCGAGGACACCGCCTCCGGCACGAAATACGAGGGGCTGTACCCCTGGAAGCTCGAATCCGAGAGCTTTGATTTCACGGGGCTTTACTCCTCCGTCGAGGTGACGATCCCGAAGAGCTACTCCGTCTCCGTCAACGGCTACACGCTGGGCGACGAGTACATAACCGAGGACAACATCCATTACGACATCCTCGAGGACTATTACGAGGACTACTCCGGCCTGCCCGTCAAGGCGACCTATAAGTTTGACGACATCATCGGCATCATCGAGCCTGTCATAACCGACCCGAACGGCAATGAAGTCACCATCGACCCCGACAAGGACGATTCCCAGTTCCTCGTCCCCTGCTCCGACGCGGAGACCACCGCGCTGGACGGCTTCGTGCAGCGCTTCGCGGAGCGCTACGAGGGCTACAAGAGCGGCACCATCGACCCGACCTACGGCATGAACCGCCTCTCTGGCTACCTCCAGTCCGGCACGGAGCTTTATAACCGTCTCGAGCTGATGAAGGACGGCCTCGACTGGTCGCACGTCACGAATTACGTGCTCCACTCCGTCACGCTCAACAGCGTCATCAGCTTCGGCGGCGGCAACTACCTCTGCGACTTCACCACGCACATCACCTCCGACTCGCCGAACGGCCACCATGACGACACGCTCAACTACAAGATCATCGTCAAGGACATCAGCGGCAACCTCAGCGACATGCGCGTCGTGAGCCTCGACTCCTATTAATTCTAATTCCCCGACAAGAAGGTAATCACATTGGACGAAAAACACGATATCAGGCAGGAGCTGGCGATCATCCTGCCCTCGCTCGATCCGGATAAGAAGCTCTGCGGCGTTATCGACGGTCTGATCGCCGAAGGCTTTGAGCATATTGTAATAGTAGACGACGGCAGCGACGCGGCGCATCAGGCTCCGTTTGAGTACGCCGCCGGCTTCCCCCAGTGCCACATTCTGCGGCACGAGGTCAACAAGGGCAAGGGCCGCGGCCTGAAGGACGCGTTCCGCTACGTGCTCGACGAGATGCCCGATATCCGCGGCGTCGTGACCATCGACGGCGACGGGCAACACCTCACGAAGGACATCGTCGCCTGCGGCGAAAAGCTGCTCGCGAACGAGGACAAGGTCGTCATGGGCTGCCGCGATTTCAGCCAGCCGGGCGTTCCGCCGCGCAGCGTCGCGGGGAATCGCACGACCTCGTTCTTCTTCCGCCTGTGCTACGGTATCAAGCTGTCCGACACGCAGACCGGCCTGCGCGCGATCCCGCGCCGCTATCTCGACGCGTTCTGCGGCATCGACGGTGAGCGCTTTGAATACGAGACGAACATGCTGCTGAACATGAAGCGCATGGGCATTGGCTTTGTTGAGCAGCGCATCGACACAGTGTACGACAGCGAAGATTACAGCTCGCACTACAACGCGATCAAGGACTCGTGGCGCATCTTCAAGGTAATGTTCAAGTTTCTGCTAAGCTCGCTCGGCTCCACGGTCATTGACCTCCTGATATTCTATCTGGTGTTCCGCATCTTCAAGGATCAGCTCGGCACCTGGGCGTCCCTTGTGAGCACGGCGGTCGCCCGCGCGTGCTCCTCGTTTGCAAACTTCAACGCAAACAACAGGATGGTCTTCGACAATCACGGCAGCTACCGCCGCGCCCTCGTGCGCTATTACTGCCTGTGCATCCCGCAGATGCTTGTCTCGGCCGGACTCGTGACGCTGATAAACCAGCTCTTCGCAAACTCCGTGCCGATAATCGCGACGCTGATAAAGTTCGTCGTGGATACGGTGCTGTTCTTCATAAGCTACGGCATCCAGCGCGAATGGGTGTTCTCGCAGAAGAAATAATATAAATAACATAATAAATAGTAAACCCTCTCGGTTTTTCCGAGAGGGTTTTGCTTTATTCGTCGCCGAGATACACCTTTACCTTCGTGCCGGCGCCGATCTTTGATTCAATTGTGATGCCGTGCCCCAGCTTGTCGAGAATTTTCCGGCAGAGGTAGAGGCCGATGCCGGTGGACTTCTTGTCCGTCCGCCCGTTGCAGCCGGTGTAGCCCTTCTCGAACACGCGCGGCAGATCCTCCGCCGCGATGCCGATGCCCGTGTCCTCGATGCACAGCGCCTCGCCCTCGGCATAGATGCGTATCCCGCCGCCCTCGCGCGTGTATTTCAGGGCGTTTGCCAGCAGCTGCTCTATCGCAAAGCTCAGCCACTTCTCGTCCGTCAGCACGGTCAGCCCCGTCTCCTTGTAGTCAAGGCGTATCCTGCGGCGGATGAACTGCTTTGCGTATTTCTTCACCGACTGGTGCAGCAGCCTGTCAAGCTCGACGCGGCATATCACATAGTCGGTCGAATCGCTGCCGAGGCGCAGATAGTTCAGCACCATCTCCACGTACTGCTCGACCCTGAACAGCTCCTGCTCCAGCTCCGCGGAGTTCGGCGCGTCGTCCGACTGCAGGATCAGCCGCATCGCGGCGATGGGCGTTTTTATCTGGTGCGCCCAGAGCGTATAGTAGTCGAGCATATCCTGCATCTTCAGGTCGGCCTCGCTGCGGGCGCGGGCGCTGTCGGCGCAGACCGCGCGCACAAGCTCCTGATAATCCGCCTCGATGAGGCTGTCCGGCTCGGGCAGGCCGTCGGCGGCGGCAAATATCCGGCCGAGCTGCACCTGAATATCGCGGTGGCGCTGCGCGAAATGCCGCAGGTCGATCGCCGCGGCGGCAAGCTCCAGTACCGTGAACAGCAGCAGCATATACATCGGCGCCGAGCCGTCCGCCTGCGTGAGCCAGAACATCAGCGTGAACAGCCCGTCCAGCACCAGCAGGAGCAGCGCATAGAACCGGCGGCACTTTATATATTCCCACAGCAGCTTCATTCGACTATATACCCCATGCCCTTCTTTGTGGCGATGAAGTTCTCAAGCCCCGCGCCGTCGAGCTTTTTGCGCAGGCGCGCGACGTTCACGCTCAGCGTGTTCTCGTCCACAAAGCTGTCCGACTCCCACAGCCGCTGCATCAGAACGTCGCGCGAGACGGTCTTGCCCTTGTTCTCCATCAGCACCTGCAGGATTCGGTACTCGTTCTTCGTCAGCTCCACCCGCTCCCCGTGATAGGTGAGGGTGCTATCGTCGGTGTTGAGCACCGCGTCCCGATGCTGGAGCAGGCGCGCCTGCCCGCCGAGATCGTAGGTGCGGCGGAGCATGGCCTGCACCTTCGCCGTCAACACGTTCAGGTCAAAGGGCTTGGCGATGAAATCGTCCGCGCCCATGTTTATGGCCATGACGATGTTCATGTTGTCCGACGCCGAGGAGACGAATATTATCGGCACACTGGAGAAGCGGCGTATCTCGCTGCACCAGTGATAGCCGTTATAAAACGGCAGGCCGACGTCAAGCAGGACGAGCTGCGGGTCGAAGTCCACGAACTCCTGCACGATATTCTGAAAATTCTGGGCGATGCGTGTCTCGCAGCCCCACGACGCGATATGCTCCGCGACCGCGGACGCTATGACCGGATCGTCCTCCACTATAAATATCTTCAACCTTCCACCTCCGTGAAGCCTGATCTCCGGCGCTGCCGGATACTCTGATTATACACTTTCCCCGCCCTTCTGCCAAGCGTTTTTGCAAGCCGCCCTTGTGCTCCGGCGCAAAATATGATATGCTTGGTTCCAGATTACAGAGCCGAGGTATTGACTATGAAAATTGCAGTTATCACAGGCGCTTCGTCCGGCATGGGGCGCGAATTTGTCTATGCACTTGACCGCGACGAGGAATTTGACGAGCTGTGGGTGATCGCCCGCCGCGAGGACAGGCTGCGCGAGCTGCAATCGAAGTGCCGCGCGAAGGTGCGCCCGCTCGCGCTCGACCTGCAGGATCGCGCAAGCTTCGCCGCGTACCGCGCCCTGCTGGAGAGCGAGAAGCCGGAGATTTCCGTTCTCGTCAACGCGGCAGGCTTCGGCCTGTTCGGCGTGTTCACGGAGATGGACATGGACAAGCAGCTTGACATCATCGACCTGAACGACCGCGCGCTCACCGCGATGTGCCACATGAGCATCCCGTATATGGCCGCGGGCAGCCGGATATACAACATGGGCTCGATGTCGTCGTGGCAGCCGGTGCCGTATATAAACGTGTACGGCGCGTCGAAGGCGTACGTGCTGAGCTTCTCCCGCGCGCTCGGCGTGGAGCTTGAGAAGCAGGGCATCCGCGTGATGGCGGTGTGCCCCGGCTGGATAAAGACCGAGTTTTTCAGCCACGCCATACACGACAACACCGTCAATTACTTCAACCGCTACTACGGCCCCGAGCAGGTCGTCGCCAAGGCGCTGAAGGACATGAAGCGCGGCAAGGACGCCTCAGTCCTCGGCTTCCCCGAGCGGATGCAGGTGCGGCTGGTGAAGCTCCTGCCGGTGAAGATGGTCATGAACACATGGTGCAGACAGCAGGGTAAAAAATAAAAGGAGATATGAACATGTACAATCCGAACGACGTTTTGAAGGTCAGCGAAGAGAACTGGGAAGAGTTCAAGAAGGAGGCCTGCAAGGACGAGCTGTTCTACCGCGGCGAGGGCGATCTGCTCGACACGGCGGAGGGGCGCTCCAAGTTCTGCCGCTTGAACGAGACCAGCGTTTTCCGCAAAGACGATCCCGATTTCCCCGGCTCGAAGATCTGGGTGTTCAACAATCAGGGCAAGGGCATGGTCATCAAAAAGCGCAGCCGCGTCGATCCCGCTATAATGGAGGACATCGAGTACGACGCCGACGGCAACCAGATCAGCAAGTCCTACGAACCGGCCTGAACCAAATATGAAATTCTCTGCCTGTGCACAAGCACAGGCATTTTTTATTCGAAAATTCACAAAATGTTCGTAGACTTTTTGATTTTGAAATGTATAATATCTAACTGTTCAATATTGAAATATCTGAAACGGAAGTGTATGCAAATGCTCGACCCAAGTATCGCGGCGGCCAGGATGTACAGCAACTCCAGCCGCTTCATCGAGGCGTACCACGCGGTGCTGCAGCCGCTCTGCCGCGAGGCGGAGCTGCCCGCCCTGCAATCGGAGCTGGGCCGCGCCGCGGGCCGCGCGGTGTACGACCATTTTCACCCCAAGGAGGAAACGCCATGACCGGCAAGCTCTACGGCACGCTCGGCCCCGCCTGCGCCGACACGGATACGCTCCGCGCTCTGCTGCGCGCGGGGATGCGCGGCGTGCGCTTGAACCTTTCCCACGGTCCCCTCGCCGAGCGTGCGCCGTGGCTGGAAAGCCTGCGCCGCGCCGAGACCGCGGAGGGCGTTTCCTGTGAGCTGCTCATCGACCTGCAGGGGCCCGAGCTGCGCGTCGGCGCGCTTTTCGCGCCGCTGACGCTGCGCGAGGGCGATACGCTCACGCTCGGCGAAGCCTTTCCCGTCCCGCCGATCCTGACCGGAAATCTGCAAGACGGCGACGAACTGCTGCTCGACGACGGCGCGCTCTCCCTGCGCGTTCTGGACGCGCGGGCGATGACCTGCCGCGTGGAGCGCGGCGGGGTGCTCCGATCCCGCAAGAGCCTTGCCGTCGCGGGCCG
>ENA-OUQH01002560-OUQH01002560.1-human-gut-metagenome-genome-assembly--contig:-NODE-2560-length-11100-cov-5.286102_pt1 | contig 11100 bp, 7 predicted proteins | sample MGYA00237948_ERZ548828 | MGnify/ENA primary metagenome ERZ548828 (study PRJEB26490, sample SAMN05194711) | human gut metagenome | biome: terrestrial biome; feature: human-associated habitat; material...
GTCTCGGCTGCTGATACGTTCCCGCCTCATGGAGTCCTTCCAGCGTGAACACATTGACGTCCGCGTCCATTCCTGACGCAATCATGCCCTTGCCGGAAAGACGCAGCCGCGCAGCCGGCAGCCCCGTCACCTTCTGCACCGCTTTGCATACCGGCAGCACCCCCGCGCGCACGTACCGCTCAAACAGCCGCACAAACGTTCCGTACACTCTCGGATGCACCAGTCCTTCGGTGGGATATGTCGCATCGGAAATGACGCAGGTCGTATCGTCCTGCAAAATTGCCGCAATATCCTCCTCGGCGGTAATAAAATCGATCATGCTCACCGCGCACCGCTCGTCGGCAAGCAAATCAAACGCGCAGTCAAAGGGGTCTTTTTGCTGCATGGCGGCAATTTCCGCAATCGACTTTCCTTCAAAAATCTTGTTTTCCGTCCTCGTGACGCTCGACGCGACAATGTTCTCCCAGCCGACCAGCAGCGAGATATTTTCAAAGTCGCTTCCCGTCTCCATGCGCCTTCTGATCTGCGCCCGGAACGAGGGTTTTCTCAAGTTCTCGCTGAGTGCGTCGAGTCCGCCCTCCTGGCACTCCGGGGGCAGGATGTGAATGAGCTGTGTCGAGCCCGCCGTATACGGGTACGCGTCGCAGAAAATCTCCACGCCGTTCTCCCGCGCCCGCGCCATCCGGCGCAGCATATTGGGCGTCGACCGGTGCCAGTTCGCCTTTCCGATGGATTTTAAGTGGCTGATCTCGACCGGTGTATGAAGCACTTTTCCGACCGCAATCATTTCTTCAAGCGCCGCCTCCACGCCGCTTCCCTCCTGCCGCATGTGGACGGTGATGGGAATCCCGGAATTTTGCAGCGGTGCGAGCGCCCGGATGAGTTCTTCCGTCGTATAAAAGCACTCCGGCGCGTACCCGAGCCCCAGTGACACGCCGAGCGCGCCGTCCGCCAAAGCCTGTTCGATGGCCGCGTGAATTCTCCGGTAATGCACGTCGTCTAATCGCTGCACGCCGAAGCCAGCCGCCTGCGCGCGCATCGTCCCGCCGCCTGTCAGCATGCCGATGTTGACCGCGAGCCTCTGCTCTTTTACCGCCTGCAAGTACGAGCCCATCGACTCCGTCCGCATCTGCTCCTCCGGCCTTCCCGTCACAGAGGTCAGATAGTCGAAAATATCCGTTTGAAACGCGCCGCCGCTCGGCGCGATCGAAAGCCCGCAGTTGCCGTTGACGATCGTCGTCAGTCCCTGAAAGAGCTCCGCGTCGCCGAAGCCTTCCCGGAAAAGCGCCGCGTCCGCGTGCCTGTGGATGTCGATAAAGCCCGGCGTAACAAGCTTTCCCGTCACATCGAGCGTGCTTTTTGCCTGCGCGCCCGATAGCTCCCCGACCGCCGCGATTTTGCCGTCCAGAATGCCAACGTCCGCCAAAAAGCCTTCCTTCCCGCTCCCGTCGATCACCGTTCCGCCGCGCAGAATCCAATCGAAAATCAATATTGCACTCCTTCTTCCAAATCCCACAAAAGCCCCGGGCGCTGCCCGGGGCTCAGTCTGTCAAGCTTCTTTCCACCGCTCAAAACACATTGCTCTTCGTAGGGTGTATCTGAAAACTCATGATGTGACCGGCAGCGAGGGATTTTTACGTTGCGCAAGACATTTTTTCGCAGGAATACTGACGTATTTCAAGGAAAAATGACGCGGCGCACCGCAAAAAGACCCGCTGTCCGGGCGCGTTGGGAGTTTTCAGATACACCCCAAGGGGCGGAAAACTCTGTCCGCCCTTTCAAAGGTTCCGTGCACTTCCGGAATGTCCGTAGGGGGCGATACCCACATCGCCCCATTGGGTACCAACGAATTCGCCGGAGATTTCCAAAAAAAACGGTGCATTTTGCCGGGTCGATGTAGGCATCGACCCCTACGCAATTTTTTGCGGCTCTAATCCCTTCCTCTTACGGTCAGAGCTTCCAGATTTCCTTCGCGTACTGCCGGATGGTTCGGTCGGACGAGAAGTAGCCCGCCGACGCGACGTTCATCAGGCACTTGCGGCCAAACTCCACGCGGTCGCGGTAGTCGCGGTTTGCCTGCAGTCTCGCCTGCTGGTAAGAGGGCAGGTCCTTGAGGAGGAAGTAGTGGTCCGGCCGGTGCCAGCTTGCGCCGTCGAGCAGCGACGTGTAGAGCTCGCGCAGTTCGGAATCCGTCGGAACCGTGCCGTTCACAAGCGTATCGACCGCACGGCGGATGCGCGGATTGCTGTTATACACATCACGCGCGCAGTAGCTCTCGCGGATGTCGTTGATCTCCTCGACGCTCGCGCCGAAGATATAATTATTCTCGAGTCCCGCGCGCTCAACGATTTCGACGTTCGCGCCGTCCATCGTCCCGAGCGTGACCGCGCCGTTCAGCATCAGCTTCATGTTGCCCGTGCCGGATGCCTCCGTGCCAGCAGGCGAAATCTGCTCAGAGATATCCGCCGCCGGAATGATGTGCTCTGCGTACGAGCAGTTGTAGTTCTGCACGAACACAACCTTCATCTTATCCGCAACCGCCGGGTCGTTGTTCACAAGCTCTGCCACACGGTTAATATACCGGATAATGGCCTTCGCGCGCACATAGCCGGGCGCGGCCTTCGCACCGAAAATGAACGCGGTCGGCGTAAAGTCCTGAATTGAGCCGTCCTTGAGGCCGAAGTAGATATCCATGACCGAAAGCGCGTTCATGAGCTGACGCTTATACTCGTGAAGCCGCTTGACTTGCACGTCAAAGACGAAGCTCGGGTCAAGCTTCACGCCCTCGTGCTCCTCAATGACCGCGCAGAGCTGCCGCTTCTTCTCGAGCTTAATGGCGTTAAACTGCTTGATGGTCATCTCGTCGAGCCCGTTCTTGAGCCCCTCGAGCTTATCAAGCTCCGTCAAAAAGCCCGTGCCGACCTTGCTCTCGATGAGCCCGCAGAGCTCCGGGTTGCAAAGGCCGAGCCAGCGCCGGGGTGTAATGCCGTTGGTCTTATTCTGGAAGCGCTCGGGGTAGAATTTGTACCAGTCCTTGAAAAGGTCATTTTTGAGAATTTCCGAGTGAATGCGCGCCACGCCGTTGACCGCCGTCGACACGTAGACCGACAGGTTCGCCATATGCGCCTGATGATCTTTGATGATGAAAAGGCCGCTATTCGGGTGCTCCTGCTTGAGCCGGGTGTCGATTTTCTCGATGATGTCGCAGATTTCCGGCACGACAGAGCGCAGAAGCTCCATGTCCCACTTCTCGAGCGCTTCGCCCATGACAGTGTGGTTCGTGTAGGAGAACACGCGCGCGGCGATCTGGAACGCGGACGCAAAGTCCATGCCCTCGAGCTGCAGCAGTCGGATGAGCTCGGGAATCGCCATCGCCGGATGCGTGTCGTTGAGCTGCACCGCGTCAAACTCCGGGAGCCTGTAATAATCGCAGCCGTGGTTCTCGCGGAAGCTTCTCAAAATATCCTGCAGCGACGCGCTGGAAAGCACATACTGCTGCTTGATGCGCAACTGCTTTCCTTCCAACGTCGAGTCGTTCGGATACAAAACGCGCGTAATGTCCTCGGCCTTGTTCTTCGTCTCGAGCGCCTTCACGTAATTCTGCGCGTTAAACGCGTCAAAGTCGAGCTCCTTCTCCGCCTCGCACTGTCAGAGCCGGAGCGTCCCGATCGTCCCGTTTTCATAGCCGATGACCGGCATATCATACGGAACCGCGATGACCGACTGGTTCGCAAAGTCGACCTTTACGGCCAGCTTGTCGCGCCTGTGGCTCCACGGATCTCCGAACTTCGTCCAGTCGTCGGCGTTCTCGCGCTGGCTGCCGTTTTCAAAGCTCTGCTTGAAAAGACCGAACCGGTAGCGAAGGCCGTAGCCCGTCAGAGGCACGTCGCAGGTCGCCGCACTGTCCAAAAAGCATGCCGCGAGCCGTCCGAGGCCGCCGTTGCCCAGCGCCGCGTCCTCGATCTCCTCGAGGCACGCAAGGTCGACGCCCTTTTCCTGAAACGCCTTTCTGACCTCGTCCAGAATGCCGAGGTTAAAGAGGTTGCTGTAGACAAGTCTTCCGACCAGATACTCCGCCGAAAAATAAAACGCACGCCGCCCGGCAGTCTGCCGCTTTTTCGTCTTGACCCAGCTGTCGTTGATCTGCATCATCACGACCTCGCCCAGGCATTCATGCAGCCGCTGCGGCGTGGTCTCCTGTAACGTTTCCTCATGGCGCAGGCGCAGAAGCGCTTCGGTCTGCTGTACAATTCGTTCTACTTCGTTATTCATACACACTCTCCAAACTTTGACCCTTCGGTCCAGATTCAAAACAAGCGGCCCGCGCCGTCTCGCAGACGGCGCGGGCTGCGATTTATGTTACGTATTATACGCGTTTTGTACCCCGTGTCAAACGGTAAATTTCCTGTGCCAGTTCTTCGCTCGCCTGCCCCGGGAGCATCCGCCAGCGCCAGTTTTCCGGCTTGAGCGTGCCGGGCTCGTTCATGCGGGCTTCTCCGCCGAGGCCGAGATAGTCCTGCATCTGCGCGACAAAGAGCTTCGCCTTCGAGCCGGCGCCCGCCTCGATGATGGCCTTCGCCAGATCGTCCTCCTTGGAAATCCCGAGATATTCTCTCGCGTAAGCGTCGGATTCCGGCGAGATTCCCGCGCACCACTGCCGGAGCGTCTCGTTGTCGTGCGTCCCCGTGTAGCAGATGCAGTTTTCCCCGTATTTATGCGGCAGATAATTGCTCGGCTCGCGCGGGTCGAACGCAAATTCCAGAACCTTCATTCCCGGCCAGCCGGAGTCCTCCACCAGCTGCAAGACCTCCGGCGTGAGGAACCCCAAGTCCTCCGCGATAAACGCAATGTCGGGGTATGCGCTTTGGATCGCGCCGACGAGCTTCATGCCCGGACCCTTGACCCAGTGTCCCTTACGCGCGGTCTTGTTGACGGCGGGAATGCTCCAATAGCTCTCGATGCCGCGGAAATGGTCGATGCGCACCACATCATAATTTCGCCCCGCCGCGCCGATTCGCTGGAGCCACCACGAAAAGCCGCTTTGCTCCATGCGCTCCCAATCGTAAATGGGATTGCCCCAGTACTGCCCGTTTTTGCTGAACCCGTCGGGCGGACAGCCGGCCACGCATTTGGGCCGCCTCGTTCTTCCCAGCTGGAAATTCTCCGGGTGCGCCCACACGTCCGCCGAATCGAGCGGCACATAGATCGGCACGTCGCCGATGATCTTCACACCGTTTTTATGCGCATAGGCTCTTAATTTCTGCCACTGCTCATGGAACACATACTGCAAAAAGCAGTGGAACTGCACATCGAGCGAGAGCAGCTCGCGGTAGTACGCCAGCGCCTGCGGCTGATGCAGCCGGATATCCGCCGGCCACTCGAGCCACGGACGGTCTTCAAAATGCGCCTTGATCGCCATGAACAGCGCGTACTCCGGAAGCCAGCTTGCCTCCTGCTCTGTGAATGCGGCAAAGTCGGCGGGCATATCCTCCCGGAAGCCGTGAAATGCCGCCTGCAGCATATGCAGCCGCTCGTCATACATCTTCCGGAAGTCGACCTGATCGTCCCGCTGTGACCACTCTACGCTGTCCAATACTTCCTGCCGCAGCCAGCCGCGCTCGACCAGCTGCTCCGGGTCAATCAGATACGGATTGCCCGCAAACGTCGAGAAGCCCTGATACGGCGAATCTCCATACCCCGGCGGGCAAAGCGGCAGGATCTGCCAGTATTTCTGCCCCGCCTGTTTGAGAAAATCCACAAACGCGTAAGCCTCTTTGCCGAGGTTGCCAATGCCGTATTTCGACGGCAAGGACGTGATATGCAGCAGGATTCCGCTGCTTCGTTCCATAATCATCCCTCTATTTCTGTGATTTGCCGGACGCTCTGCCGCGTCAGTAAGCGGAATGGCACCGTCAGGTGCTGCGCCTGCGCGCCCTGCATGCAAGAAAGCAGCAGATCAAACGAGCGTTCCGCCAGTAGATCCACCGACTGCGCGATGGTCGTCAGCTTCGGCACAAAGTAGCCGCCAATGCGAAGCCCATCGTAGCCCGCGACAGAAATGTCCTCCGGCACGCGAAGTCCCTCGTCAAACAGCGCCCGGATCGCGCCGATCGCAATCACGTCCGCCATTGCGAACACCGCCGTGAGCTTCTTCCGCTCGCGCAGCGCCTGCTTCATGCCGTTGTAGCCGAATTCATACGAATACCGGCCGGTATAATACATCGTTTCATCGTCAAATGTCAAGCCGTTTTTCCGGAACGCTTCGACACAACCCTCATAGCGCTTGGCGCTGGTGTCGGAAATCGCGCGGTCGCCGCCGAGGACGATGATGTCCCGGTGCCCGCAGCTTAGCAAATGCTCCACCGCGCAGGCCGCGCCCTTGCAGTCGTCGGTCGAGACGCTCGAGAGGTTCAAAAACCCCAGCTCATGCGCGTCGTTCGTCACGACCACACTCGGCACGTCGATCCTGCCGAAATCGCCCCGGAAGTTTTCGTTGTTGCCGCCGAGAAACAGAACGCCGCTCGGCTTTCTCTCCCGGCACATCTGCGCCGCCCGCCGGACCTCGTTGTCGTCTTCATCGATGAAGTCGGCAATGACGGGGTGGTCGGTGTCCGCAAACAGCGACTGGAGCTTTTCCACCATCGCCGCGAACATCTCGTTGGACGTGCCCTTGACGACGATGAGAACGCTCTTTGTCCGCTGCTGCTTGAGTAACTGCGCGCTCGCGTTTCGCTCAAAGCCGTGCGCCTCGACAAGCGCCAGAATGGTTTTCCGCGCCTGCTCGGAGACGTTCGGCTGGTTGTTGAGCACACGCGATACGGTTCCCAGCGAGTACCCGCTGAGCTTTGCCAGGTCCTTGATGGTCAACCGGGTCACTCCCCTTCCGTTTTTCTGCCTTATCCTTTGACTGCGCCCGCGGCCACGCCCTTGATGATGTGCTTCTGGCACGTCAGATAGAACACAATGACCGGGATAATCGACAGCAGAATGAGCGCCATCGTCGCGCCGAGGTCGACCGTGCCGTAGCTTCCCTTGAGGTACTGGATGTGGATCGGAATCGTGAGGTAATTCGTCCGGTCGAGCACCAGATACGGAAGCAGATAGTCGTTCCAGATCCACATGATCTCCAGAATACCGACCGAGATCATGGTGGGCTTCAGCATCGGCAGCACAACCGAGAAATACGTCCGCAGCGGGCCGCACCCGTCGATAGCCGCCGCCTCTTCAATGTCCAGCGGAATGGCCTTCACAAAGCCTGTGAACATGAACACGGCAAGTCCCGCGCCAAAGCCCAGATAAATGACCGGAATCGTCCACGGCGTATTTAATTTCAGCGTATCGGCCGTTTTCGACAGCGTAAACATGACCATCTGGAACGGCACGACCATTGAGAACACGCAAAGATAGTAGATCACGCGGCAAAGAACGGAGTTCACGCGCGAAATATACCACGCCGCCATCGACGTAAACAGCAGAATCAGCGCCGTCGACAGAACCGTAATGATCACGCTGTAAAGCGCCGACTTCCAGAACGGATAGTTGCCGAACGTCATGCCCTTTACAAAGTTGCTCCAGCCCGCGAAGCTCTCGCCGTGCGGCCAGCCGAAGGTATCGGTCTTGACAAACGTATTGACCTTGAAGGAGTTGAGCAGCACCAGCAGAACCGGCATCACGTAGAACACGCAGAGCACCGAGAAGAAAATCGTCAGCGCCCGCTTGGCCTGCTTTTCCTTGGATAACGCGCTGTTTTTCATCACTGCTGGACCTCCTTTTTCCGTGTTGCGCTCAGCTGGATGAGGCCGATGGCCGCAACCAGAATGAAGAACAGAACCGCCTTGGCCTGCGCCGTGCCGCGCGCGTTTGCGTTCTGGCCGTAGAAGGTGTTGTAAATGTTGAGCGCCAGCATCTCCGTCGTGTGGACCGTCGTGCCGTCGGGATTGATGATATACGGCTGGCCGCCCGTGAGCGCGAGGTTCTGGTCAAAGAGCTTGAAGCCGTTCGTTAAGGTCAGGAACATGCAGATCGTGATGGACGGCATCACGTTCGGGATTGTGACCTTCCAGAGCGTCTGCCACTTGTTCGCGCCGTCGATCTTTGCCGCCTCCAGCATATCCTCCGGCACGGCCTGCAGGCCCGCGATATAAATGATCATCATGTAGCCGATCTGCTGCCAGCACATGAGGATGATAAGCCCCCAGAAGCCGATCTTTGTGTTGAGCAGAATCGACGTTCCGTAATGGCTCAGAATGCCGTCGAAGATCATGCTCCAGATGTAGCCCAGTACAATACCGCCGATGAGGTTCGGCATAAAGAAGACGGTCCGGAACACGTTCGTTCCCTTGATGCCCTGCGTCAGCGCGTAGGCTACCGCGAAGGCGAGGACGTTGATGATGATCAGCGACACAATGGCGAAGATCGCCGTGTAGCCGAACGAATACCGGAAGCTTTCGTCTGCAAAGGCTTTGCCGTAGTTTGCAAGGCCTACCCACGTCCACTTGCTCGTCGTCTTGAACTTGCAGAAGGACAAAAACAGGCCCTTCAAAAACGGATACACGAACCCGATGCAGAACGCTCCCGTCATCGGAAGCAAAAACAGCCAGAACATCCGCTGAATCGGTCTACGAATCAGGCGGCTGTTGACCGCTGCGGGATCTCTTCTACGCTTCAACATCCTCACTCCTCATCTTTTTATCGAAAGCACCGCATCCGTTTCGTGGAATTGCAGCCTCCCGCGTGATTTCATCGCACGCCGGACGCCTCATGCAGCGCCCGGCATGGTATCGGGAGAAAGCTCCCTGTTTTGGAAAACGGGGCGAGCGGCATGCTCGCCCCGTCCAAAGTTCATTCAGTTATGCGTGTCAATGCACAATTGGCAAAAGACTCGTCAATCGTTAACCGTTCGCAGCCTGATACTGAACAGCCCAACCGTCGACGAACGCGGTCTTCACGAGCTCCCAGTTGGCGTCAGTCTGGTCGGCGTCGTACTGGTTCATGGCAGCGACGAGCGCTTCGCGGTAAGCGTCAACGTTCGGCTGGAAGTTGGTGACCCAAGGCATGACGTAGTTGCCTTCTTCGGTGTACTCGTTGGCAATCTTCAGGAACGGGTTGGTGGACTCGACAGCCTGCTTGTAAGGCATAACACCGAAGGAGTCGACGAGAAGACGCGAAGCGTCAGCGTCCGTGACCATCCAGTACATGAAGTCGAGGGTTGCCTGGATGTCTTCCTCGGAAGCCTCTGCGTTGACAGCCCAGCAGTTCTCGGTGCCGCAGTTGAGGCCGGCCTTTTCTTCGCCGTCCACACCGCAGTAGTACGGGATCATGGTCAGATCGTCAGCGTTCATGCCCTTCTCCTGGAGAGCGGACCATTCCCAGTTGCCCTGCGAATAGAACACAGCCTTGCCCTCTGCGAACTCAGCCTGTGCGTCAAAGCCGCCGGCAGCCAGATCGGCAGGATTCGTTGCAGAGTTGTTGATGTACAGATCCCACAGGTTCTTGTAGTTCTGCATATACTTGCCGGTGATGGTAGCCGGGCAAGATTCCCAAGCAGCGGGATCGTCCACGGACTCATAGTAGTACTCGAGGTTTGCCAGGTGGCCGGTGAAGCGCCAGCTGGAGTCCGAGCTCATGGAAGAAGAGGTAAATGCGTCGAAGCCAAGCTCGGCAGCGCGGGCGTGGATGTCCTCGGCAGCGGTCTTCAGAGCCTCGAAGTTCTTGATGTCGGCGATATCATAGCCGGCCTCGGAGAGCAGTTTCTTGTTGACGATGATGCCGTAGCACTCGTAGCAGTAGCCGATGGAGCAGAGCTTGCCATCCTCGTCATAGAGGTTGTAAGCGTCGGTGGTCAGCTCGTTGGCGATGGGCGTGCCGGTCAGATCGTAGCAGTAGTCGCCCCAGGTGGAGATAGCAGCCTGGTTGCCGACGACGAACAGCGTCGGCATCTTGCTCTTGTCCATCTCAGCGGTCAGAGTCTCGTTGTACGTGCCGGAAGCGGCGGTCACGACCGTGACCGGAACACCGGTCTTCTCGGTGTACATGGCAGCGACCTTCTGGAGCGTTTCGTCAGACTCCGGCTTGAAGTTCAGCCAGTAGACGGAACCGGCAGCTGCGGGAGCAGCCTCTTCGGTGGCTTCCTCGGCGGGAGCCGCTTCTTCGGTCTTGGTTTCCTCGGCGGGAGCGGTCGTCTCGGCCGGCTGCGTGGTCGTCTCGGTGTTGGCGGACGATGCGCAAGCCATCAGACCAAGCGCCAGAACCAGCGCCAGGAACAATGCGATAAGCTTTTTCATTGGTAATTCCTCCTGTTAATTTTCACATGATTGCTATCATGTTGGAAACGTTTCCATCTCCATTGCCCATATTATACTACATTTTTTGTCTTTGGGAAGATAAAATTTTGCGTTTTCTGATAATTCAGCATTTTGATGTAAATTGGAAACGTTTTTTGTTCAAAATTACAAGAGCATCTCTGCTCGCTCCGCCATCATCAGTCTTCCCCCGCCGCCGTGCCTTTATTCCCGGCAAAGCCCGCAAAAAAACGGGGCGGATTGCTCCGTCCCGTTTGTTCCTTATCTCGCGTAGACCACGCCGACGAGCCAGTTGAGCGTCTTCGCCGGCAGAAGCTTCTGCAAAACGCAGAAGAATTTATAGGAAAGCCCGATCGTGTTGACAGGCCTTACGCCCTTTCTCGTTGCCACATGGCAGACGAACGCGCCCGCCTGTTCCGGCTTCATACCGGTTGTCTCGTCTTTTTCCATGCCCGCGACCGAGCGTGAGATCCGGCCGCTATAGATATCGTCGCCGATGACGATCTTCTGCCGCGCCGCCGTGAACCCGGTCTGGATATCGCCCGGCTGGACGCAGCAGACCTCCACGCCAAAGGGCTTTATTTCATTCGCCAGCGCCATCGTGTACGAGTTGATCGCCGCCTTGCTCGCCGAATAAAACGCCTGAAACGGAATCGCAATTGCGCCCGCGACCGAGCTCAGATTCACAATCCGCCCGAAACCCTGCTTTCGCATGACGGGAATGACGGCGTGGTTCATGTTCACCATGCCGAAAAAGTTCACGTCCAGCTGACGCTTCGCCTGCTCGATGGGCGTAAAC
>ENA-OUQH01002568-OUQH01002568.1-human-gut-metagenome-genome-assembly--contig:-NODE-2568-length-11086-cov-9.148581_pt1 | contig 11086 bp, 9 predicted proteins | sample MGYA00237948_ERZ548828 | MGnify/ENA primary metagenome ERZ548828 (study PRJEB26490, sample SAMN05194711) | human gut metagenome | biome: terrestrial biome; feature: human-associated habitat; material...
GCCCTCCTTCGTCACAAAGGAGTTCAGCGCCATATTTTGGGATTTAAAAGGCGCCACCCGAAAACCGTCCTGCCGGAATACCCGGCACAGTCCGCCGGCCAACAGGCTTTTCCCCGCATTGGACATGGTGCCCTGTACCATAATTACTTTTGCCATCTATCTAATCCATTTCCGAAGTGCTTGTGCGTATTCGTGAATTCCCCGGGCCACTTCTTCCCCGGCATCCTTTTGCAGCCCAAAGAACTGTTCCAGATTCCTCCCGGTAATCACCTCTTCCGGTGTCCCGAGGCAGGCCACCCGGCCGCCGCCGATGCATGCCACTCGCTCCGCCACGGCCGGAACGAACTCCAGCTCGTGCATGGAGAGAATCACCCCGATCTTCTTCTGCTTCGCAATTCGCCGAATCACCGAGGGGAGATCCATCTTGAACTGGATGTCCAGAAAGGACGTGGGTTCATCCAGAACCAGGACTTCCGGCTCCTGACACAGGGCCCGGGCCAGCATAATCCGCTGCCGCTGCCCGTCGCTGACGGCCTGGAAGGGCCGGTCGGCGAAGGCCTCCGCGTCGGTGCGGCGCAGGCTCTCGTCCACGATCTTTCTGTCTTCCGCGGTCAGGATGCCGAGCTTTCCCGTATAGGGATAGCGGCCGCTGCTGACCACGTCGCGGCAGGTCATGAGCTCCGGGTCCATGCGGGCGGTCATGAGGATGGCCATGCGGCGGGCGATGGCGTTGCGGCTGCACGCGCGCAGCTCCTCGCCGTCCAAATACGCGGCGCCGCCGATGCGCGGCAGCTGCCCGGCGATGGTCTTGAGGATGGTCGACTTGCCGGAGCCGTTCGGGCCGATGAGCGTGACGATCCTGCCGCGCTGTACCGAGAGGGCGACCTTGGAGATGAGCGTCTTGCCGTTGTAGCCGACGGACAGGGCATCGGTTTGCAGATAATCCATCACTGCGCCCCCTTTCTGTGGAGCATCATATAGATGACGACCGGCGCGCCGAAGACCGCTGTGACGGAGCTGATGCTGACCTCGGTGGGCGCGAAGGCCGTGCGCGCGATGAGGTCGCAGAACAGGCAGAACGCGCCGCCGCCGAGGAAACAGGCCGGGATCATCAAAAGCGGCTCTGCGGACTTAAAAAGGGACTTCATCAGGTGCGGCACAGCGATGCCGACGAAGGAGATCGGGCCGGCAAAGGCCGTGACGCAGGCGGAGAGCACACTGGAAAGTAAGATCAGCGCCGCACGGAACGCGCGCAGCGGCACGCCGAGATTCTGCGCGTAGACCTCGCCCAGCTGATAGGCCCGGAGGGGCTTGGAGAGCAGGAACGTCAGGATCAGGGCCCTGCCGCAGACCACGGCCATCGTGCGGACATTGTCCCAGCTCATGCCGGAGAAGGAGCCGAGGGACCAGTTGTGCAGGTTGACAATGTTGCTGTCGTCGGCAAACGTGACGAGAAAGTCCGTCAGCGCGGAGCAGATATAGCCGATCATCACGCCGCAGACGACGAGCAGGCTCATCCGGCGGACGCGCCGCGAGATGAGCAGGACAAAGCCCATTGAGAGCATCGCGCCGACAAAGGCCGCTGCGATCAGCGCGGCAGAGGACGACGTGACGCCCCGGCTGAGCAGCAGGATCATCGTGACCGCGACCGTGAACTTGGCCCCGGACGAGATGCCGAGGACGAAGGGCCCGGCGATTGGATTGTGGAAAAACGTCTGCAGCAGGAAGCCCGAGACGGAGAGGGCGCCGCCGAGAATCATCGCCGCAAGCAAGCGGGGCAGGCGGATATTCAGCAGGATGCGGCGCTGCGTGAGGTCGCCGCCGCCGTGGAGAACCGCCCATATTTCAGACGCGGGGAGCCGGACGCTGCCCGCGAGAAGATTCCAGATCAAAAAGGTAACAAGCAGGACGAGGAGCAGCAGGAAACCGCCCCATGTGTGAAGTTTGCGGGTATGTTCCATGCTGCTCCTCCTGTTATGATAATTTTTTTAGGAACCGGAGATCGGCGGCGTCCGGGTTGTTCAAAACGGCGTGGACGTCGAGGATCATGTCGCCGAGGGCGAGCGATTCCTGATAGAAGTTTTTCGTGATACACCAGACATTGCCGGTCTGGACGGCTTTAAAATCCGCAAACAGCGGACTTTTGGCGAGCAGCTCATCGATGGAGGTAATCCCGCCGTCGATGGTGCTGTTGTAGATGAGGACGTCGGCGTCCAGGGCGGTGTCGTAAAAGGACTCCATCTGGATGGTCATTGTGGACAGGGCGTTTTCCTCGCCGCTCTCGTCGAACGAGACATACTCGCCGCCCGCCATACGGATGGCCTTGGCGATATAGTCGCCGGATTTGCGGACATTGACTGCACCGGACGTCGTGATGTAGAAGAACGCGACGGTCTGGCCCGTCGGCTCCTGGTCGAGCACGGGCGCGAGCGCGGCGATGAGGTCATCATAATATGCGCAGGCCGCGTCCTCTCTGCCGAGCAGGGCGGCATAGAGCTTCAGCCACTCCATGCGGCCCAGCGGCTCCGGCTCGTAGCTTGAGCGCTCGATGAGCACGGGGACGCCGATGCGCTCGAGCTGCTCGATGACCTCGGGCGTATGGTAGATCATCGTGTTCTCGATGGCAAGGTCGCAGCCCGCAGCGAGGATTGTCTCATAGTCCGGGGCAGAATATTTGCCCGCGTAGACCATCGTCCCGGCCTGCATCGCGGCCTTGGCCTCGTCGATATACCAATCCGCCTCCTTCTGGCCGCTGAGGGCGATGGCGTCAATGGCGTCCAGCTGCCGGAAATAGTCCATCGCAGCGGTCGCGACCAGATAGATGTGCGAAAGGGGCCGGGTCAGGACGGTCACATCCGCGGGGACGCCGTCCGGCACGGGCGCGTCCCCGGCGACGACGAGGAATGTTTGATCGTCGCCGATCGTGAGGCGCGTATAGTCCTCGCCCGCGTAGGAAACAGAAAACTGCGTGGCGTATTGAAGCGGGAGCGTCCGGTCAAACGTCAGGTCGTCCCACGAAACCGCGCTTGCCGGCTCGCTCTGCGCCGGTTCCGGCGCGGCGGTCTCCTGCTGCGGCGCGGCGCAGGCCGCGAAGGCCAGCAGCAGCGCGGCGAGGAGCGCTATAAAGAGCTTCTTCATTCGGCAGCGGTCAGCGTCGCAGAATCGAAGTTCAGCGTGTACTCGATCTCATGCGGGGTGCTCATCGCGGTGGTGTCGCCGATGACCGTGAGCTCGGTGTCAAAGGCCGCGACGGGGATCTCAAATGTGGAGCCGGGCTCGGTCGTGAGGACGTCATAGCGTTCGCCGTCCACGAGCATGTAGTCATATTTGCTGCTGCTCCAGACGACGGTAGCCACGGCCTTGCCGTCCGCGACGGTCAGCGTGCAGGGAGACTGGATATAAGCCTTGCCGGAGCCGCCTGCGAAGGTCAGCTCGGCGGTGTAGGTGCCGTCGGCCAGGGCGAGATCGTCGACGGTCTTGCCGGATTCCTCGACGGGAACGGGGTTGGAGACGGAGACCTTGTGGTCGTACCACGTGCCCTTCTTGCCGATGAGCGCGAGGTCAAATTCCTCGTCCAGCGTAGGAACGGGGATGTCGAAGCCGAAGACCTCGTCAGAGAGGCCGTCGGAATAGGTAACGGTGTCGGTGGTAGGCTGGAGCAGCTCGGCCCCTTCCTTTTCCGCGTCTTCCTTGACGCCGGGGAAGAGGTTGAGGATGCTGGTGCCCGCAAGGCTGACGTGGATAGTCATCTCGCCGTTTTCGACGGTGAGCGTGCCCTTGCCGTCGCAGGCCTCATTGACATGGAACATGGAGCTGTCGGTGTTGAAGTCGGCAGTATAGACGCCGTCGGGCAGGGCCGGTTCCGCGGGCGTCTCTTCTTCGGCGGACGCATCCGCATCCTCCGCAGTCTCGTCGGTTTCGGGTTCGGCGGGCTGTTCGGTCTGCACGGTCTGTTCCAGCTCTGCAGGTTCGGTCTCTGCGGGCTTGGCCGCGCAGGCGGTCAGCAGCGCGAGCAGCATCAGCGCAGCGAGCGCAAGGGCGATGGTCTTTTTCATGATGGTTCCTCCTGAATGGCGCTTGGCTCCGGGGCAGGTCTTCCCCACCCCGGAGCTCAGTTTAAGTCAAATTAGGCGTTCAGCGAGTCGATCGCAGCCTTGGTGTGGGCGACATAGAGCGCCTGCACATCGGCGATCTCGCCGAGGCCGTGGATCTGGCAGTCGACGGTGAAGCCAGCGGCTTCGAACATGGTCTTCCAGGAATCTTCCTCGGAACCAGCCATATCGTTGTTGGCGTGGTCGCCGGCGACCACCATCAGCGGGCGCAGCACGACATTGGTATAGCCCGCAGCCTTGACGGCCTCGATGACAGCCTCGCAGGCGGTCTCTTCCGGCTCACCCTCGACGGTGCCGATAAAGACGTTCTCATAGCCGAGGTTCTGCATCTGGGTCTGCATCTGGCTGTACGTCACCTTGGCAACGTGTGCGGTGCCGTGACCCATGAACACGAACGCGGTACCGGCGTCCTTGGCGGCATCAAGGCTCTCGAAGCCGGAATCGGCAACAGCCGCAGCGGTGATGGCCTTGGCAACAGCTTCCTTGTCGGCATTGATGACGGTAGCGTCGGAGCCGACTTCGCCAAGCAGCGGCTCGGCAATGGAGACGGATTCAAACTTGTCCTTATACTGCTCGATGGCTTCGCACATCTCGTCATACTCTGCGCCATGCATCAGGTGCGTCGGCTGGACAACGAGGTTCTTGACGCCATTGGCAACTGCACGGTCGAGCGCCTGGGTCATGTTGTCGATCTTCTCGCCATCGCGGGCCTGGACGTGGTTGATGATGATCTGCGCGGTGAAGGCGCGGCGGACAGACCAGTCGGGGAATGCGGCCTGCAGGGCGTCTTCGATGCCCTTGATGTCGGCAACACGGCTGTCATTGTAGGACGTGCCGAAGGAGACAACGAGCAGCTCGTTCTCGCCGATCTCATCCTGATTGCGCGCATCGTCGAGCGAAGCATCGCCGGTATCGAGGCCGAAGTAATCGGGGCTGGCCTCGTCGCCTTCGACGAGCTCCTTCTGCGCATCGGTCAGGGCGTCCCAGGCGGCCTTGGCCGCTTCGCACTGGGCGTCGGTCTCATCGGTGCGGGACTGGACATAGATCGCGTCGATCAGGGCGGCGACATTGTCGGCGGCTGCCTGATCCAGCTCTTCCTGAGAGGGCTGCGGCTCTTCCGAGGTCTGCTCCTCGGCGGGCGTGGTCTCTTCGGGGGTAGTGGTCTGTTCGGTTTCTGCGGGGTCTACGGTGGGGGTCTCGTCCGCGCTGCTCTTGCAGGCGGAGAGGAGGCTCAGCAGCATCACGGCTGCGAGCACAAGCGCGAGGGTCTTTTTCATGTGAGGTCTACCTCTTTTCTAAAATGTTCTGAAAAATATAAAAACGGCTGCGCTGGCGCAGCCGTTCTCCCTAGCCGTATCGAATGTCGTCTTCCAAAGCGGAAGACCATACAAACTTGCAGGAAGGCCGACCCGTGGACAGCGGATCTGAGATTCCACGCCAAGGCAGGTCTCCTGACTTCGTTCTTCGCGGCTCTGCCCTTCCCGGTTTCCCAGTGGTAAGGACGCACACACCGGCCATCTGGCCGGTCCGGCGCTTCCTTTGCAGGTCCGCTCCCGTACACAGTGACTGCATCGCTCCGGATTCTCACCGGATTCCCTTTTCACCCGCCTTGCGGCGGACACCTTGGCGCTACAATTTTATATTGTTTCAGACAGTCCACATTATAACACGCATCGGAAAAGAGTCAACCGGAGAAATCGACAGTTTTCCCCGGTCGGCAGCCGCATTTCCCGGCGAGAATGCCCGAAAACGGGAAAGTGCCCGGCGGACACAGGGTCCGCCGGGCACTTTGGGCGTTCCGCAAGAGATTACTGCATAAACGTGCCCGCGATCATCTGGTCGATGTAGGCGAGGTACTTCTCCTGCACGTCGGCGGGAACAAGATCGCTCAGCGCGCCGGCGGAGAGGGTGTTGTTCTGCAGCGTGCCGTAGAGCGTCGCGCCGCCGAAGGTGCCGTCGATGACAGCCTGCATGGAGGCGACGATCATGGCGGAGTTGTCGGTGACCTGAGAGCAGATGATGCACTCGTTCTGGCCGAGGATGTCGGCAGGCTGGCCGATGTCGTAGATCTTGACTTCGCCCGCGGCGGCGTTGGCCGCGTCGATGGCCTCGCGCGCGCCGGAGTCGACGGCGGAAGCGTCGCCGAAGAAGACGTCAGCGCCCTGGGCGATCAGCTCAGTGGCAAATTCCTTGCCCTTCGGGGCGTCGGAGAAGGAGTTGGCATAGGGGACGTTGAGCAGCTCGACGGTCTTGCCTTCCTGCTCGGCGACGTACTTGGCCGCCTCTTCAAAGCCCGCGATCTTGCCCTTGGTGGTGTCGAGCTCCATGCCGCCGATGAAGCCGAGCTTGCCGCTCTCGGTCATGAGGCCGGCGAGGGCGCCCGCGATCCAGCCGATCTGCTGCGCGTTCGGGAGCAGGGAGGAGACGTTGCCGTTGACGGCCTTGGCGGGGGTATCTTCCGCACCGTTCAGCAGGGCGAAGGCCACGTCGGGATATTCCTCAGCCGCCTGCAGGACGGCGTCGGTGTACTGGTTGCCGGGGGCGTAAATCATGTCGTAGCCGAGGGTGCAGTAGGCGACGATGGAATCATAGTAGGCGTCCTGCGAGATGGAGTCGGTGACCTCGGTCTCCCAGCCCATCTTTTCGGCCGCGGCGATCATGGCGTTGTAGCAGGCCGCGCCCCAGCCGCCGTCGTTGATGCTGGAGTCGCAGATCATGGCGACCTTATAGGCAGAGCCGTCAGCCTTGGTGGCAGCGGTGGGCTCTTCCGTGACAACGGGTTCATCGGTCGTGTCGGCGGGCTCGGTGGTGTCAGCCGGTTCGGCAGCGGTGTCGGTCGTGTCGGTCTTGCTGGTGTCGTCCGCAGGAGCCGCGGTGTCGGTCTTCGCAGTACCGGCACACGCCGCCAGCGACAGGAGCATGACAAGCGCCAGAAGCATTGCAATGATCTTTTTCATTTTTTGTCCTCCATAGAATATTAGGATTCTGCAGCAGCGCACAATGCGGTGCTGCCATAAGTTTATAACAACGCCGAAGCGTTATTACCGGTTTACCGCTGTTCACGGCGGTAGGGCTTGCCGTTGGCCTTGGGTCCGGCCTGGCGGGCGCCGATGAGCGTGAGGACGACGACCGTCGCCACGTAGGGGATCATCTGGAAGAACTGATACGGGATGGCGATGCCGGAGACCTGGAGGCGGATCTGGAGCGCGTCGCAGAAGCCGAAGAACAGGCAGGCCAGCAGGATGCCGCCCGCGTTCCAGCGGCCGAAGATGACGGCGGCCAGCGCGATGAAGCCGCGCCCGGCGACGATACCATCGGTATAGGTGCTGGAATAGCAGGTGGTGAGGTACGCGCCGCCGATGCCGGACAGGGCGCCGCAGATCACGCAGGCGAGGTACTTCACGCCGACGACCGGGATGCCGAGCGTGGCGGCGGCCTGCGGATGCTCGCCGACGGCCTTATAGCTCAGGCCCGCGCGGGTCTTGCCGAAGAAGATGGCCGTGAAGAGGACGAGCAGGAATGTGAGATAGACCATCGGGCTCTGGTCGAAGAGCAGCGGCCCGAGCACCGGGATGTCCTTCAGGCCGGGGATGGCGACGGAGGACATGGTGGTGATCTGCTTGAGGTCGGACCCGGTGCCGAAGTAGACGCGGTAGATGAAGGACGCGAGCGCCGGGGCGAAGATGTTGAGGGCCATGCCGTAGACGGTATGGTCGGCGCAGAGCGTGACCGTGGAGAACGCGTAGATCATGTTGACGATCACGCCCGCAAGCGCGCCGCAGAGCAGGCCCAGCCAGTTCGATCCCGTGACATAGCAGACGAGGAAGCCGACGAGCGCGCCGATGGAGGCGAGGCCCTCGAGGCCGATGTTGACCATGCCCGCGCGCTGGCCGTAGAGCTCAGCCAGGGAGATGAGCAGCACGGGGATGGCGAGACGGACCGTTGCAAGAAGGAGGCTCGAGATCCAATCCATTACGCTTCACCCGCCTTTCTGCCGTGGAAGACGCGGCTGCGCCACGCCTGGAATTCCGGGAGCTTGGTCAGCGCCATGCCAGCGACGGAGAAGACGATGACAAGCGCCTGAATGATGTCGGACACGCTGGTGGGCACGCCGGTAGCGGCCTGCATGGTGGTGGAGCCGACGCGGAGCACCGCGAAAAACAGCGCGACGACCATCGTCGCGATCGGGTGCAGCTGGCCGATGAGGGCCATCGCCACGCCGTCGAAGCCGTAGCCCGCGCCGTAGCCGTTGATGAGGCGGAACTGCGTACCGAGCAGCTCCGCGCCGCCGCCGAGACCGGCAATCGCGCCAGAGACAATGAAGCTGGCGAGCATAAAGCGCTTGACGGGAATGCCGTTGAAGCGGCTGGCCGTGAGGTTGCAGCCGACGGCGCGCAGGCGGAAGCCCGCGCTCGTCCAGAACAGGACGTAATAGAGGATCAGGCCGACCGCGACCGCGATCACAAAGCCCCAAGTGAAGCGCATCCCGGTGATGATGCGCGGAAGATGCACCTCATCGGCGATGGCGGGTGTCTGCGGGACGGAGGCATCGCGGATCCAGCTGGTGTAGATGACGCCCATGAAGAGCGTGGCGACATAGTTGAGCATGATGGAGATGATCATCTCGTTCTGCCCGCGGCCGATTTTCAGCACGCCGGGAATCATGCCCCAGAAGCCGCCGGCCACCGCGCCGGCCAGCAGCGCGAGCAGCACGCCGGCAAAGCCGGTCAGGCCGGTGAAATAGCAGGTCAGGAACGCGGCGATGGAGCCCATCAGGAACTGCCCCTCGCCGCCGAGGTTGAACACGCCGCACTTATACGCGAAGCAGGCGCAGAGGGCCGTGAAGATCAGGGGCGTGGCCTTGGTGAGCGTGGTACCGATGCCGGCCTTGGAGCCGAACGCGCCCTGGAACAGGAACTTCACGGCAAGGAACGGGTTCGCGCCGAGGGCAGCCATGATGATACCACCGATCAGGAACGCGAGCAGAACGGACAGCAGCGGCACAAGGAACGCGCCGAACGCTTTTTTCACTTTTCCCATACCTCTCCCCCTCACTTACCGGTCATGGCCAGGCTGATCTCGTTGATCGGCGGCTTGCTGCCGGAGAATTCGCCCATGATGCGGCCTTCGAAGCAGACGACGATCCGGTCGGACATCTCGAGGATCTCGTCAAAGTCGGCGCTGATGAGCAGAATGCCGACGCCGCGGGCGCGGGCGGCGATCATCTGGTCGTGGACAAAGCTGGTCGCGCCGATGTCGAGGCCGCGCGTAGGATGCGCCATGACGAGGACGGACGGGCCGCTCTCGAGCTCGCGGGCGATGATGACCTTCTGCTGGTTGCCGCCGGACAGCTCGCGCACGCTCTGGCTGTCAGAGGTGGCGCGGACATCATATTTTTCCATCATGGACTGCGCGTAGGCGTGGATGGCGCGCTTGTTCAGGCGCAAACCATGACCGTGGCTGAAGCGCGGATCGTCGGTGTCCTTGAGGACAAGATTTTCCGCGATCGACATATCGCCGATCAGGCCCTGCAGGTTGCGGTCCTCGGGGACGTGGCTGACGCCGTGCTCGATGAAGCCGTTCGGGTCGAAGACGGCGACGCGGTCACCCTTGAGCTGGACCGTGCCGCTCTCCGGGGCGATGACGCCGGTGATGAGCTGGGCCAGCTGGGTCTGGCCGTTGCCGTCGACACCCGCGACGCCGACGATCTCTCCGGCGTGGATGCGGAGCGACAGATCGGCGAGGCCGCTGTGCTTGCTCTCCTTGTTATAGTCCACATGGTCGAGCTCCGCGACGATCTCATGGCCGGAGGCGTCGACCTTTTCATAGTGTGACTCGGTCAGCTCTTTGCCAATCATCATGCCGGCGAGCTTCTGGCCGTCGGTCTCGGCGCGGTCGACCGTGCCGACGACCTTGCCGAGGCGGAGAATGGTGATGCGGTCGGAGATGCGGAGCACCTCGCGCATTTTATGACTGATGAAGATGATGGATTTGCCCTCGCCGACAAGCTTCTGCATGATGGCGAACAGTCCCTCGACCTCGATGTCGGTCAGGGCGGCGGAGGGCTCGTCAAGGATCAGCAACTCGGCCCCGTGGTAGAGGGCCTTGAGGATCTCGGTGCGTTGCTGTTCGCCGACGGAGATCTCCGTGATGAGCTTGTCGAGCTGGACGTCGAGGCCGTATTTTTCAGAAAGCGCCTCGATCTCCTTTCTGCGGGCCGCGCGGTCGATAAATAGGCCCTTGGCGTGTTTGTCGCCGAGGATGATGTTGTCAAAGACGGTCATCGCCTCGACGAGCATGAAGTGCTGATGCACCATGCCGATGCCAAGCTTGACCGCCTGGCTCGGCGATTCGATGCGGACCTCCTGCCCGTTCAGAAAAATCTTGCCCTCAGTGGGCTGGTAGAGGCCGATGAGGATATTCATGAGCGTCGATTTCCCCGCGCCGTTCTCTCCGAGGAGCGTATGTACCTCGCCCTTGGCGACGGAGAAATTGATGTCCTGATTGGCGTAAAAGTTGCCGAACCGTTTGCTGATGTGCTCCATGCGCAGCAATTCACTCAATCCCGGCTTCCTCCTTTTTTCTCTTGATATTCCGAGTATATCACGTGCCTGGGTGGATGAAAAGAAATTTTGTTCCGGTTTTCCTTTTTCTCCGTTTTGCCGAAAATATGTCCAGATATTGGGGCGCATTTTCTGGCTTTACCAAATTTCGCAGGCCGGAGCGGCCCACCGCACAAAAGCAGGACAAAAAAATTGCAGGCAGGAGCCGCCTCCAAAGCCCGCGGCATGTAAAAAACCAGCTGCCCAAACGGACAGCCGGAAATGGTTTTGCGCTGTTTTTGATCTACCCATATATGTTTTTGATCAAAGGTTGAATTCCTCATCCGCCCATCATTTCAAAATATCAGCATCATTAGAATCATAACCACCGGCCGTGCCGGTGGTTTGCACTAGCCCCCTTGGGGCATGACC
>ENA-OUQH01002582-OUQH01002582.1-human-gut-metagenome-genome-assembly--contig:-NODE-2582-length-11053-cov-3.047918_pt1 | contig 11053 bp, 23 predicted proteins | sample MGYA00237948_ERZ548828 | MGnify/ENA primary metagenome ERZ548828 (study PRJEB26490, sample SAMN05194711) | human gut metagenome | biome: terrestrial biome; feature: human-associated habitat; material...
TCGGGCGATAGTAGCGGATAATAGATTGGTACGCCCTAGTAGCTAAGTTGGATAGAGCGTCTGCCTCCGGAGCAGAAGGCCACAGGTTCGAACCCTGCCTAGGGCGCCATTTGCATTTTGTACGAACCCGTTGGACGTCAAGTCTGGCGGGTTCGTTGTTTTCCACGTCGTAGTTCAAGGTCACTATGCACTCTTCGTCGCTCACGCTCGCCTGGTAGACGAACGCCTTCAGCAGAGTCGCGTCGTCCAGGGCGGAGCCGCATTGCAGGAAGTCGGCCAGCCGCTCGGGGTCTATCTGATCGTCCCTGATCGCCTCAAGGTCGAGCTTGGCGCGGTCGCGCTGGTGCTCAAGCTCCGCTATGCGCTCCTTCGCGCCCGGGGCGATTATGCCCTGCTCGATGGCGTTCAGGATGTTCTTCAGGCTGCGCTCGGCGGCTGAGAGCGACTGGGCGGCCTGCTTGCGCCTCGCCGCCACCTCTGCCCCGTCCGAGCTTTCCGCCACCATGCGGGCTATCCTCAAGGCCTCCTCGCGGTCTTGCAGAAGAGCCCGCAGCGCCTTGACGATCTCGCCCTCAAGCTCCTCGCGCCTGACGGGCTTAACGCATCCGTCGTGGCAGCGGTAGTACTCGTACTTGCGGTTGCCGCGCCCGCGCCCGCTCACGCCTTGCAGGTTGCGCCCGCAGCCCGCGCAGATCGCCTTGCCGGAAAGGGCGAAGTCGCCCCAGCTCTCCGCGCTGCGCTCCTTGGCCGCGCGTATGCCCTGTGCCTCCATGAACGTCACCTCGTCGATAATCGCGGGCATGCCGCCCTCTTTGACAACGCCGCCCCACTCGTAGCGCCCCGTGTACTTCCGGTTCTTCACCATCCGCTCGACCATCGAGTAGCTGCACGGGTTTCCCTGCGAGGTCTTGACCCCGCGTGCCGCGAAGTCGCGAGCTATCGAGTTGGTGGTCTCCTTTGCTATGCGCCGCTTGAACGCCTCGCGCACGAAAGCGGCCTCGTCCTCGTTGATCACGTACTCGTCGGCCTCGTTGCTGGCGTAGCCGAACACGCGCACGCCGTTGGTCTTGCATTTGAGCGCGTTGCCCTCCATGCCGCGCCTCGTGCGGATCGCGGCCTTCTTCGACTCGCACGCCGCAAGGCCCTCAAGCAGCTTCTCGTAAATGATGCCCTCGGGCGAATCTGGTATCTGTTCAAGCGCCGAGACGAGCTTCACGCCGTGCTGGGCAAGCTCGCGCTTATATATGGGCGCGTCGTACTCCCCACGGCTGAAGCGATCCATCATGTACACAAGCACTATGTCGCTCTCACCCGCGTTGGCTACCATGCGCTGGAACTCGGGGCGGTCGTCGGTGCGCCCGCTTATGGCATAGTCGCAGTATTCCGCCACGATGGCGTACTTCTCGCGCTGGCACCACTGGCGGCAGATGCGCAGCTGGTCGTCGATGGAGGCCTCGCGCTGCTTGTTGCACGAAAAGCGGGCGTATATCACCGCAGTTCTAGCTGTTGGCATTGAACGGAACCTCCTCACCACTTCTCTCGCACTCGTCAAGCCAAGAGAACACAGCTTCTGGATCTGGAATCATGGCAACAATCTCAGGTATCCCCTGCGCGTACCATCCAACGTTTTTGCACCTAATCTTGACCCGGTATCCCATACGGATCATTTTTCGAATGCTTTTGCTCATTGGGCTAAAAGAGCCAAATGGCTTGCCCCTATACATAAGCGCGTTGTTTCCGTGTTCGGCAGTATTCCATTCTGTTCCCGTCAACTCGCTTACAAGGGTGACAGGCTTCCTAGCGACCTCAGCATCGAATGTCTGCCCGACCCTTATTCCCTTCAATGGCCCGCCGTAGTAGGTGTAGACATCGCGCTCGTGTGAGCCGGATAGAACGATCTCCTTTGTTGGGAACATCTCGGAAACCTTCTCGTGCGCAGTGTTTGAAACTTGATTTATAGCGACCTTCGCAGCGGCTTTAGCCATATCACCAAGAAGTCCCATGCCTATTCCTCCTCGTATGTCATCCGAGCCATCTCTTCAAGGGACACGCCAAGAGCGTCCGCTATCGCCTTAGCTTTACCAAGTGTTGGCTCTTTTGCCCTTCCGCTCAAAAGGGCAGAAACGGTCGATCTAGGGGAACCAATAGCGCGAGCAAGCTCAGCTGGAGTCATTCCCTGTTCCTCTAAGTAATGTGCGAGAACAAACCGGTACTCCATGGCCTCCCCTTACAGTCCAAATATTTACACGTACAAAGTATTGCACGGTGTAAAACTTTGTACAATACTGTAGGAGTACAAAGTTTTGTACGGGAGAAAGGAGAAGCATGAACCTGTCGGAGAAGGTCAACGAGTACGCCGAAACGAATGGTGTTACACGTGACGCGCTGGCAGACAGTCTCGGTATGAGCCGATCTTCGTTCTTTAACAAAGTTCGAGGCTCGTACGAGTTCAGCCTGTCTGAAGCCTACGCGCTATCTCGCATCCTCGGCGTTTCGTTGGACGAGCTGCATGAGCTAGCGGTGGCCTAATGAGCGACGAGAAGCAACAGGAGCAGCGTCAGAAGACGGCCCGCGAAGTTGCCTTTGACGGCATGTGCTCGACGATCCGCCAAGCATATCGCGAGTGGGAACGCCAGCAGAAGGGAGAAGCGAAGGCGTGAAGCAGTGGTCTACACGTGAACTCAGATACCTCGAAGAGCACGCCGGAGACGGCGCCAAGCAGGTAGCCAAGGACCTCGGGCGCTCCATCGACTCAGTGAAGCATATGGCGCGGAAGTGCGGACTCTCACTCCGCAAGCGCAGGCAGTGCCCCCGCTGCGGCCAATGGACGTTCCGACCGCTCAACAGGGTCAACGGCTGGTGCATCGAGTGCACGAAGGAGCTTCACATGGCAGACCTCGCCGAGCAGGCCAACGCGATGAAGGAGGAGGCGATCAGGGAGAAGAGGAATGGCAGGCAGCGCCAGCGCTACTACAGCCAGAAGAGCAGGGCGAAAAAAGCGGCAAAAAAGAGGCCCTAAAAAGCGCCCTAGCAATGACCTGCGAAAACACCGAAAGGAGAACGGAAATGCAGACAAAAAAGAAAGCGAGCGCCCCCCGCTACCACACTTCGGGCACCCGCTACGTAGCCGCCTCGAAAGAGGCTGCATCCATCATACCATTCGAGGGCAAGCGCCCGACGGCGCAGGAGCAGCTTGAGCGCTCGCAGTTCAAGGCGGGCGTCATGGTCGGCTTCCTCGCGGCCCTCATGATCTTCCTCGCCGTGCTCTGGCTCTGGGTCATCCCCACGATGGACCAGGCCGTGGCCGACGCCCAGCGAGCCGTGGGCAGCATGGCGGTGCTCAATGCGTAACGACGAGCGCTACAGCCCCAAGCCGCAGAGCAACCAGCTTGAGATCTTCGGCCTGGGCATGGCGGGCGAGCAGGACGTTGCCGAGGCCAAGAAGTGGATCGAGGCCAACCCCGATGCGTGGCGGTTCATGCTCTCCAACGCCCGCCGCCTCAAGGAGAAGGGCTACGTGTCGATCAACTACCTGGTGAACATGGTGCGCAACGAGCTGCACGTTGGCTGCAAGAACGGCATAGCCCCAGCCCTTGCCCGAATCATGGAGGCGCGATACCCGGAGCTGCGCGGAGCCTTCAACAAGCACCGCAGCCAGAGCGATGGGTTCAGCGAATGAGCTGGCAGCGCACCCTTGCGGCCACGGCGCACATCACCATGCACCCAGCAGAGCTTGTTGGAAAGCAGCGCCCTATGACCGACTACCGCAACCACCGCACCTACACGCCGACCAAGACGCTCAAGGCCGAGAAGGCCATCAAGGACGCGTTCCGCGCGGCATACGGCGAGACCTTCGCCAACCACGACGGCCCGGTCGTGATACGGATCTCGACCACCAGGCCGCTCGCGAAGAGCAACCCGAAGTACTGGGAGGGCCGCGCCGACCTCGACAAGCCCGACTGGGACAACCTCGGCAAGCTCGCCTGCGACGCGCTCAACGGGATCGCCTTCAAGGACGATTCGCAGGTCGACATGGGAGCCGTCACCAAGCGCCCGAGGTCGCCATACGGCACCAAACCACGCATAGACATCTACATCGAGTACTTCGTCGAGGAGTACGTGAAGGAGAAGAAATGAACGCCAAATACTTCGAAGAGAACGGCTTTGAGGACTTCCACGGGACCAAGTTCCACAAAGCAGTGCTCGACCACGCCGCCTGCATCGCGAACAACCTCATGTTCGACGCCACGCATCCTGACAACAACGACGGCGAGACGGCGGCAAACGCCTACCACGTGATGATCGCGCTTTGCGAGGCCGGGCTTTCCAGGATCGACGAGAAGTGCGTCGCCAAGAGCCGCGAGTTCATCGCCGACAAGATCAAGCCCGTCAGCGAGGAAGAGCGCGAGTTCGGTCGCGCGTTCCTTGCCGCCGTTCTCGGCATCAAATAGGAGGTAACGACATGATCAACGAAGCCACCATCCAGGCGCAGTTCAAGCAGGCCACCGTGAAGGGCAGCGTTGCGACCCTGCAATTCGAGATCCTGACCGACAACGCCGACGCCTTCCGCATCATCAAGCAGAGCGGCAAGACGGTTTTGCTCACCGTGGCTGAGCAGCAGCAGGCCATGGACTTCGACGACGAGACGGGCGAGATCTATGGCTAAGGAAACCGAACCGCAGCAGGTCGAGGCAGAGGTCATCGAGGCCGAGGCCACCACGCTTGAGGTCACCTACACCGAGGCCACTATCGCTTCGAACATGGACGCGTTGGAGGCCCACGTGAAGAAGGTCGTGGCCGACTACGAGGGCGCCACCTACGACCTCACAAGCGCCCAGGCCATCAAGGAGGCCAAGCACGACCGCAGCTACCTCAACGGCATCAAGAAGGAGATCGACGAACGCCGCAAGGCCGTGAAGCGCGAGTACAACAAGCCGCTCGACGCATTCGAGAGACGCTGCAAGCAGATCACGGCCATCATCGACGAATCAACCGACGCCATCAAGGCGCAGCTTGACGAGGCCGAGCAGACGCGCAAGGACGCGCTCTACTCGCGCCTACAGCAGCACTACGAGGAGTTCGCGGGGCTGCTCGCGCCGGTCGTCCCCTACGAGCGCCTGCATGAGCCGCAGTGGCTCAACAAGACCTTCGGCGAGATCAAGGCGCAGCAGGCGCTTGAGGCCAAGGTGTCCGACGTGGCCAGAGACTGGGAAACGCTCAAGGCCCAGCAGGAGGCGATGCCGCACTACGCCGACGCGGAGCGCGAGTTCTTCCGCACGCTCGACCTCGGAGCCGCCTTGAACGCGGCGCGTCTGGCCGACGAGGAAGACCAGCGAATCGCCGAGCTGAAGGCGGCCATGGCACCCGAGCCTGAGCCGGAGCCTGAACCTGAACCAGAGCCTGAGCCAGAGCCGATCGCAGCGCCCGAGCCTGAGCCGATGCCCGCGCCAGTGCCAATGCCCGCACCAATGCCGGCACCCATGCCAGCACCGGTCGCGGAGCCTTTGGAGGCGTGGACGGTCGAGGTGCCGAGCGCCACGCGATCGCAGATGCAGGCGCTCGCATCCCTGCTCAAGGCGCAGGGAATCACCGGAAGCATCCGCCGGGGCACGCCAGCCCAGGTGGCAGCGAGGATGGAGTAGACGATGGCAGAAGACAAGCACATGACGCTGGCCGAGGCCGTGGCCCAGGTGCAGCGATCCGTGGTGGTGCCCAAGGCACGCTACAACGCCCACGGCAACTTCTACTACCGCAGCATGGAGGACATCGTTGCGGCGCTCAAGGATCCGTGCAAGGCGGCGGGAATCGCCTTCACGCTCAACGACTCGATCGAGCAGATCGGCGAGCGCTACTACGTCAAGGCCACGTGCCGCCTGTTCTTCGAGGACGGCCACGGCGAGCCTTTGGAGATCGATGCGTACGCCCGCGAGCCTTTGAGCCAGAAGGGCATGAACGAGGCGCAGGTCACGGGCAGCGCATCGAGCTATGCCCGCAAGTACGCGCTCTGCGGAGCTTTCGACATCGACGGCACGAGTGACCCCGACACCCTCATGGGTGACGGCAAGCCCGCCGAGAAGGAGCCGCCCGAGTTCGGCCAATTCATCGCCAAGTGCAAGAGCTGCGGCACCTCCTACCAGTTCGAGAGCCGCCAGCAGTACGAGCAGTTCAAGGCCAACCCCGGGTGCTGCCCGTCCCCCGCATGGCAGGTCGTGTAGGCCATGCAAGACCTCTACGCCGAGCGCATGCAGCTCTTCGACAGGCTCATGGACGAGCTTCAGGCGCTGCGCAACAGCGGAAGCCAGTACGCCGAGAACGAGGCCGAGTACCGCAAGGCGCTGCGCATCGCGATCCTTGAGGAGCGATCCAAGGGAACGCCAGTGACGGTGATAAGCGACCTCTGCCGAGGACGTGAGGACATAGCCGAGCTGAAGCAGCGCAGGGACTGCGCCGAAGCGCTCTACAAGGCGAGCCAAGAGGCGATAAACGTGTACAAGCTCAAGATCCGAACCGTTGACGAGGACATAAAGCGCACCTGGTCGAACGGGACGGGCGAAGGGAGTTACTAAATGTCGATCAACCGAGTGAACATCAGCGGCAACTTGACCCGCGACCCCGAGCTGCGGGCTACCCAGGGCGGCATGCAGGTTCTGGGCTTTGGCGTGGCCGTCAACGACCGCCGCCGCAACCAGCAAACCGGCGAGTGGGAGGACTACCCGAACTTCGTGGACTGCACGATGTTCGGCAACCGCGCCGAGAGCATGGGCCGCATCCTGCACAAGGGCATGAAGGTGGCCATCGAGGGCAAGCTGCGCTATTCGAGCTGGGACAAGGACGGCCAGCGCCGATCCAAGCTTGAGGTGATCGTGGACGAGATCGAGCTCATGAGCCAGAAGCAAGCCCCGGCGGCGCCGCAGGGATACCAGCAGCAGTACGCGCCGCAGCCCGCCCCGCAGGCGGCACCCCAGCAGTGGAACGCGCAGCAGGCCTACCAGCAAGCCCCGGCGGCACCGCAGGGATACCAGCAGGCGCCCGCCCAGTACGCGCCGCAGCCCGCCCCGCAGGCGGCGCCGCAGCAAGCGCCCATGCCGCCCGCCCAGGAAAGCCTGTACGACGGCGACATCCCGTTTTAGGGGCGATGGCGGCATGCAGGTACTGGACTCGCTCATAGACGGGCCGCTTAGGCTGCGCAACCGCAGGGAGGGCGACGAGCTTATCGGCATGATCGTCCGGTACCTGCGAACTGGCGAGCAGCCCGAGCCTCGGACGGATGCCCAAGAGGCCGTGCTGTTCGCCGTGCAGCCCGTCATGGAGACCTCACGCAAGCGCATCGTGGCGGGAGGATCGGGCGGCAAAGCGGCAAGCAAACCCGAGAGCAAACGGGCAAGCGAAACGGGAAGCAAACCGCCAAGCAAAAGCGGAAGCAAAACGCAGAGCAAAGCGGCAAGCAACGATGCAAGCAAACCCGAGAGCAAACGGGCAAGCGAAGAGGAAGAGGAAGAGGAGTTAGGAAAAGGGATTAAGGAGAGAGGGAAAGCGGCGCGTTTCCGCGCCCCCTCTCCCGCCGAGGTCGCCGAATACGCCCAGCAGTTCGCTGCGGACAAGGGACTCGACCTCACCGCCCTCGACTTCGACCCCGAGCGCTTCGTCGACTTCTATGCCCAGAAAGGCTGGATGGTCGGGCGATCGCACATGAAGGACTGGAAGGCAACGGTGCGCAACTGGCTGCGCACCTCGAAACCCAGGAACGGCAGCGCGAAGGAGGTGCCAGACGATGGATTTTCGGCCTACGACTGAGTGCCCGCACTGCGGCGCGACCCTCAAGGCCCGCACCACGCGGCTCGCTGGGCGGACGCTGTTCTGCGGCTACGAGCAGTGCGGCTGCGCAGGCGCCGAGGCCGAGCGCGAGAAGGAGCGCCAGGCCGAGGCGGCTCGCAAGGCTGCGCTCGACAGAGCCATGCACGACTGGAAGCGGGCGGGCGTGCCCGATCGCTACGTGAGCCTCGACCACCCGTTGGCTGCGGAGATTGCCGAGTGCATGAAGCGCGGCCAGTGGGTGTACCTCTGGGGAGACGTCGGAACTCATAAGACCACCTGCGCCGCAGCCGTGGTGAAGCGCCTGGCTGGCGGCAAGCGGTCGGTGCTCATGGCACCGATGTACCGCATCCTCGACGAGATTCAGCGCAGCTTCCACGACGGCGGCGACCCGCTCAAGCGCTACGCCGAGGTGCGCTACCTGATCGTGGACGACCTGGGCAAGCGCAGGCCGACGGGCTTCGTGCTCGACAGCCTTTTCAGCTTGATTGACCAGCGCTACTCCGCGATGCTGCCCACGCTGGTAACAACGCAGTACAAGCCAAGCGACCTCGTGCGCAGGCTCGCCGAGCAGGGAGACCCCGACACCGCCAAGGCCATCGTGTCGCGGCTCAGGGGCGGCGCGAGGGTCGTGCACTTCGACGGCCCGGACGGGAGGTTGCAATGATCCTCGATGCAGGGGTGCTTCGCGGCTACCCCAAGGAGCGAGCCGAGCTTTACGGCAAGCCTCACCTGGGGGCGCACTACACCCATGGAAAGGCCTACGAGGCGCTTTCGCCCCGATGCTGCGTCTGCGGCAGGCGTGCGGGAAGCGTCCACCACGTGGCGCACCGCTCTTGGGGCGAGATTTTCCGCCTGGTGACGCCGTGCGGCACCTGGGACTTGCGAAGCCCGCTGTTCTGCCTCTGCGGCAGCGGCACCACCGGATGCCACGACAAGTTCCACGGCGGAGCGCGGCTCAAGGCCGAGTGGCGCTGGCGGCATCCGGTCTACGAGGAGGCCTGGTGGACGGGCCAGCTGTTGCAGGTCTACGAGCCGCACAGCCCTGGCCTCTACGAATACGGATATTGGCTGATCACAGACCGTGACGGCAACGAGATGATACGTGAAGGGATGTAACCCATGGAGATCAAGACATGCGAGCAGTACGTGCTCGACCAGTTGGAGCAGGCGCGGGCTGAGCGCGATTGGCTGCGCGGCAAGCTTGAGCAGGCGCAGGACGAGGCAGAGGAGCTGCGCGGCAAGCTCATGGAGCGCGGCGAGCGCGATGCCTCGAAGGTCGAGCAGGCCATCCGCAAGGAAGGCCGCCGTAAGCTCTACCGCGACGGCACCGACTACCGCACGAGCGTGGACGACGGCGGCAAGCTCATTCCGTTCTCTGACTGGTGCATCGAGCACGTCGGCTACTCAAGCCTGCGCTGCGGCATGACCAAGAGCGAGTTCATCGCCTATTTCGAGCCAGAGTTCCGAGAGGAGTACGACGAGCTGGTCAACGAGTGGAAGGCGGGCCAGGAATGATAGGGATCTACGAGCGCTCGCTTTGCCAGAGCTACGCGAGCGCCTACAGGGCTGGCATCAAGATCGGCGAGGCCGAGACGCGAGAGGACGCGCTGAAGCAGGTCGAGGCCATGACCGAGGACAGCTACCAGTGCTTCGCCGTCGACGATGACGGCACGTGCATCGACCTGACGGGCACATTCCCCGGATGCCTCGCGGGGGTGATGGCATGAGCTGCGAGTACTGCGAGGAAGGGCGAACCCTGTTCGCCAGTGCAGAGGGCCGCGCCTGCGACATCGACGACATATCGGTAGAGCGCCTGTGCGTGCTCGGCAAGGAAGGCCCCGCGAAGGAGCCGTACGTGATCGGCATCAGCCTCTACAACGGCGACTACTGCTACACGAAGGACATCAGCTACTGCCCGATGTGCGGCGCGAAGCTCGGAGGCGATGGCGCATGAGCAAGGTCAAGTGCATGCGCTGCGACAAATGCGGCGAGTTGATTATCGGCGACGACCCCCACGGCACGTTCCGTGGGGCGCTTTGGCCCAGCGAAATCGAGAGCTTCGACCTGTGCCGCGATTGCAGCGTTGAGGTGCAGCGGTTCATTCACGGGAGAAACGAGGTGAAGGCTCATGAAGATCAAGAACACGATCAGGGAGATTAGGAAGTACAGAACGCCGTCATGCATCAAGTGCATGCATTCGAGATTCAAGCCTTTCGACGGCACGATGATCTATTGCGCATGCCCGGCGTTCCGCGACTACACGGAGCGAATGAAAGGCGAGACCTACGCCATCGCGAAATCTCGCCTCGTGCGCGGAACCAGGTGGTGTCGATTCGAGCAGAAACCGCCAAAGGCCGAGGACGGTGACGAGTCATGAAGACCATCGAGGCGCCGAAAACTATCGAGCCGTGGCGCATCATCTGCGCGGCTCAAAGCGAGCCCGATTACAGCGAAGAGCGCTACATGTTGATCTACGCCGGCGATGGAATCAACGACTATTACGACAAAGGCTATATCTTGCTGGAGGGCTGGCACTGCTCCTGCTACGACTGGCCCGAGGTCGATTGGGACGCCACCTATTACGAGGAAGACGAGCTGCTGAAGATTGCCGACATGCGCAAGCGCAACCCGTCGGACAGCGCCGAGCGCCGCTTCTTCATGCTCGTCGAGCAAGCATTGGGGGCGCACCAATGAAGTACGTCTCGCTTTTCAGCGGCATAGAGGCCGCGACCGTGGCGTGGGAGCCGCTGGGCTGGAAGCCTGTGTGCTTCGCCGAGTTCGACGAGTTCCCCAGCGCCGTTTTGGCCGAGCGGTACCCCGAGGTGCCGAATATCGGCGACGTTACCAAGATGAACTGGAAGAAGTACCGCAACAAGGTGGATATGGTGGTGGGCGGAAGCCCATGCCAATCCTTCTCGATCGCGGGCAAACGGGAGGGGTTGCAAGGTGAGTCAGGACTTATGTTCGAGTACATTCGGGCGGTACGTGAGATACGTCCTCGATGGTTTCTTTGGGAAAACGTCCCGGGAGCGCTCTCAAGCGAAGGTGGGGAGGCTTTCAGACAGCTCCTGTCCGAAATGGACAAGCTCGGGTACGGTCTGGCGTGGCGGGTACTTGATGCGCAGTTCTTCGGAGTGGCCCAGCGACGCCGCCGTGTCTTTCTTGTCGGACATCTTGGAGCCTGCCCCCCCCATCGGCGTACTCATTGAGCCGGAAAGCATGCGGGGGGATCTTGAAT
>ENA-OUQH01002591-OUQH01002591.1-human-gut-metagenome-genome-assembly--contig:-NODE-2591-length-11022-cov-3.689158_pt1 | contig 11022 bp, 8 predicted proteins | sample MGYA00237948_ERZ548828 | MGnify/ENA primary metagenome ERZ548828 (study PRJEB26490, sample SAMN05194711) | human gut metagenome | biome: terrestrial biome; feature: human-associated habitat; material...
CAGTGCTGCACAGACCGGAACTCCGGTATATTATGCGTCCAATATCCACGCAGGTAAGGATTTCTATCTGGACAGCCTGAAGAATAACTACAATCTGACCTTCTCAGATGATTTCGCTTCTGTTATGGATGAGATCGAGAAGGAATATAAAGAGAAGAACAAAGTAGCAGATGCCAGCGATGTAAACGGCAGCAAGACCACCACATCTGCAGACAGTCTTCTGGTAAGAAACTGGCAGGATATCCTTGCAGTCTATGTATATCAGCAGAGCCAGGACGGAAAAACAGAATTTACCCTGGATTCTTCCTGCAAGAAAGACCTTGCGAAAATCTTTGCAGAGATGAACCCGATCGTAAGGGACAAGCAGGATATCACTCACGTTACATACGCTAATCGTAAAATCAACTACTATATTAAGAAAAATAAAATCGCAAAAAAGGATCGTACGATCCTTAAGAAATATGTGGAGACAGACTGTAAGCTTCTCTGTGCGGTAGTTACCGCATCCAAAGGCTTTGTCCGTGAAAGCGTGGGAGACAATGTTTCTGAGGATCGTGTAGATGTTATCACCGCAGCGTATTCACTGGTTGGCAAGGTCGGATATTTCTGGGGCGGCAAATCTACGGTGATCGGAGAAGATCCAAGTTGGGGCTCCGTTGAGAAGGTATCAGCAGACGGCAGCAGAAGCTCCGGTACGCTCCGTGCATATGGTCTGGACTGCAGCGGCTTTGTTACCTGGGCAGTGATCAATGGATATAAGGATCAGGGAATGCAGGCAGCAGTTGGAGACGGAACCTCTGACCAATGGGAGAAGGCCGGTGTTGTCAGCGAAGCAGATGCACAGCCAGGAGATCTGGTATTCCAGAGAGGACCGGAAGCAGGAAGCAACAACCACGTTGGTATCCTGTGCGGAAAGACGGATTCCGGCGACTGGATTGCAGTACATTGTTCCTCAAGCAAGAATGGTGTAACGGTTGGTGAGGCATACAGTGCAAGCTTCCGTTATATCAGAAAGCCATCCTTCTATCAGGATACAACAGCGGAGGAAAATAAGACCACAGCTACAGAGAATGATGTTCTGACAGAGGAGAGTGCAGAAAAGCTCCTCACGGATGTGGTTAGATCTGATGCACTGAAGGATGCACTGGCATCCGGTGATACTGTTTCCAGTGACCTTCTTGCAGATTTTAAGAATAAGGCTTTGCAGGAGGATGAGGAAGAAGATGAAGTTGAGACGCTGACTCTGGATCAGGAGACCATGGACGATGCAGTGGATACATTTGATGATGATGTAGAAACACTGGAAATGGAAAACTAAGGGACAGCGATTGAAGATAAGGGCAGTCTCCCACGGGAGGCTGCCCTTTCTTACAATCGCTGCTTCAGACATAGGACATGATATTATGAAAAAAAGAAATTTCTGCCCCATGGCAGCCGCAGTGCTTACAGCTGCAGTGATCCTTCAGCCCTTTAGCACTTCGGCAGGGGCACTGGGTCAGATCCGCTCCATAGCAAAGAGCATTATTTCAGGCGAACCAAAGGAAGTAGAGGAACTGCGTCAGATGGAGGTTGCCCAGAGCGAAGAAGGGCATCAGGAATATTATTTCAAACAGCTTACGGAAGAAGAGCAGAGAGTATATCGGGAGCTGCTGAAAGGAATCCGTGCCCGGGAAAAGGAGTTTTATCTGACAATCTCCGATGATGACAGTATTGACAGAAGCTATCATGCAGTATTGAAAGACCACCCGGAGATATTCTGGGTCCACAATCGTGAAAAAATCTACAAAACTACGTATTCAGACAGTGATTACTGCGTTTTTACTCCGGGCTATACTTGTACAGACAGCGAGATCGATGAGATACAGACGGCCATGGAGCAGAGCTTTCAGGAGGTCAGAGCCCTGATCCCGGAGGATGCCGGTGATTACGAGAAGGTACGCATTGTTTATACGTATGTTATTGACCATACCCAGTATCAGACTGGGGAGGATGATCAGAGCATAGCAGGTGTTTTCTGGAAAAAATCCGCAGTCTGTGCCGGATATGCAGGAGCTGTCCAGTATCTTCTGGAAAGGCTGGATATTCCCTGTATTTATGTGGACGGAAGCACAAAAGGAAGTACAGAGGGTCATGCATGGGATATTGTAAAAATAGGCCAGGAGTATTATTATGTAGATGCTACCAATGGGGATCAGCCGGATTTTTTAAATGGAGATGCCGCACAGCTGGAAGAACATAAGACGATCATTTACGATTATCTCTGCCCTTTCCCGGAAGAATATGAAAAAACCTATACACCATCGGAAGAACTGACAGTTCCGGCATGTACTGCGAAGGATCTGGATTTTTATGTGCTGAACCAGGGGTACTTTGAAGATTACAGCTGGCAGGACATATATGATTATTGTAAGATGAGACTGGATAATGGTGCGGCTGTAGTGCGTTTCAAGTTTGGCAGTCAGGAAGCTTTTTCCGAAGCCTGTCAGGAACTGCTGGATGATGGCGTGGTACAGAATGTGGCACAGTATTATATGAAACTTCACGGACTTGGTCAGGTGGAGTATCATTATGGAGTGATGGATAATTTTTATACCATATATTTTATTTTCTGAAACATCTTCGGGAAGATTTCCGGAGGTTTTGGAAAGAGAGGAGTAAGTTATGAATATGGATATGTTGTCAAGAGGATTTGACATACTGCAGAGAGCAGGAGGTATGGAACAGATCAGCCAGCTGATGGTGATCGTATATGGAGTGCTCTGCGTTTTCGGGCTTTTGAACTGTATCCTGGGATATCGTATCCTCCGGTTCTGGATGATGATCTTTGGATTTATCATCGGAGCAGGCGCCGGCTTTGGTGTAACCTATATGTCCGGTGTTCAGGATAAAATGGTGATCGCAGGTGCCATGGCGGGACTAGGGATCGTACTGGCTGTTGTTTCGTTTCTGATCTACAGGGCAGGAATCTTTGTACTGGGATTTGGTATCGGAATAACATTGAGTATCTATCTGATTCATCCGACCAGTTCTTTTTCCTTTTTCCTGTGCATCCTTATCGGCGTGGGACTGGGAATACTTGCTATGCGTTATGCGAAAGGAGTGATCATTGTCGGAACCAGTATACTGGGTGGTGTTCTGGCAGGATTATCCATTGCAAAGATCGCAGGGCTGGCGCAGTTTCCATATGGTGTCGGTATGGCAGCGGGAATTGCGATCCTTGGTATGCTGATCCAGTTCGCCATCAACAAAGACCGATACGATGAGGAAGATGACGAAGAAGAGGATGACGACGATGGAGCTCTGCCGGAGGAGACCAGGAAGCCGGCAGGAAGGGACCGTAGAGGAAACAGTCGTGAATACACCTCTGACCGTAACAGGGACGATCACAGATATACATACGAAAACCGGGCAAACGATGACCGGGAAAGCCGGGGTGAAAGACGTTCCCGCAGACCATCTGACAGAGAAGGAAGCAACTCTGACAGACGAGAAAGAAATTATGCAGACAGCCGGAAAAGATCCGGAAGCGAAAGAAACAGCAAAGGCAGTTCCACTGAAAGAAGAAGCACTTCCGAAACCTCCGGCAGAAACAGAACCTCCGGCAGAAATTATGCTTCGGATGACAGAAGAGGCCGCAGATACAGCCAGAGCAGCAGCACCAGGGAACGAAGGAATGCAGGAACGGGAAGCAGATCCCGCTATGCAGATCCGGAGGATCATGAAGACTATGATCGTTTTGATGAGTCGGAAAACAGGGACAGCTATGAAGATTTTGAAAAACTGCAGCAGAAAAGACGCCGGATGGATATTGAAAATATGGCGGATTTTAATGAGCAGGAAGAATATGGAAATTACAGGAATGACCCGGATCTGATGAATGATGAGGATCTGGATGAGCTTGATGAGTGGAAAGACAACTGAGAAAAATCCGAGGAGTGACAGAAATGGGAAAAGAAGCCAAAACAAACGCGATGAGAATGCTGGATCGAAAAAAAGTAAAATATGAAGCGATCGCATATAACTGTGGAGAGTTCATAGATGGGATCCACTGTGCAGACATCACAGGAGCCCCTCATGATCAGTCCTTTAAGACCCTGGTCATGGAAGGGAAAAGCGGCGGCTACTATGTGTTTGTAGTTCCGATTGAGAAAGAGGTGGACCGTAAGGCAGCCGCAAAGTCTGTAGGCGAAAAAACAGTAGATATGATCCATGTAAAGGATCTTACAAAGATCACGGGCTATATCCGCGGAGGCTGCAGCCCTCTTGGAATGAAAAAAAATTATCCGGTGGTGTTTGACCAGTCTGCCGAAAACTTTGATGAGATCTATGTAAGTGGTGGAAGAGTAGGCCTTACCCTGAAGGTACCGCTTAAAGATCTTCTGGATGTAACACAGGGCAAGCTTGCTCCGATCACCATGGAGTAAGCGCATATAAAACAGATAAAAAAACTCCCCTGACTGCCTGTAAAGGCGGAAGCAGGGGAGTTTTTTTGTTACAGAAGCATGGGATTTAGTTATCCTGTGCGTCCTCTTCGTTAACCTGGAATACGTGACGCTTCTTGGCCATTTCGTCGCTGGCAAGATACTCGTCGTAAGTGGTGATCTTGTCTACCAGCTTGCCGTTAGGAAGGATCTCCATGATGCGGTTTGCAGTTGTCTGTACAAACTGGTGATCGTGTGAGGTGAAAAGGATCACTCCCGGGAATTTGATCAGTCCGTTGTTCAGTGCTGTGATAGACTCCATATCCAGATGGTTGGTTGGCTCATCCAGGATCAGGATATTGGCACCGGAGATCATCATCTTGGAAAGAAGACAGCGAACCTTTTCACCACCGGAAAGAACACGGACACGTTTTACACCATCCTCACCAGGGAAAAGCATACGGCCAAGGAATCCACGGACGTAGGTTGCGTCCTTGATCTCGGAGTACTGTGTCAGCCAGTCGGTGATAGTAAGGTCATTATCGAATTCCTGTGTGTTATCCTTCGGGAAATATGCCTGGGAAGTGGTAACGCCCCATTTGTAATTTCCTTCATCCGGCTCCATTTCACCTGTAAGGATCATGAAGAAGGTTGTGATGGCCTGCTCGTTGGCGCCCACAAAGGCAACCTTATCTTCACGACCAAGAGTGAAGGAAATGTTGTCCAGAACCTTTACTCCATCAATGGTCTTGGACAGATTTTCCACCATGAGGACCTCGTTTCCGATCTCACGGTTCGGGCGGAAGTCGATGTATGGATATTTACGGCTGGAAGGACGCATGTCATCCAGCTGGATCTTTTCCAGGGCACGCTTTCTGGAAGTCGCCTGCTTGGATTTGGAAGCATTGGCGCTGAAACGGGAGATGAACTCCTGGAGCTCTTTGATCTTCTCCTCTTTCTTTTTGTTGGCTTCTTTCATCTGCTTGATCAGAAGCTGGCTGGATTCAAACCAGAAGTCGTAGTTTCCGGCATAAAGCTGGATCTTGCCATAATCGATATCAGCAGTATGTGTGCAGACCTTGTTCAGGAAATAACGGTCATGGGATACTACGATAACTGTATTGTCAAAATTGATCAGGAACTCCTCCAGCCATTCGATAGCAGGAAGATCCAGGTGGTTGGTCGGCTCATCAAGAAGAAGGATATCAGGATTTCCGAAAAGAGCCTGTGCAAGAAGAACCTTGACTTTCATACTACCGGTAAGGTCTGCCATCTGTGTATAGTGGAACTCGGTATCGACTCCGAGACCGTTGAGAAGAGTAGCAGCATCGGACTCTGCTTCCCATCCGTTCATTTCTGCAAACTCACCCTCAAGCTCGCTGGCACGGATGCCATCTTCGTCTGTGAAATCTTCCTTTGCGTAAATGGCTTCTTTCTCTTTCATGATCTGATAGAGTCTTTCATTACCCATGATGACAGTATCCAGAACCGGATAAGCATCATATTTGAAGTGATCCTGCTGCAGGAAAGAAAGTCTCTGACCGGGGGTGATCACAATGTCGCCCTTGGTAGGCTCAAGCTGACCGGAAAGGATTTTGAGGAATGTAGATTTTCCTGCGCCGTTGGCGCCGATCAATCCATAACAGTTACCCTCTGTAAATTTGATGTTAACGTCTTCAAACAGCGCTTTTTTTCCAACGCGCAGTGTGATGTTATTTGCTGAAATCATATCATACCTCTTTTTTCATTAAATAAATATCGTTTCAATTACATACGAAAGCATTACAATCGTTTCCTATTGTACCGTAAACTGAAAAATTTGCAAGCTGTATTTTCCTTTTTTCGGCTAAATAAAGGAAAAACAGGGGATTACTATGAATCACAGGAAAATAATAACCTTTTATTATATAAAAAAATGGGTTATACTGTCGTATGTGGTAATGAAGTATTCCGGGGATATGGATATCCGGCTCTCTGGCACATCAGAAACACCCAGGAACGTGGCAGATCGGATGGAATGCGGAAACTATCATAAATCAGCAGCTTAGTTGAACAGAAGAGAGGTTAAAAATGTTTATCACCAGAGAAAGCGATTATGCGATGCGGGTTATCCGCGCATTGATGTGGGAGCCGCGTTTGAGCGTCAGCGAGATCTGTGAGAGGGAATCGATCACAGCACCCTTTGCATACAAGATACTGAAGAAGCTTCAGAATGCAGGGCTCGTGGAAGGATACCGCGGAGTTCATGGCGGTTACGCGCTGAAGAGAGATCCGGAAGAACTGTCATTATATGAGATATACAGTGCGATCGATCCGGATATGTCCATCATTGAGTGCCTGAACGGCACATATCAGTGTCCAAGGAACGGACAGGACGGAGTTCCCTGCCATGCACATGATGAGCTTCAGGAGATCCAGGATCAGCTGTGGACAATGCTCCGTCGGAAATCCATGAAGGATCTTTTCGGAAAAGAGGAGAAGTGATTCCCGGATGTGAGTTGGGATAAGCGTATGAGATGATAAGGAGAGCAGTTTGGAGAGGAAAAATTCCGAACAGCTCTTTTTTATTTGTGAAAAAGATAACGGCGTTTGTACAGGATAATATACAAAAAACAATGAAAGAAAATGGACATAACTGGGAATCTATGATATAATAACCAATGGAATTTTAGGCCTTCATAAGCCTAAATAATATATTTTTTAACAAACCTTTAAGGAGGAAAAAACAATGGCAAGAAAGATGAAAACCATGGATGGTAACCATGCAGCTGCTCATGCTTCTTATGCTTATACAGAAGTTGCTGCTATTTACCCGATCACACCTTCATCTGTAATGGCTGAAGCCACAGACGAATGGGCAACACAAGGAAGAAAGAATATTTTTGGTCAGACTGTTCAGGTAACAGAAATGCAGTCTGAAGCAGGTGCCGCAGGTACTGTTCACGGTTCTTTGGCAGCCGGCGCGCTTACCACTACATTTACCGCATCACAGGGTCTTTTACTTATGATACCCAATATGTACAAGATTGCGGGCGAGTTACTGCCCTGTGTATTCCATGTATCGGCACGTTGCGTAGCAAGCCATGCTCTTAACATTTTCGGTGACCATTCTGACGTATATGCGTGCCGCCAAACAGGCTTTGCAATGCTTGCAGAAACTAACCCGCAAGAGGTTATGGATCTCGCCGCAGTTGCACATCTTTCTGCAATTAAGGGCCGTGTTCCGTTTATTAACTTCTTTGACGGTTTCCGTACCTCGCACGAAATTCAAAAAATTCAGATTTGGGATTACGACGACCTTAAAGAAATGTGCGATATGGATGCGGTTGACGCATTCCGCAAACGCGCTCTTAACCCTGAACACCCCGTTATGCGCGGCTCACATGAAAATGATGATATCTTCTTCCAGAACAGAGAGGCTTGCAACAAGTATTATACCGCACTTCCTGCCATTGTTGAAGAATATATGGACAAGGTTAATGCCAAACTCGGCACTGACTATAAGTTGTTTAACTACTACGGCGCACCTGATGCCGAGAGTGTAATCGTGGCAATGGGTTCACTTTGCGACGTTGCGGAAGTAGTTATTGACTATCTTACCGCAGCAGGCGAAAAAGTGGGTCTTGTTAAAGTCAGACTTTATCGTCCTTTCAGTGCTGAAAAGCTTGTTGAGGCTATACCTGCAACCGCTAAAAAAATCGCCGTTCTTGACCGAACAAAAGAACCCGGTTCTTTGGGCGAACCTCTTTATATGGATGTTGTAAGTGCGCTTGCCCAAACAGGCCGCAAAATTGATACAGTTGTAGGCGGCCGTTACGGCTTGGGTTCAAAGGATACACCTCCTTCAAGCATTTTTGCAGTATACAAGGAGCTTGAAAAAGACGCACCGCGCCACAACTTTACAATCGGTATCAATGATGATGTTACCAATCTTTCTCTGCCTGAGGTAGAAGCACCGAACACAGCTGCAGAAGGTACAATCGAGTGCAAATTCTGGGGTCTCGGCGGTGACGGTACAGTCGGCGCAAACAAAGACTCTATCAAAATTATCGGTGACCATACCGATAAATATGTTCAGGCATACTTCCAGTATGACTCAAAGAAAACAGGCGGTATTACAATTTCTCACCTGCGTTTCGGCGACAAACCTATCAAGAGCCCTTACTACATAAATAAAGCAGACTTTGTTGCCTGCCATAACCCGTCTTATGTAATTAAAGGCTACAAGATGGTTAATGACGTTAAATCCGGCGGTGTATATCTTATCAACTGTCAGTGGACACCCGAAGAGTTAAATCATCATATGCCTGCAGATGCAAAGCGTTATATTGCCAACAACAATATACAACTTTACACTGTTAACGCTATTGATATTGCAGCACAGATAGGTCTCGGCAAACGTACAAACACTGTTTTGCAGTCTGCGTTCTTTGCACTTTCAAAAGTGCTCCCCGCAGAAGAGGCTATCGGATATATGAAAGAAAAAGCTCAGAAGTTTATGAAAAAGGGTAAAGAGATCGTTGAGATGAACGAAAAGGCTATTGACGCCGGTGCTACAGCATTCGTTAAAATCGACGTTCCTGCCGACTGGGCTAACGCAACCGATGATGTTAAAGCAGTTAAATCCGAAGGCAAAGAAAAACTCGTTAAAATGGTTGATACCATTATGAAGCCCGTAGGTCTTATGAACGGTTATGAACTCCCTGTATCTGCTTTTACAGACCATGTTGATGGCACATTTGAGCAGGGCGCTTCTGCGTATGAAAAACGCGGTGTTGCGGTTATGGTTCCCGAATGGAACAATGAAACCTGTATCGGCTGTAACAAGTGCGCATTTGTATGCCCGCATGCTACAATACGTCCGTTTGCTTTGTCTGCCGGCGAAAAGGCAGCTGCACCCGAGTCACTTAAAGTTGCTACAAAAGAAAAACTCGTTACCAATAAGGGTTATGCTTACACAATGGCAATATCTCCGCTTGACTGTATGGGTTGCGGTGTTTGTATAGGCGTTTGTCCTACATCTTCACTTAAAATGGTTCCGCAGGAATCACAGCTTCCGCAGCAAGACGCATTTGATTATTGCGTTGCCGACGTATCCGAAAAAGCCGATGTTGCAAGCAGCGCAAACCTTATATCTTCGCAGTTCAAAAAGCCGTTGCTTGAATTCTCGGGTTCATGTGCAGGCTGTGCAGAAACATCTTATGCACGCCTTATAACACAGTTGTTCGGCGACAGAATGTACATTTCAAATGCAACAGGTTGTTCTTCAATCTGGGGCGGTCCTGCCGCTACATCACCTTATACTACCGACGCCAACGGTCACGGTCCTGCTTGGGCTAACTCACTGTTCGAAGATAACGCAGAACACGGTTTCGGTATGTATCTCGGTCAAAAAGCAATCAGAAACAGACTTATTGACGATGTTAAGCTGATTGTTGAAAGCGATAAGGCCACTGCAGATGTTAAGGCAGCAGGTGAGCAGTACCTTGCAACACTTGATGACGGCGCTAAAAACGGTGATGCTTCAAAGGCACTTGTTGATGCACTTAAAGCACAAAATGCCGATTGCGATATCTGCAATGATGTTCTCAATAACAGCGAATATCTTTCTAAAAAGTCTGTTTGGATATTCGGCGGTGACGGTTGGGCTTACGACATCGGCTTCGGCGGTGTTGACCATGTGCTTGCTACCGGCGAAAATGTTAACATTATGGTATTTGATACCGAAGTTTACTCTAACACAGGCGGACAGGCTTCTAAAGCGTCTAACATAGGTCAGGTTGCACAGTTTGCTGCAGCAGGTAAGGCAATCAATAAAAAGAGCCTTGCAGAGATAGCAATGTCCTACGGTTATGTTTACGTTGCTCAGATTGCTATGGGCGCTGACCAGAATCAGACTCTTAAGGCTATTAAAGAGGCTGAGGCTTATAACGGTCCTTCAATAGTTATCGGTTACGCTCCCTGCGAAATGCACTCTATTAAGGGCGGTATGACTAACTGTCAGAAAGAAATGAAGAGAGCGGTAGACGCAGGTTATTGGGATCTTTTCCGTTACAACCCTGCACTTAAAGCAGAGGGTAAAAATCCGTTCAGCCTTGACAGCAAACCTGCAACTGCAGATTATAAAGAGTTCATTCTTAATGAGGCCCGTTACTCATCACTTACACGTTCGTTCCCCGAGCGCGCAGAATCACTCTTTGATAAAGCCGCAAATGCAGCAAAGGCACGCCGTGCTCACCTTGAAAAACTTGTTGAACTTTACGGTAAAGAAGACTGATAGGTAAATACCTTAATAATTAAAACACAGGCAACCTTTATTTGGTTGCCTGTGTTTTCGTTAATCGGCTGTTACAACCTTATCACTGTCGTTTCTGAACAAAAGCGATATACACCAAATGCCGGCAAGAGCGATAACAGTATAGACAATACGGCTAAGCAGCACGCCCGTACCGCCAAAGATCCACGCTACAAGGTCAAAACTGAAAAGACCCACAAGACCCCAGTTAATACAGCCTATAATGGCGAGTATCAAACATATTTTGTCAAACATCTATTTTCACCTCTTTATTAGTATTTTGAGTCTGTTTTAATTAAAATATAC
>ENA-OUQH01002595-OUQH01002595.1-human-gut-metagenome-genome-assembly--contig:-NODE-2595-length-11001-cov-7.505390_pt1 | contig 11001 bp, 8 predicted proteins | sample MGYA00237948_ERZ548828 | MGnify/ENA primary metagenome ERZ548828 (study PRJEB26490, sample SAMN05194711) | human gut metagenome | biome: terrestrial biome; feature: human-associated habitat; material...
TCTGATAACTCTCCTCCCCAGCCATTGACTATCCCAGACCCGAAAATATACTGTCGTGTCGGAAGGAGGTGCCGCTATGACGCAGGCAGAATATGAAGCCGAAATGTGTTTCCGGCTCTGTAAGAGTATTTTCTCAACGCTGGCCGCTATGCTCACCGACTGTTGTGTCGGAAAAATTGATCACATCATCACCAAGTCCATATCCCAGTTTTCCCGGAACACCGTGACGCTTCTGGATACGGTGCGGGAACTGAAGGGTCTGGGTATCAGCGTTTATTTTGAGGAACAGTCCATCGACACCGCCACCGCTGACGGAGAGTTGATGCTTTCCATTCTGGCAAGCTACGCTCAGGAGGAGAGCCTCTCCGCCAGCGAAAATCAGAAGTGGCGTGTGAAACGAAATTTTGAAGAAGGCATTCCCTGGCGATTCTTTATGTTGGGATACCGTCGTGAAAACGGCAGACTGGCCGTCATCCCGGAAGAAGCGGAGATCGTCAGAAGTATTTTCGACGACTATCTGGCGGGAATGGGCGTCACCGCCATTACCAAACGACTAAATGAAAGCGGTTCTACCACCCAGAGCGGCGGCGTGTTTCACAAGAGTGCCGTGGAGCGGATCCTCCGCAATTATGCCTACACCGGAAATCTTCTGCTGCAGACCAAGTTCCGGGAAAACCATCTGACAAAGGTCACCCGGAAGAATCAGGGTGAGCTGCCCCGGTATCATGCGGCGAACACCCATGAAGCCATCATTTCACAGGAAACATTCGATGCGGTCCAAGCGGAGATCCTGCGCAGAAAGCGGAAGTATGCGCCAACCAAGCCGCAGCAAACATCCCCCTTCACGGGACTCATCACCTGTGCCATCTGCAGCAAGCACTACCGCCGCAAGACCACCGCCACAGGGCCGGTCTGGATCTGCGCTACCTACAATTCTTATGGGAAGTCCTACTGCCCCTCCAAAGCCATCCCGGAGGAAACACTGATGCAGGCCGCCGCTCAGGTCGGGCACACGGGCAAAATAACGGCGATTACGGCCCACAACGATAATCTTCTGGAGTTCACCCTCGAGGACGGAACCGGTGTCGTAAAACGGTGGCAGGACCGCTCCCGTGCCGAGAGCTGGACGGTGGAAATGCGCAAATCTGCCGGAGAAAAAACACGGGAAAGGAATAAACGCCATGCCGAAAGCTAAAAATGTCACCGTCATCCCCGCCACGCTGAATATCCATACCAAAACACCTACCACGGAACGGGTACGCCGCCGGGTAGCGGCTTATGCCCGTGTTTCCACGGACAGCGAAGAACAGCTCACTTCCTACGAAGCCCAAGTGGACTATTACACCAAATTCATCCGGGAAAACCCGGATTGGGACTTCGTGGAGGTTTACACCGATGAGGGCATCAGCGCCGTCAACACCAAGCGCCGGGACGGCTTCAACCGCATGATCCGGGATGCCCTGGCGGGAAAAATCGACCTGATCGTGACCAAATCCGTCAGCCGTTTCGCCAGAAACACCGTGGACAGTCTGACCACCATCCGCAAGCTGAAGGAGGCCGGTTGCGAGTGCTTCTTTCAGAAAGAGAATATCATGACCTTCGACTCCAAAGGGGAACTGCTCATCACCATCATGTCGAGCCTTGCCCAGGAGGAAAGCCGCAGCATCTCCGAAAATGTTACCTGGGGGCAGCGAAAGCGCTTCGCCGACGGGAAAGTCAGCATCCCTTACGGCCAATTTCTGGGCTATCGCAAAGGTGCGGATGGTCTGCCGGAAATCGTTCCGGAGGAGGCGGAGATCGTCAGGCGTATCTACCGCGAATTTCTTCAGGGGAAATCCACCAACGCCATTGCCGCCATGCTGACGGAGGAGGGGATTCCCACTCCCGGCAAGAGGACCGTTTGGCAGAGAGCCACCGTGGAGAGCACCCTGCGGAACGAGAAATACAAAGGCTCCGCACTGCTTCAGAAATCCTTTACGGTGGATTTCCTCACCAAGAAAACCAAGGTCAACGAGGGCGAAGCGCCTCAGTACTATGTGGAGGATAGCCACCCGGCCATCATTGAGCCTTGGGAATGGGAACAGGTGCAAGCGGAGTTGGAGCGGCGTAAAAACAGCCGCAATCGGCACCGTCAGACCAGCCCCTTCTCCGGGAAGATCCACTGTGCCGACTGCGGCGGGATTTTCGGTGCCAAGACCTGGCACTCCACCGACCGTTACCGCCGGGTCATCTGGCAGTGTAACGACAAATTTAAGGGGGAACACAAATGCGAAACGCCCCACCTGACCGAGGAACGGTTGAAAGAACTGTTCCTGTCGGCCCTTGGGGCGTATCTTTCCGACCGGGAGACCGTCATTGTCCGGCTGCGCGATACCCAGCGGGTGCTTACGGATACGGATTTTATCGACGAGGACATTCGGACTTTGGAAGAGGAATTGACTGCCGTTACCGAAATGCTGCGCCTTTGCATTGAAGAAAACGCAACCAATACCATGACCGAAGAAAACTACCGCGCCACCCACGCCGAACTGTGCAGTCGCTTTGAGGAAACCGAAGCCAAACTGGCAGCACTGCAACGGCAGCGGGACAAGATGAAAGCGGATGCCATTGCAATCGGCGGTATGATGTTTGAACTGGGCGAACTGGACACACTGCCAGTTGACTTTGACGAAAAACTTTGGCACGGCACCATCGACCATGTCACTGTCCACGCCGATGAGCGGGTGGTGTTCCGGTTTAAGGACGGGAAGGAAATCGTAACAAGGCTATGAAACATTACAGAAGCAGGCCCAGGCTGGCGGATGTGATACCTCCTACCTGGGTCTATTTTTATAGATGTTATATGCTTCCTTGTGTTGGTTTCTTATCTGTGTTCTCAATGCAGAAACATTTTTGCATTCTTTAAAGCGAAACCAAGTTCAACCTAGCTACTTATTGCAACTCATATTTACGAGCATGATAATTGCGCCACTTTTTTCAAACGAGTTTAACTTTTGAGGCTCAAAAATTCCAACTCAAATAAAATACTTTCTATTACTGCAAGTGGTGCCGAGGACGTATCAATAATCTTCTGCATATCGAGTGAATCAATAAGCGCACGCGCACGTTTCCCCTCATGATAAGTTTTGCCAACCTGGCGGAACAATTTCTTCAATTTTGCTTTCCCTTTGCTTCCAGTGGGAAGCTCCATCGTGGAGGAACTCCCCAAGAAACTGGACACTCCATCAATGTCGGATAGAATAATATCCTCAATATCCGCCGCAGCCGCTATATCATGAACGGCTTTTGCCTTCTTTTTCAAAGATGTACGCAGATTTGCCCAATCGCCCTCATAGAATTTAGTGATATCATTTTTGTAATTGTCCAGATCATAACACAGAAATATAGTCCACGAACCCACATCTTTATGCTTTTCTTTACACTGAGTAATGAACCAGCGGTTGGAATGTGGCATTTGGGTAACGGTATTTACTGTGTTAAATTTAAGCAGCAAAGAGCGTTTGGGCGTTCTCAGCGAATAAATTATATCTGGGCTATTACCACAATCAAGCTGCCGTTCAAGGATACCACCATGCTTTTTACAAAGAAATTCCAATAACGACAGATAAAATTCCTTTTCAGTATCTCCCTCTAAAATAAAGGCAATGCCTTCTTCGTATTTGTTACTCATTGCAGCTATCCTCCAAATATGCGGAAAGAATGGCTGCCGAGTCTTCATCTCCAGACATCAATTCAAATAAATACTCACCAACTGAGGTTTCCAATTCACGTGTTCTAGAAATAAGATTTTTAACCTTTGATGGATGAATCCTTCTAAATGTTGCAACACCCGAATCGTTAGGGACGCCAACATAAATTGACTCTGGCTTCAGATACTGAACCAAATAAGGCGAATGGCTGGTAACAATCAAAGAAGTTCCTTCGAGAATCTCTGATAAGGCTTCCAGCAATCGACGGATCATCTTCGGATGAATACTGGTTTCGATTTCATCCACACCGAGTACATTTGTATGGTAGCTCCCGCCAAACACAGCATTGGCAACCAACCAAAAAACGCGCTTAGTGCCGGTAGACATATGCTCCATACTAATAGGCTGATTCAAATATTTGCTTCGAATGATTAATCTGTACAGCTCATCTTTAACATGATATGGGAGCTCCTCTTGGGCTGCCTCAACAGCTTCATCCCCCGAGGGGGCAACTATATATGCTTTAAAGGCTTGTGTTTGACCCTTTAATGAGTATGCACTCAATTCAACCTGCTCAAATTCCGGGAATAAATCATATATTGTCTCTATAAAGAGGTTGAACTGTTCAGGTCTTTCCTTGCTAAGAACACTGAGCGCTCTAGGAATATCGTTATCATCAAATGCTAGTTCAGATTTCGCATCAAATTCAAATTCAATTGGATTCGGTCTGAAGGATCTATCAAGCTCCAAGGTATTACACATCCGATAACCCAATTTTTTGATTTTACGAATTACGGAGGTTATTTCGACATCATCGAAAGACGAAATAATATCAACCGCCAAAACATCTTCTGCCAGCGCAATTTTTCTGAATCCAGTTTTTGGTTTTCCCGCTCTATATTGTCCCTTATCTCGCTTTAAATACGCAGTATACCGCACGCTTTCCGTTGCACGCATCTCAATTTGCTCATCGGTAATAACTGCGCCTGTTTCCTGGTCATTATACCATATAAAGCTAAATCCATATCTGACAAACCTGTACTGCTTTAATTCTGGATCATCAAATTCAATAACGAATTTGTATTCTTTCCCCGCAAGTTCAGGTGACAAAGGAATACCTCGTCTCCATCTCATCATTGTATTTCTTTCTTTAGGCGATGCAGAAATAAAGTCAAAACCAAAACGAATTGCTTCCAGCAAGTTTGATTTTCCGTAATTGTTTGTTGATACCAAGGCAATCATGCGTGTTAAATCCAAGGTTGTTTCTGCAAGATTCTTGAAGTTGCCTATAGTAATACGTTTGATTCTCATGGATATCACTCCTTCTTTCTTCTATTATAACATGAGTTTTTCTAAATTCAATAGAATTATACCACTCAGATTCAATCTACATTCAAATTTACATAAACTTAAAACTAAGTTTATGTAAAATACCAAACTCATTTTTGAACAACCATCTATAGGCGAAATTCTCATCTCAGCACTGAGCGGGTTTCTGTATTCTTCATTCTCTGCCAATTCTCACACCAAATGCGCACCCAACCTCACTCCGCCAGCAAAGGTAATCAGCTTGTACTTAACACACAGTAATACCGCATTGCGATCATCGATCTACAGCAAACCGGGCATGCTTGCTCTATCTTCGCCCAAACTCTATCCGAATTATGCCACTTCCCATAATGCGGTCACAGGGCATCTTACGCACATACATAATCATATGCCGTACGCTGTTAATCGCAGGCCTAGCGGTGGCAGAAATGATTCTGCTGTTCTATTCTGTTCTTTTTGTCCCGTGGGAATCAATGAAAAACCGTCCACAGCCAAGGATGCACCCGGCCATGGACGGTTCTGTATATATAGAAAACAATAATTTATCGTTTGTATTCTTATAACGATTACCATTGTACCAAGTCCAGTCTTTTCAGCCCATGGCTGAAGCAATTCCGAGCGTAAAATTTGCTTGTTGCCGAAAATGTTCGGAATATCCCGGATTTTGTCCCCAAAACATCCTCTGAACAGCAATAAATAAAAAATTACCGTTGCTGATATTGTATCAACAACGGTAACAGATCTGGTCCGAAAGCGTGATACGGAAGTGTGAGCAACACCCGAAACCACATTGAAAATCCTACATTTTTACGGCATAGACGCACGGGTTTATTACGAAAAAGCAATCCACCTCTGTATCGCACAGGGGCGGATTTGCTTATTTGTCATACGGGACTCGGAAATAGTCCAAATACTTCTTAAATCTGTCCTGTGCAGCTAGACAAGTATCACGCAGATAGCCGCGCTCATTCTGCCACTCCTTCAAGCCACGGTAGTAGAACATCTTGATGTCGTCCTCAATGATAAACGGCACGATGCTGTTCCGCAGACATTCTTTGAAAAGGAGCAGGCGCCCGACTCTGCCGTTGCCGTCCTGAAATGGATGGATGCGCTCAAAGCGATAGTGAAAGTCAAGCAAATCGTCAAAGGTTTTGCGCGTGATAGCGTTGTACTCGGCAAGCAGCTTCTTCATCTCCACGCCGACATTCTCGGGCGCAGTTGTGTCCATGCCACCGACCTCGTTGGGCAGTTTCTTGTAATTCCCGACGGCAAACCAATCGAGGCGGGAATCGGAAGTTCCGCTTTTCAGAACGGCGTGCAGCTGCTTGATGAACGCCTCGCTCGGAGCGTAATTAGCATTGTCAATCACCATATCAATGCACTTGAAATGGTTGGCGGTCTCGACCACATCGTCAACTTTGACCGTCCCGTCCGATGCGCCGATGGTGTTCGTCTCAAAGATATAGCGCGTCTGATCGTGGGTAAGGCGACTGCCCTCAATGTGGTTGGAGTTATAGGTCAGATCGATTTGGATTTTATGATAAATGCCGCCGTGCAGCTTCGCCGCTTTCTCGGCCTTCAGCACCTCAAGAAGGGTCTTTGGTGTATCGGTTTTCTTGTTAATGCGATCGGGCTTCTCCGCGGTTTCGGGTATGTTCCATGTCTTGCCGGTCAGAAATGCACCGTCGATTTTTCCTTCGGCACAGTACCCTCGCACGCTGCGTTCGGAAACGCCCCACCTTTTCGCCGTTTCCGCGACAGAAATATATTTCATAGAGATCCCTCACTTTCTTCACACGGATAGTATAGCACATCATCGGCAAAATATCAAGTTTTCTTCAATGAAATACAGCTTAGTTTTTGCCAATATCGGCAGAAAGTCAATTTGAATAATTAGATAAAAACGCGCCTTTTCTGATGAAATTCAGCAAGTTTCGGCATAAATCCTATTGAAGAATCATGATAATTGCGATATAATATATTGCATCTACTTATAACCTCTGCCTGAAGGAGAATTATCAAATGGGAAATGAACAGATAGAACGCTGGTGTTCCATGAAAGAAATTTCCGAGTACCTCGGCATTACTCGCGACACAGCATTGTCGTGGATAGAAAAACGCGGTATGCCCGGCGTTAAAGTTGGTCGCACATGGAAATTCAAAATCAGCGAAGTAGATGCCTGGATGAGATCCGGACAGACTGAAGAAAAGTAAAACTCGGCATTTGTATACAAAAAGTCGACCGGAATTGGAGAACAAGTATGATTAGAATTGCAACTGTTTTCAGCGGGATTGGCGCAATTGAGCATGCGCTTGATAGAATGAATCTTGACCATGAGATCGTTTTTGCCTGCGATAACGGAGATGTAGACATCCTTACTAAGGATATCGGGATGAGTATAGATGATATTCAGGTAGAGCTGAACCAACTTAGCCAAACAATAAGTGCCATTCGGTTCAATGACGCTGTCCAAGATCTATATAAAGAACAACTTGCAGGTATGTTGTCAGAAGCAAAACTGGAGTATACAACTGTCTGCAAAAAATTAGATGAAATACCCAGCGGTGTATCCTTAGTTACTGATATCCTTCAATGCATTTTGGGAATGACTGATATCGCTACAGGCAGGAGAAAAGAATACACCTCCTTTGTTTCTAATCTCAAGTTAGGATCTGCTTCTCAACAGAAGTTTAAGTCGTTACAGACCATTTTAGAGATTGCCAATGACTTCAAAAAAGATAACGACTTGGATAAGCTCGGAAGCAATGGCCAATTTAACAGTGCTGATAAAATAGCTTGGAAAATTGTGAGCGCGCAGTTGAAGCAGGCATATGATTTCCTTGAAAAAAACGATGGAAAGAAAATCATCAGGAAAGTTCAAGACCTTTCTCAGCGCACGAGTCAACTCCACGAAAAAATAAACTATCTAAAAGTTCAACGCGAGCTGAATGTGTTTGGAGATGATTGGAATGCCAAGAAAAAACTCGTTGATAGTCTGTATGAAGGACTTGAAAGCCGCAACAAAGTAAAACAATCCTACATGGCGAATTACAGTGTTCCAAAAGAACACTTTCATTGGAATGTTGCTTTTTTAGACGGAACTCAATATCGAGGAAAAGTTGATCTGTTTGTCGGAGGAAGCCCTTGCCAATCATTTTCTCTCGTTGGCAAGCAGCGCGGTCTTGACGATACTCGAGGAACGTTGTTCTACGAATATGCTCGCCTAATCGATGAAATAAAACCCAAAGTTTTTATTTATGAAAATGTAAAGGCTGTTACATCCCACGATGGCGGAAAAACATGGAAGAAAATGCAAGAAGTTTTTAATGAACTCGGATATGCATTTTCTTGGGATGTGTTGAATGCAAAGAACTATGGGATTCCTCAAAATAGAGAACGGTTATTTGTTGTTGGCATTCGTAATGACATTCTGCTTAATGAACAGTTTGTATTCCCTGAGCCGATTCCTCTAACAAAGACCATGAAGGATTTCTTAATAGATAATGCTCCTGGCGGGTATTTTCTTCCGAAGAAAGGTGTTGAATTTGTAACCTTAGAGAAGAATCTTTCAAAAAAATTCACACAGATTGATGGCGATATTCAACTGTGCCAAAAGAAGAACCAGCAATTCAACTGGCATGGCGACTTCGTTTTTCAGTCTGAGGAAGAAGCAGAGAAAAAAGGAATCCCCGATCTTGAAAAATACTTTCTTTCTGAAAAGGTTCGAAAGTATGTTTTATCCAGTGGTACAAAAAATTTTTACAGCAAGCCCGCTGTTGACCTTGATATTGCCCGGCCGCTGCTAACTACAATGCATAAGATGCATCGTGCTGGCGTGGATAACTATGTTACTACTCAGGGGCGTTTGCGCAAACTAACTCCGAGGGAATGCCTACGGCTCATGGGGTTTAGTGATAGTTTTAAGATTGTTGTATCAGATACTTCAATGTACCAGCAGGCAGGAAACTCAATCGTTGTCGATGTCCTAATCTCAATTATGACATCTATCATTACCGCTTTAGGAACAAGCAATTTCCAGGAGGTAAAATATAATGAGCAAAATTGAAGTTAAGGCCATACCGTCTAGCTTCGTGGCCAAAAACATGAAGTTGTATTCTGACACGGGTGCTGGAGAGGCAAAGCTATTTGTCGGATCAACGCGCAATACGAAAGAGTTTAACGAATTTTTTGAGTTTGAGTCTGGCTACAAATACCGTTTTAGCAAAGAAAACCTTCTTCAGTATTTGGACCAAATGAAGCTTGAATATGGATTTCAAAAGATTAATCGATATAAAAATGTTTCATTAGAAACATGGGAAGAGAATTACAATAACATCAGCTCAATGGATGCAGATGAATTCTATTTTGAACTTCATTCCTTTTCGGATAAAAGTAGATTCTATATCAGATCCGATGACGAGCTGTTCAAAAAGACATTTAGGAATTTGGTCGTGCCTAAGCTTACGAATGCCATTTTTTCTAAAGATGAAGTTGCCAAGATCATAACTATTAAGTTGGATATTAACTTTGATGCAGATACATTAACTGATGTCTCCAAAACAGTAAGTGTTGAGGGCATTCCTGCGCTGTCGATTGAAGACCTTGGCCGCATTTTGAAAGATATGTACAATAACGCCAAAGAATCAGGTCAAGTTGCCGCCATTCATATGTTTGGCTTCAAGTACGGGGATATCATCACGGCCAACGGATATTCGCAGAAAGCCATTATTTCCCTTGCTGGTATCAATGATTCCTATTCAGCAGAGCTTAATAAAGGTGTGAATATCTATAAATCCGTCAAGGCAAATGAGTACGGTGTCAGCTTTGATGAAAATCCCATCAAAGACGAAGATGTGCTTTCCCACAACGTATATGGCATTCATATAACTGGAAAAAGCAATGCATTATCTTCTGAAAATCCGCATATCTGCATTGGTTGGTCAAAAATGGGCGACTTGTCCAGCTGTGCCGATAAAGATAGCATTTCCGAAAAGTATGCAAAGACTTGGCCAGACGCAAAAGCAAAATCTCGTGGGCAGAACGTTGGACAAATCTATAGATTTGTTGTGGAATCCAAAATCGGAGATTACATTGTGTTTGGCGACGGTTCGACTGCTCATATTGGCGTAATCGCCTCTAACTACTATTATCAAGAAAATCCGCAAGATCAAGATCCCGACTATGTAAATAACAAGAGCGTAAAGTGGCTTAAAGATGTGCCTTATGCTGAATTATCTTCACAGTTTAAAAATTCTTTGGGCTCTGCCAAGTCATTTTTCAGACTCAACGACTACAAATCTGTTATTGCCGAACTTCTGAATGGTACTTATACGAAGGACAACACTGCGGATGATCAAGATTCAACTGTTCAAACAACATGTGACCGTCAGCCGCGTAGCAATAAGGTGAATCCGTTAAATCTCATCATCTACGGCGCTCCCGGAACAGGTAAAACCTATTCTACTACTGAATACGCAGTTGCAACTATTGAGGGCCGTCAGGTTCGCAAAGATTTATCGGCTGATGATAGAAAAACTCTGATGGATCAGTATAGGGCACTTGCTAAGGATGGCAAAATAGTATTTACAACTTTCCACCAAAATTATGGGTATGAAGACTTTATCCAAGGTTTAAGGCCCACCTCAAATAACGGAGCGCTTGATTTTGTCCCTGTTAATGGCGTTTTCAAAAAAATTGCGAATACTGCCATGTCTGATCAAGAAAACAACTATGTAATCATTATCGATGAGATAAATAGAGGCAATATTTCAAAAATCTTTGGAGAGTTGATTACGCTTATTGAAGACGACAAACGCTGGGGCGAAGACAATCAACTAAGCGTTACTCTCCCCAGCGGAGAAGAATTTGCGGTGCCCAATAACCTCTATATCATTGGTACGATGAACTCCGCTGATAAGTCGATTGCATTGATTGATACGGCTCTTAGAAGAAGATTTGAATTTGAAGAAGTTGCACCAAATC
>ENA-OUQH01002596-OUQH01002596.1-human-gut-metagenome-genome-assembly--contig:-NODE-2596-length-10995-cov-3.786746_pt1 | contig 10995 bp, 5 predicted proteins | sample MGYA00237948_ERZ548828 | MGnify/ENA primary metagenome ERZ548828 (study PRJEB26490, sample SAMN05194711) | human gut metagenome | biome: terrestrial biome; feature: human-associated habitat; material...
GCCGCGCCGGGTCTCGGGCTCTAAATTGCCGGAGGAAAGCAGTGTCTCGCCCCAACCAGAAATTGCCGTCAGCGGCGTGCGCAGTTCATGGGAAACGGATGACATAAACTCCGACTGCGTCTTCTCGGACTGCCCGATTTTGACGGACATGTCGTTAATTGTATCGGCGAGCTCTCCGATTTCGTCGTCATAGTGCTTCGGGATCTGCACGCCGTAGGAGCCCGCCGCAATGCGCTTGGCCGTCGCGGTGATCTCCGTCACGGGTTCGATGATCGAGCGGATAAAGAAGCTGCTGATAAAAAACATCGACGCGATGAAAATGAGCCCCGCCGTAAGCGCAATGAGGCCGATCATGAGCACCTGCCGGTCGACGTTTTTAAGCCCCGTGACATAACGCAGCACACCGATGACCTCGCCGTTGGAGTAGATCATCGGGCTCGAGACCGCTAAAATCCGCTCGTGCGTGTCGGGGTCGCGCCCCTGATAGCGCGCGAGCTTCCCGGTCGTAATGGCCTCTTGAATGTCAGGCGTCTCGGGGCTTTTTCCAGCAAACTCGCCGTACGAGGAAGCGACCAGCTTGCCGCTCGCGCTGATAAACTGCAATTCCAGCTTGTCCTTGTCTTCAAACGTCTCGGCAAACTGGATGCAGGACTGATAGTATTCGTTGTAGCTCTGGCTGATGTAATTGCTGAAAAAGTCGGTGGTCGTCTTCGCCTTCGCTTCTAACCCAGAGCGCACGTTCGAATAATAGTACGCCCCGAGACTTAGGGTAATGGCCGCCACACAGAGCGCAGCTAACACGACCATGACGCTGACGTTGTTGACCAGCCACCGCCGCTCGAGCCCCGCGAGCTTCCGGCGCTTCGGCGCGGCCTGTTTGATGGTATCGCTCAGACGCCCCATTTGTATCCAAAGCCCCAGACGGTCGTGATATAGACGGGATTTGCCGTGTCGTCTTCAATTTTGATGCGCAGGCGGCGGATGTTCACATCGACGATTTTGAGCTCGCCGTCATAGTCGCGGCCCCAAACCGTCGTTAAAATATCCTCTCTCGAAAGCGCACGCCCGGGATTCTGCATAAAAAGCTTCATGATGGCATACTCCACCTGCGTGAGCTTGATGCGCTTGCCTTCTTTATCGAGCGTGCGGTTGCGTGTGTTGAGGACGAACGGCCCCTGCGTGAGCTCGACGGAATCAGACTGTGTGTCGCTGCCGATGCGCCGGTAGAGCGCGTCGATGCGCGCGGTGAGCTCGGCAGGGCTGAACGGCTTTGTCATATAGTCGTCCGCGCCGGTCATGAGACCCGTGACCTTATCCATCTCCTGACTTCTTGCGGTTAACATAATGATGCCAATCTTCTTATCCGTCGCCCGGATGTTCCGGCAGACCTCAAAGCCGTCGATGTCCGGCAGCATAATATCCAGAATCGCAACGCCGACGTCCGGATGCTCCTTGAGCTTTTCCAGCGCCTCCATGCCCGTCCCGGCCTCGATGACCTCGTAGCCCGCGCGGTTGAGATTGATGACAACAAAGCTTCGGATACTGACCTCATCTTCAAGAATCAATACTTTTTTCATAAACCAGAATTCTCCTTACGTCTCACCGGTATTCCAGTCGACATGTATGATATGGAACATCTGCCGCAGCTCATCGGGCGTCAGCTCCTGTGCCTGCGCCGCCGTATCGAGCTGCGCGGAGTAGCAGACGTCCGGCTGCTCCAGAAGCAGGAACCTTTCATCCGCCTGCGCGCGCTCGAGGCGCTTTTCGCCCGTGAAGGCGTAGATCGTAAAAATCGGGTCGACCGGCGCAGAGCCATTCCAATACGAGAACGTCAGCGCGCCCCGCGCGCCCTCGATCTCCTCTGCACGGCTGATCGTCACGCGCTCGTCCCAGCTCTCCGGGATTTCCACATACCAGCCGCCCGAGAAGCGGTGATACGTGCGAAGCACAACCTCGTGCTTCCCGTCCAGACCCAGATGGTACCAGCGGATGAGCGAGTACGTCTCTCCTGCCGCGTCCGCCGCCGGAAGCGAAACGAGCTCCGGAAGCTCCACGAGGCCATCAGAATTGATATCGCACGCGTAAGCAAACGGATTTCGGACCGTCTGCTGCGTATCGTCAAGCGCACTGACATTCTGGAACGTCCCGCCGCGGAAGATGAAAACATCCGTTGCGAGGGAGTCTTCTTCCTGCGCGCTGGTAACGAACACAGCCGGAATATTGTAGGCCACCGCACCCGTCATGATGCGCTTGACGGAAACGGCGCTCGAGGAAAGCGGCACCTCCTGCCCCTTTTCCATCTGCCCCTTCCGGTACCGGTAGAGCTCCGCCGTCCCCTGCTTTTTTTCCGCGTCGAAGCGCAGCAAAAACAGATCGGTCATGCCGTTATTGTCGAGGTCACAGGTCGTAAACTGGCTGTAGCTTGCCGTCATCAGCTGGACGATTTCTCCGTCTTCCAGCGAGTAGGCGCTCACCGACTGCAAAACCTGGTCGCTCAACTGCCGGCCGATGAGGATCTCGAGCCCCGGCTCGCCGTCCAGATCTACATACTCGACCCGCGCAAACGCCGCGCCGTTTCCCTCGATGACAGAAATATTCTGATACGCGCCGTCCAGCTTATCAAATACATAGGCCTTGAGCGGCTTTTCATCGGAGGTTTTGGCGAAAACGATCGCCTCTTCCTCTCCGTCGCCGTCCAGATCTGCCAGCTGCACAGACTGCTGATTGCTGCCGGAGATGGGCGCGCAGTATTCGCACCCGGCTGCCGCCATCACCTCGTCGATGGCCTTTTGCAGATTGTCATATTCGTCGGAGTGCCGGGGCAGCGTATAGAGCTCGTCGACGGTCTTGACAAAGCAGCCCGAGAGCAGCAGACAAAAAAGCGCCGCCAAGCTCAAAAGCGCGAGTTTTTTCCGCCGCATCGCCCCTCACTCCTTCCCTTTACATAACATCGCAGATCATTGTATCACAATTTGTTACAGATGTGTAGCGATTTTGTAAAATAATCCTCATTTGAGAATGACATTTTTTTCGCCGAGCAGCCCGCGCAGCTCCTCCAGCATGATTTCCTCCGGCATGCAGCGCCCGCCCATGCGAACGCCGGTGTCGGCGTAGTAAATGACGGTCTTGACCTGCCCGGGGAACATGTTGAGGATCGGAACGATTTTCTCGCTGCCCTTCTGCCCCGTGTGGGCGATTTTGAGATAGAGCGTCTTGCTTGCCAGCGCCTGCCGGGACTCTGCCCGTGCCTCGCCCTTCGCGTCAAAGTCCGCAAGCTTCCACACGCGGTTCACAACCATCTGCGGGTCTTTGTCATCGCGAACGGAAATGCGGCCGGAAATGACAACAGCAGACGTTTCATAGAGAAATGAGCCGTATTGCCCCAGCGCGTTTGAGAACGTCAAAAGCTCCATCGAGCCCGTGTCGTCCTCCAAAGTCACATAGGCCATCATCGACTGATTCTTCGTCGTCTTCATCTTGACGTTCTGGACAATGCCCGCGATATTCACGACCTGTTCGTCGCTGAACTCGTCTGTACGCTCGGAAAAGCTCTCTAAGATCGCGCCGATGCTCACGACGTTCGCGCCCTTGAGCTTTTCGCGGTACGCGTCCATCGGGTGGCCGGAAAGATAGAGCCCCGTCGTCTCGCGCTCGAGCTTCATGAGCTCATCCGGTGCAAGCTCGGGAAGGTCCGGCACATGCACCTCGGGAATGGGCGCATCGTCATCGCTTCCGCCGAGGTCAAACAGGCCGATCTGCCCGTCGACATTCTTGCGCTTTCCCGCCGCGACGGTGTCCATGACCGCCTCATAAATTTGCAGCAGCTGCGAGCGTTTGAGCCCGAAGCAGTCGCACGCGCCGCATTTGATCAGGTTCTCGAGCGCGCGCTTGTTGAGGTCCGTGCCGTACATCCGCTGGCAGAAGTTCTCGAGCCCTGTAAACGGCCCCTCCTGCTTGCGGTTGGCCATGACCTTCTGGATAAACCCGCGTCCGATGTTTTTAATTGCGGCAAGGCCAAAGCGGATCCCGCCGGGAACGACGGTAAAATGGTCGTTCGACTCGTTGATATCGGGCGGCAGCACGGCAATTCCCATCGCCTTGCACTCGGCAATATACTCGGAAATCTTCGTCGAGCTGTCTAAGACCGAGGTCATAAGCGCCGCCATATACTGCCGGGGATAGTAGTATTTGAACCAAGCCGTCTGGTAGGCGATGACTGCGTAGCAGACAGAGTGCGCCTTGTTGAACGCGTAGTTCGCAAAGTCGTACATTTCGTTGTAGATAGACTCTGCGACCGGCACAGGAATCCCATTCGCCTCGCAGCCGACGATACCGCGCGTGGGGTCGCCGTGCAAAAAAGCGCCGCGCTCTTTTTCGATGTCCTTGACCTTTTTCTTACTCATCGCGCGCCGCACCATGTCGGCCTGCCCCAGAGAGTAGCCCGCCAGCCTGCGGAAGATCTCAATGACCTGCTCCTGATACAAAATACAGCCGTAGGTGACGGACAGGATAGGCTCTAAGGACGGATGCTTATATTTGACGAGCTTCGGGTCATTCTTGCAGGCGATGAGCCTCGGAATGGAGTCCATCGGTCCCGGTCGATATGCTGCAACGATGATGGAGAGGTCTTCAATCGACTGCGGCTTCAGCCCCACGCAGACGCTTGTCATGCCAGTCGATTCCATCTGGAACACGCCCGCCGTTCTTCCCTGCGTCAGCATCTCCATGACCTTCGGGTCGTTGTCCGTGACGCGCGCCATGGAAAAGTCCGGTTCTGTTTTGCGGATATCGGCAATGGCATCGTCGATGACCGTGATGTTCCGAAGCCCCAGAAAGTCCATCTTGAGAAGCCCGAGCTCTTCGAGCGTCGTCATGGTGTATTCGGTGACGGTTGTCTCGTCGTTGGTCGCCAGCGGCACATAATCGTAAACCGGCAAGCGCGTAATGACGACGCCGGCTGCGTGGGTTGACGTGTTGCGCGGCATGCCCTCGAGCGCCATTGCCGTATCGATGAGGTTCTGCACGCGCGCGTCCTGCTCATACATTTCCTTGAGCCGCGGCGAGACGCGCAGCGCCTCCTTGAGCGTCATATGCGGCGTCGCCGGGACAAGCTTTGCCACCACGTCGGTCTCTGCAAAGGTGAAATTGAGCGCTCTACCGACGTCTCGGATGGCGCCCCTTGCCGCCATGGTGCCGAAGGTCACGATCTGCGCGACATGGTCGTCTCCGTATTTTTGCCGCACATAGTCGACAACTTCGCCTCTTCTCGTGTCTCCGAAGTCCATATCGATATCGGGCATCGTCACGCGCTCAGGGTTCAAAAAGCGCTCGAAGAAGAGGCCATACTTCATGGGGTCGATCTCTGTAATGTGAAGCGCATACGTTACCATCGAGCCTGCCGCGCTGCCGCGCCCGGGGCCGACCGGAATGCCCGCGCTTTTCGCAAAATTCACAAAGTCCCACACGATCAGGAAGTAGTCCGTAAAGCCCATCTTCTCGATCATGTCAATTTCGTAGTCCATCTGCGCCCGGTACTCGGGATGCGCGTCGCCGTAGCGCTCCTTGTAGCCCTTGTCGCAGAGCTCTTTTAAGTATGTCAGAGAATCGTAGCCAGCCGGGAGCTTGAATTCCGGCAGATGGTATTTGCCGAACGTAAACTCGACATTGCAGCGCGCGGCAATTTTCGCCGTATTTTCGATTGCTTCGGGATTCGCGGAAAAGAGCTCTCGCATCTGCTCTTCGGACTTTATATAGAACTCCTGTGTTTCAAATTTCAGGCGGTTCGTATCGTCGACGGTCTTTCCCATCTGGATGCACATGAGAACGTCCTGGATTTTGGCATCCTCCTGCCGCAGGTAATGCGCGTCGTTCGTCACAACGAGCGGCAGCCCCGTTTCCTCCGAGAGCCGGACCAGCTGGTCGTTGACCTTCGGCTGCTCGGGAAGCCCGTGGTTCTGAAGCTCCAGATAGTAGTGCTCGGGTCCGAAAATTTCAGCATGCTCGAGTGCAGCCTTTTTTGCCCCTTCGTAGTCCCCCTGCATCAGAAGCTGCGGCAGTTTCCCGGCCAGGCACGCCGAGAGCGCGATAATTCCCTCGTGATGCGCGCGCAGCAGCTCCATGTCGACACGCGGACGGTTATAAAAGCCGTCCAAAAAGCCGCGCGAGACCATATAGCTGAGGTTTCGGTAGCCCGTCTCGTTTTCGCACAGCAGAACGAGGTGATACGCCTCCTTATCCAGCGCATGCACCTTATCGAAGCGGGTCCGCGGTGCGACATAGACCTCGCAGCCGATGATGGGCTTGACGCCTGCCGCCTTTGCCGCCTTATAAAAGTCGATCGCGCCATACATGACGCCGTGGTCCGTGATGGCAATCGCGTCCTGCCCCAGCTCCTTGACCCGGTCCATTAGTCCCGCGATGCGGCACGCGCCGTCAAGCAGGCTGTATTCCGTATGAACATGCAGATGGACAAAGCTCATAACTTACTCCTCCAATGCGCGCGCAAGCTCCAATAGCTTTCGCATGCGGTGGTTGATGGCGGATTTTGTGATGGGCGGCTCTAACATCGCGGCCAGCTCCTGGAGCGTCGCCTCGGGGTTTTCCTTGCGCAAAAGCGCGGTCTCGCGGAGCTTTCCGGGGAGCTTATCCAGTTCCCCGGCCTCTTCCAGCGCGCGGATGGCCGCCATCTGCCCCATGGACGCGTCGACGACCTTGGTTAAATTCGCCGTCTCGCAGTTGACGCGGCGGTTGACGCCGTTTCGCAGGTCTTTTTCGACCTTCGCTTCCATAACGCCCATGGCCGACACCTGCGCGCCGATGGCCGTCAGAAAGTCTTCAATATAGTCGCTCTGCTTGAAATATAAAATATTGTTGCCGCCGCGCGTCAGCTCCTTCGGGGAAAAACCGCATTCGATGAGTAACGCGCAGGTCTCCCGGCTGACCTTGTAGTGCGACGTGGTCATCTCCAGATGGTAGCGCTTCGTCGGGTCCGTGACCGAGCCGCCGGCGAGAAACGCGCCTCTAAGGTACGCCATGCACTCCGTTTCCTCCTCCAGCATGCCGAAATTCACGTGCAGCGTCAGACTGGATTTGAGGTCCATTTGCAGCGTATCAAAAATTTTCGCAATTTTGTCCTCCGCCGTGATCGCAAACTGAAGCTTCCCCCGGTCCTCCGGCGCGGGCTCAGCGTCAAACGAAACGCCGAACGCCCTTTTGAAAAGCTTTGGAAGACGCGCGGCAAAATCACGACTTTCGGTGATGATGCGGATCTCTGCGCTTGTAAACGTGTTGCAGTAAAGCAGCACGCCGTAGCTCTCGGCCACCGCGCAGGATTTGCGGCCCATACTATCTTTACAGAGCTCTGCTTTGACGTTGGATGAAAAAGACATAAGTCCTCCACGTAAGTAAGTATCCTTGTATTATAAAGTAGTAGTTTTAGAGCCCATTTCCAAGGGCTGTGCTACACTGTAAGGGATGCTGTGGATTGGTTTCAGTCTCCTACTGCAAGACGGTTCACGATAGGCTCCAACCACAGCCCTTTACAGTATTGTTAATCAGTTAGATACCGCCAGACGGTTTATGTGGAACAAGGCTACAAGAGTAAAGAGTTCTGTGGAATCAGCATCAAATAAACACATCGGAGGTATTCTCATGGTTTGCGTAGGAATTGACGTGGCCAAGGACAAGCACGACTGCTTCATCATCAGCTCGGAAGGTGAAATCCTGGCAGATGTATTCACCATCCCGAACAACGCAGAGGGCTTCGACACGCTCTTGCAGGCAATCCGCCGCAGTACTCGTCCGGAGGATAAAATAAAAGTAGGGCTTGAGGCTACCGGACACTACAGCTACAACATCCTCGGATTTTTGCTTAACGAAGGTCTGCCAACCTACCTTATCAATCCGCTGCACACCAACCTCTACCGGAAAAGCCTGAGCCTTCGCAAAACGAAGACAGACCGTGTCGATGCGCGAACCATTGCGGCTATGCTCATGTCTGATGTGGACCTCAAGTCCTACACAGACACAGTATACCACAACGAGGAGCTAAAGTCACTCACAAGATACCGGTTTGACAAAGTTCGTGAACGAGCAAAGCTGAAGCAGTCCGTTTCCCGTCTGGTCACAATCTTGTTCCCAGAGCTTGAAAAGTTGGTCTCGTCACTGCATTCGGCCTCTGTTTACGCACTTCTCAGCGAATTTCCTGGCGCCAAACAGATTTCCAGCACGCACATGACGCATTTGAAAGCAGTTTTGAAAAACGCTTCTCAAGGCCGCTATGGCCAGGAGATGGCCGAGACCATTCGGAATGCGGCACGCTCCTCAGTCGGCTCTGTCATGCCCGCCAAGTCTCTTGAATTACAGCACACGATTCGCTTGATTCGTGAATTGGACGCCGAAATCGAAGATATTGAAACTGCCATTCAAGCCATCGTGGACGAAATGCAGTCTCCCATTACTACGATCCCAGGCATGGGTGTCCGTATGGGAGCGGTTATCCTGGCTGAAATAGGTGATTTCTCTCGCTTCGACTCGCCAGATAAAATCCTCGCATACGCAGGGATGTCACCTTCCACTTACCAGTCCGGGCAGCTTTCACTGTCTGGAGCCTACTCGCACATGGAAAAACGAGGTTCCCGTTACTTGCGCTACGCTCTTTACAATGCCACAAAACACGTTTGTCATTGGGACCCGACCTTTGCCGCTTACCTTGCCAAGAAACGGGCCGAGGGGAAGCACTACAACGTTGCGCTCTCTCATGCGGCAAAGAAATTGGTACGTCTGATTTTTGCAATGGAGAAATCTCAGCGGCCATACTGCGCCGCAGCATAACCCCGATTTTTCATAAGCTCAAGTAGGCGTCCAGAAGGACGTCAGCTTTGCTATACCCCTTTTGAACCGTCTAAATTTTTGCCGCTCCTCCGCATTTCGGGCTTGACTTTTAATAGTTAGTCTTTTAAGTTAGTTTCTAACTGTTGAAGATAGTACAGATTTCATAAAAATTGTATCATAAAGCGAATAGAGTGCAATATGTATGGCATGAACGACAATATATTGGCACAAACGACATAAAAGTTACGCATTATCTACCAGCGAAATCTTATATATCTCCTGCAGCCAGCCGTAATGGCCGGTCATATCTGTCGGCAGGGAGGTTCCATCAATCTTCTGGACGTTATAGACCAGATTGGCATGATCCTGATAGCAGGGAACTTCACAGCCCCAGTCCATGATGCGTTCCAAGCTCTGCTCGTAGAGCGCTTTGCGCTGGGATAGGTCAAGGGTCAAATCAGCGGCGGTCAGCAGTTGATCCAGTTCCGCATCGTTGAGTTGGAATACACCGCTTTGCGCACCGGCATCCCCGCCGGTCTGCGCGGTGTTGCAATAGAAAACAGGGTTCAGAAAACAGGCGGGATCGGCAGTCAAATACCATTCCTCGCTTTGGCCTCCTTCCTTGTTGATCCCGGACAAATTGGTACCATCCCAGGTCGCTGCCCACAGGTCTGGTTCGCCGGGTTCCGGATAGGGAAGCCCCGTCTCGTCGTCAAAGGTGTTTACAATAGACAGATGCATCCCGAGCTGCTCCAATTGTTCTGCGGCGGTCTGGATCGTGCGCAGGATGGGATCGTGCTCGTCGCACCAGAGCTGAGCTTCATATTCCAGCGAAGCCCCCTCTGGCGCGGCAGTCAATCTGCCGTCCTGGATCGTATAACCTGCGGCTTCAAAGAAGCCCAGAGCAGCATTGCGCGCCGCTTCCCAATATGCCTCATCCGTCATATCGGTAGTGTAGATGCTGTTCCCTGATACATCCTGTGCATAGGCCGTCTGATAGGCGCTGTCCTCCTTACCCGGCACAAGCCAGCAGAGGGCGGAGACCGGGTAGTCGATCACACTGGTATTGCGTCCGCCAGAGTCTGTATCTCCAGCCTCTGCAAGCAGTGTGTCAATGGCTGACTGTCTGCCCGCCGCCAGCAGTGTTGCAATGCCTTTCCGAAGGTTTTTCGATGCCGGACTGTCCGGCTCGCCGCCGACAGAGATGGTGCGGGGATTCAGGCCAATATACTGATAAGCTGTATCAGCCAGAGATGGCACGGCAGTGGAGGCAATGTCCTTGTCGTCCCAGGTGCCGCTCACGCCGGAATCAGAATAGCAGAGATCCATAGCGCTGGAATCTATCTTTTCCAAGTCATGTCCGGTGTATAGAACCAGCTGGTCGATCTTCGGCGCCCCCAGATAATAGGTGGGGTTGGCCGTATAGGAGATGCTTCCGTTTTGGTATGCGATCAGACAGTATGGGCCTGCGCCCAGCGGCTGTTCATTGCGTGCGCGGATATTGGTAAGGTCGCATTTTGTAAAGCCGAAGGAATCGACATCGTTATAAAGATCAGTGCTTCCGTAATAATGTAAAGGCGCAATATAGACACTGCCCAGATAGTAGAGCGTCCGAACATCCAACTCATCGGTCACGACACGAAGGCTGTAGTCTCCGGTCTTGATGATGCCGGATATGCTCGTGACGCTTTGCCCGCTGCTGACCATCTGCCCGGCATAGTCATAGGCTTCCCCAAGACGTTCGGGCAGATCGGTCATCGGCATGACGCTGTTGGAAAACCAGTTGCCCATCTGTCCAAAATCCCAGTCAAAGGCATTGCCCATGGCCAGTGCCAGTTCTTTGAAGCCGGCATCCTCGGGCAGTTCTTCCCACCCATAAGCTCTGGCTGTTTCGGCGGGAGTGAAGATGGTCCGTTCCTGTCCCTCTTCCAGATTTGCGTCTGCTGCGGCCTGAAGCTGCTCGGACAACTGCTGGACAAACGGCACTAATCCGTTATTTACAGCATCCCAGAAGGTGGACTGCTGTTCCTGCGTGAACTGGGAAAAGTCCGTGCTGTCCTCGCCCTTCTGCGCGATAAGGGTGGACAGCGCGATATGATCCAGCTTGTAATTTTGCAGTCCCCGGATCGGCATTTCGCGCAGGCGGTTCGATCCGTCGTAGGC
>ENA-OUQH01002597-OUQH01002597.1-human-gut-metagenome-genome-assembly--contig:-NODE-2597-length-10994-cov-5.370418_pt1 | contig 10994 bp, 7 predicted proteins | sample MGYA00237948_ERZ548828 | MGnify/ENA primary metagenome ERZ548828 (study PRJEB26490, sample SAMN05194711) | human gut metagenome | biome: terrestrial biome; feature: human-associated habitat; material...
CCAGATAGGTCAGAATCTCATCGAGCATCGCCGATGCATTCTCCCCGGTGAGTGGCTGCTTTTCCAGAAGTTTTACGTGATCGGCAAATGCCTGATGCTCTTTTTTCTGCAACGGCAGTTCCGGATCGTTCTGTGCCTCCATATAGGCTTCTTCGTGTGCAAAATGGTTTGCGGCATAATCACTTAAATGTGCCAGTATATTTTTTACCGTCTGTGGTGTGCGTGCTTCCTTCGGCAGTTCAACCGCTTCATTGATCAGCGAAAACAGTTTTCGGTGCTCTTCATCGATCTGGTCGATGCCCGTCAGACAATCCTGCGTAAATTCGTACATTATTACGTTCCTCCCTCAGTGTATTTTCTCTGTGAAAACAAAAGTTCTTTTCTGCCACTATATAATCATTTTTTGGAATTGTCAAATACGAATTACTTCTATCATACGCTGTGCCGTTACACCATTAAGTATCCGTGCAGACATTTCTCCATAATACCAGAGTACTCCAAACTTTTTTGCATCCATAAAAAAATTCCTCCTATATCTTTCTGGTTCTAAGCTTAGAAAATATAGGAGGAAACGTCAATCTACGATTCCTTTATATCGCCTGATTCCGGCGTATTCTGCCCCACAGCCGCGGGGTATACAGTGTCAGAATCTTATTTACCTGATTTACTACCTTTGGATTAACAAGCAGGTAAATCACGCAGATACTCAGACAAATCAGAACAAACAGCGCAAACCATCCCCAGTCTCCGAGATAGTCATAGATTCCCGCAAACATCAGGATATCCCGCAGGATCCGGTGCAGCATATATACCGGCATCGTATTCTGTCCAATCACTGACAGACAGGTTTTCCCACGCGGCACAAAAAACATAATCGCCCACGAAATCAGAAACGCGGCAATCATCAGTGCCAGACGAACAAACGGTCCTTCCCACACATCATCCAGTTCATAATAGGAAATGTTTTCATAGACCATGCCAAGCTCATCTTTTAACTTTGAGCCAAACGCCAGAATCCCCGCACAGATTGCCACAGCAGCCGGTACAACAACTCTCCGGTAAACCGGTCGCAATGCCCGTTCAAGCACCGGCTGTTCCATATAATATCCCAGATAAAAGAACGGACCAAATACCAGAATACGGGACATGCACAAAAAATCGCCGATATTTTTGAAATATCCGGCGATCAGGGCCAGCGCAACCGTCACGATTAATACCGGTATCTCTTTGTACTTCCGGATGACAGGAATGGTAAGATACCACACAATCATGGCAAACAGATACCACGGCGCCCCACTCTGCGAGAAAAAATTAATCTCTGAGAAATCCCGGAATCCACACAGTGCATATACTATCTGAATTGCAATAACAAATATGATGTACGCCTTGATCAGATACAATATTTTTTTAAAATTATACTGCCCGTTTTTATATATTTTCTTTGCAAAATAACCTGACACAAATACAAAAAGCGGCATATGAAATACATAGATCAGGCGCTTTACCACCACAAGAACACTTTCTCCGTGGATAGGGAGCAAAAAATGTCCCAGCACGACTAAGAATATCAATACCGCTTTCAAATTATCAAAAAAATAATCTCTCTCTTTATTCATTCGACACATCCTCTATTACCGAGAATGTATTATAGAACTTTTGCCGAAAAAGTCAAGAACTATTGCGCTTTTTGTTGAAACATTCCGTAAAATACCGCATCGGTATGTTTACGGATTTCCCCAAAATCATGGTATGGCACTTTCATGTTCCAGAAACACAGATGAGTGGAATGATTAATTTCCTCCATCACAGACAAAACTCCCGGCTGATCGGATTTCGTGATATAAAAAATCACGGAATCGAGAATCTTTTTTTCACTGTAACTATATTCAATTTTCTTACGCGTATAGCGAAATTCCGGTGTACAATCGTATTGTCTGAGTTTCAACTCAATCAATGCCCGGATTCCCTGCATGGTATAAATAGAATACGGAGCTTCAAATCCAAACCAGAAACCTTCTTTCCGGTAGAAACTCAGTTCCGTAACATCCGGCCGCATATATTCTTCCCGCGCAACAACACGGATTCCGTCTGTATAATAAAATGTTTCTTCCGTATACACCATGATCGACGGCATAAAATCACCTCATCTGTACAATGTGCCAGTCATCTGTTCGTATCTTATTTACGAAGAACAAAATCAGATACCATCTCATCCAGACTTTCAGCAGATGCAGAAAGTTCTTCACTGGTTGCAGATACTTCTTCCGAAGTAGCAGAATTAGACTGCACAACCCCGTTTACCTGCTCAACAGCAGCGGAAATCTGCTTTACCGATTCTGTCTGCTGATCAGAAATCTGACGGATCTTAGCCACCTCCATAACAACCGCATCCAGCTGTTCGATCATTTCCGACATAAACTGGGAAGTCTCATCTGCAACAGAGCTTCCGACACTCACCTGATTCAAACTGTTCGTCAGCATGACACGGGTTTCTTCTGCCGAAGAAGCACTCTCTTCCGCAAGGTTTTTAATCTGTTCTGCAACAACCGCAAATCCTTTTCCTGCTTCACCGGCACGCGCAGCCTCAATGGATGCATTTAAAGACAACAGGTTTGTCTGGCTGGCAATGCTTTCAATCTTTCCGATGACAACCTGGATATCATTGGTGGTCTCTGAAATATGCTGCATGGCTTCGACCAGTTCTTTCATCTTTGCACTTCCGCTGTCTGCCTTGATTGCAACCTGCTTTGCCTGGTCATGTACATTGTCTGTGGACTTCGTATTTTCTTCGATATGTGTAGCAACCTCGGCAACCGAAGATGTCAGCTGCTGTACTGCCGCTGCCTGATCGGTGGCACCCTCTGCCAATCCCTGTGCACTCTGTGCCAGCTGATCAGCTCCTGCAGATACCTGATCGGAAGATTCCTGTACATTTTTGATCGTCTGGCTCAGATTATTTTCTGTCGCTTCCAGTTTCTTTAAAATTTCACCGAAATTTCCCTGATAGGCTTCAATATCATGGGATCTCGCATCAAAGTTTCCTTTTGCAAACTCTGTAAGGAGCTGATTGATATCGTCCACAACACCCCTTAAATAAAAAGATGTATTGCGGAAACTTTCTGCAAGCTTTCCCAGTTCATCTTCCCCCTGATAAGAAATATCAATTTCGAGATTTCCGTGTGCCATGTCATCTGCGGCCTTTTCTATCTGGTCTAACGGTTCAAGAATATTTTCTGTCAGTTCCTGAATGATCATTTTGGAAAGCAATGGCATACCAACTACTGCAATGACAGGAATGATAATCCATACCGGATGTCCAAATACAAGCATTAAAATTGCAAACAGAATATTGTTCACCAGTAAAATTGCAAAAATTGCTTTCATAACCATTTTCAGCTTATCCGCAATTTTCACATTTTGAAAGTAATTCTTACGCATACGTTTCCTCCTATGTATCGTATACTATTTATCTATAATTCTACATCGAAATGTACATAATATCAAGCAGAATTATCCAAAAATTATACAAGTCTGTCCAAAACTGCTTGAGATCTGCAATTCCACACACGGAGCATCCGGATCACTGCTGCCCTGACCTTTACATTCCACATGTCCGCCTGCATTGCTGTGTTCAAAGTATCATGTGCATTTTGCTTGCCACCAGATATACTGCGATAAAAATAAGAATAACTGCGTGAAGCCCACAAGAGGTAAAAAAGGAGCCATCTGTTTCAGATGACTCCCAAAAATCATATGGCTATGCACCAGCCATAAGTCTCTATTTTACTGTACGGACAGATAAGAATATCCCATCAGACTTGTATCCACGTCATGTGCCACCTCGCGGCCCTCACGAATTGCCCAGACAACCAGTGACTGTCCTCTGTGCATATCTCCCGCAACAAATACGTTCTTTACATTTGTTGCATATGTTCCAGGCTCTGTAGCTACATTTGTTCTCTGGTTCAGCTCTACACCGAATGCCTTTGCAATGTATTCCTCTGTTCCAAGGAATCCTGCAGCGATCAGTACAAGTTCTGCCGGAATCTTCTTCTCGGAACCTGCAACTTCCACCATATTTCTGCGTCCGGTCTTCTCATCCACCTTGCTCTCAAGTCTGACGATTGTCAGACCGTTTAACCTGCCGTTCTTATCCTTATGGAATTCCTTTACGGTTGTCTGATAGATTCGTGGATCTGTACCGAAACATGCAATCGCTTCTTCCTGGCCATAGTCGGTCTTTAACACCTTCGGCCACTCCGGCCATGGGTTATTTGCTGCCCGCTCTGCCGGTGGACATGGCATCATCTCCAGCTGGGTCACGGACTTTGCACCCTGACGGATAGCCGTTCCCACACAGTCATTTCCGGTATCACCGCCACCGATGATCACAACATTTTTTCCCTTTGCGGAAATAAATTTGTTGTCCTTAAAATTGGAATCCAAAAGGCTCTTTGTGTTGCGTGACAGATAATCGACTGCAAAATAGATTCCTTCTGCATCACGACCTGCTGCCTTGATATCACGCGCATGCTTTGCTCCACAGCAGAGGATGACTCTGTCATACTCTTTTAACAGCTCTGCACTCTTGACATCCACACCGACATTACAGCCTGTGATAAACTTCACGCCCTCTTCTTTCATAACATTGATCTTACGGTCAATGATCTGCTTTTCGAGCTTCATATTCGGAATACCATACATCAGAAGTCCGCCGACACGGTCATCTCTCTCATATACCGTAACCTCATGTCCTCTCTGGTTCAGCTGATCTGCTGCTGCCAGTCCGGAAGGACCGGAACCGATGATGGCAACTTTCTTTCCGGTACGAACCTTTGGAATATGTGGTCCGGCATAACCTTCTTTGTATGCCGTCTCAATGATTCCATGCTCATTGTCCCGGACAGATACCGGATCTCCCCAGTGTCCACAGGTACATGCCTTCTCACACAGAGCCGGACATACACGGGAGGTAAACTCCGGGAAATTATTTGTCTTGTGCAGACGGTTATATGCCTGCTGATAGTTTCCGGTATAAAGCAGATCGTTCCACTCCGGTACCAGATTGTGCAGCGGGCAGCCGGAAGTCATTCCGGCAACAGTCATACCCGACTGACAGAACGGGACACCGCAATCCATACAGCGTGCTGCCTGCTCTCTTTGTTTTTCTTTGGAAAGGAAGATGTGGAATTCATCAAAATTTTTGATTCGTTCCTTTGGTTCCACCGAACGCGCCTCACATCTGTCGTATTCCATAAATCCTGTTGGCTTTCCCATTGTTTCTTCCCTCCTTATGCTCTCGTGCTGGCATAAAATGCCTCAATCTGTGCCTGCTCTGCATTCAGACCTTTTTCTTCCATCTGAACGATTGCCATCTGCATACGGTTATAATCATATGGGATGACTTTCTTAAACTTCGGCAGATACTCACTGAAGTGATCGAGAATTTCCTTACCTTTTTCCGAATTGGTCAGGGTAACATGTTCTTTGATCATTTCTTTGAGCTCTAATACGTCATATTTATTGGTGACTTCCTCACTGAATACCATAGACTTGTTGGTACGCATGTACAGATCGTTATCCTCATCTAATACATAAGCGATACCACCGCTCATACCTGCGGCAAAGTTCTTTCCGGTTTTACCAAGGATAACGACACGACCGCCCGTCATATACTCACATCCATGATCGCCGACACCCTCAACAACAGCAGTAGCTCCGGAATTTCTGACACAGAAACGTTCTCCTGCCACACCATTGATGAATGCCTTACCGCTTGTCGCACCGTACAGTGCTACGTTACCGATAATGATGTTCTCATCCTTTTTGAAGTTTACTCCTGCCGGTGGATAAACGATCAGCTTTCCGCCGGAAAGTCCCTTTCCGAAATAATCGTTGGAATCTCCCACCAGTTCGAGTGTCAGTCCCTTTGGAATAAAGGCACCAAAACTCTGTCCGCCGGCTCCGCTACATTTAATAATGAAAGTATCCTCATCGAGTGTATCGTCATACTTCTTTGTAATCTCTGATCCGAAGATTGTTCCAAGCGAACGGTTTACGTTTGTTACTTCGGTATCGATCATACGCTTCTGCTTCTTATCAAGTGCCGGCTTTAACTGTTTTAAGAACTCCGTGATATCTTTGGTCTTATCCAGTTCGAAATCATATACCTGCTTCGGATCAAAAATAACCTTCTGCTTTGTTCCTGCAAACGGATTATTTAAGATATTGCTCAGGTCAAGCTTTGCTTCACGCTCGGACAGATCTCCGCGAACCTTTAAGAAATCGCTTCGTCCGACGAGTTCATCCACTGTGCGGACACCAAGTTTTGCCATGTACTCCCGAAGTTCTTCTGCGATAAAGCGCATGAAGTTCTCAACATACTCCGGTTTTCCTGCGAAACGCTTACGAAGCTCCGGATTCTGGGTTGCAATACCTGCCGGACAGGTATCCAGATTACATACACGCATCATGACACAGCCCATGGTTACCAGAGGAGCGGTTGCAAAACCAAACTCTTCCGCGCCAAGACATGCAGCAATGGCCACGTCTTTACCACTCATCAGCTTTCCGTCTGTCTCAATTCTTACTTTATTACGCAGTCCGTTCATAATCAGCGTCTGATGTGTCTCTGCCAGACCAAGTTCCCACGGAAGACCTGCGTTGTGGATGGAACTGCTTGGCGCAGCACCTGTACCACCGTCATATCCGGAGATCAGGACAACCTGTGCACCGGCTTTTGCAACACCGGCTGCTACGGTACCAACACCTGCCTCGGAAACCAGTTTTACGGAAATTCTTGCATCGCGGTTTGCATTCTTTAAGTCAAAGATCAGCTGTTCAAGATCCTCGATGGAATAAATATCGTGGTGTGGTGGAGGGGAGATCAAAGATACACCCGGTGTGGAAAGTCTTGTCCTGGCAATCCATGGATATACTTTCTTACCCGGAAGATGTCCACCTTCACCAGGCTTTGCTCCCTGTGCCATTTTGATCTGGATCTCCTGCGCACTGGTCAGATAACGGCTGGTAACACCGAAACGTCCGGATGCAACCTGTTTGATTGCGGAACAACGGTTCTTTCCGTCCGGTCCGACGGTCAGACGATCCTTGTCCTCACCACCTTCACCGGTGTTTGACTTACCGTGTAAGTGATTCATGGCAATGGCAAGTGTCTCATGTGCTTCCTTCGAAATAGAACCGTAAGACATCGCTCCGGTCTTAAAACGTGTCACAATAGAATCTACGCTTTCCACTTCCTCAAGCTTCACACCCTTCTTCGGGTACTCAAAATCCATCAGTCCACGCAGGTTCGTATGCTTTTCTTCTTCATCTACCAGACTTGTATACTGCTTGAACATCTCATAGTCCCCACGCTTGGTAGACTGCTGCAGCAGATGGATGGTAGCCGGATTGTACAGATGCGCATCAGCTCCGCTTCTCATCTTGTGGCGTCCCTTGCTGTCAAGGGTTACATCGGTTTCAAGTCCCAGCGGATCATAGGCTGCGGAATGAAGCGTATTGACATCATTCTCGATATCCTTGATGGAAATTCCGCCGATGCGGCTGACCGTATTGGTGAAATACTTGTCAATGACATCTTTATCAATACCAAGTGCCTCAAAAATCTTGGAACCCTGATACGACTGGATCGTAGAAATACCCATCTTGGCTGCAATCTTTACAATACCGGTGATAATTGCGTGGTTATAATCATCAACTGCGGCATAATAATCTTTGTCTAACATGTGCTCGTCGATCAGCTGTTTTACGGTATCCAGTGCCAGGTATGGGTTAATTGCACTCGCACCAAAACCAAGCAGTGTTGCAAAATGATGTACCTCACGCGGCTCTCCGGATTCGAGAATCAGGGAAAGGGAAGTACGTTTCTTTGTCTTTACCAGATACTGCTGCAATGCAGATACGGCAAGCAGGGAAGGAATTGCCACATGGTTATCATCCACGCCTCTGTCGGAAAGGATCAGGATATTGGCTCCGTCTCTGTATGCACGGTCCGCCTCAATAAAGAGACGATCTACGGCTTTCTCAAGACTGGTATTCTTATAATAAATAATCGGAATGGTTTCTACCTTAAATCCGTCTACTTTCATATTGCGGATTTTCATCAGGTCTGTGTTGGTCAGAATCGGATTGTTGATCCGAAGTACTTTACAGTTCTCCGGCTTTTCCTCTAAGAGGTTTCCGGCAGATCCGATATATACCGTCGTAGAAGTAACAACCTCCTCACGGATGGAATCGATTGGCGGGTTGGTTACCTGTGCAAACAGCTGCTTGAAATAGTTAAACAGCGGCTCACGGTTTCCGGACAGTGCCGCAAGCGGTGTATCCGTACCCATCGCAGCGGTACCCTCAATGCCGTTCTTTGCCATCGGCAGGATGGAATCCTTTAAGGACTCATACGTGTAACCGAATGCCCTTTGCATTCTCTGACGTTCTTCCTGTGTATATTCCGGCACACGCTCATTCGGGATTTTTAAATCCTTTAACATGACGATGTTGCTGTCAAGCCACTCACCATATGGACGCTTATCCGCATATCTTTCTTTTAACTCATCGTCATCAATCACACGACCCTGCACGGTATCTACAAGAAGCATTTTACCAGGACGCAGACGGTCTTTGGTCACGATATGGGTCGGATCAATATCAAGAACTCCGACCTCGGAAGAAAGAATCAGATAGTCATCGTCTGTAATGTAATAACGGGATGGACGCAGACCGTTACGGTCAAGAACCGCTCCCATCATATCTCCATCGGAAAACAGGATGGATGCAGGTCCGTCCCAAGGCTCCATCATGGTTGCATAATACTGATAGAAATCTTTCTTTTTCTGTGTCATCACAGCATTGTTTGCCCATGGCTCCGGAATCATGATCATGACTGCCAGTGGCAGATCCATGCCACTCATCACCAGAAACTCCAGCGTATTGTCCAGCATTGCGGAGTCAGATCCTTCGGTGTTGACGACCGGAAGTACCTTCTGGAATTCCCCGCGCAGCTTGCCGGATGCCATCGTCTCTTCCCGGGCAAGCATCTTGTCTGCATTACCACGGATGGTGTTGATCTCACCGTTATGTACAATAAAACGGTTTGGATGTGCTCTCTCCCAGCTTGGATTTGTGTTGGTAGAGAAACGGGAATGTACGGTTGCAATTGCAGACTCATAATCCTTATCCTGCAGATCGGAGAAGAACTGACGCAGCTGCTCTACAAGGAACATTCCTTTATATACAATCGTTCTGCTCGAAAGGGAAGCAACGTAGCTGTCATCGTTGGACTGCTCGAATACACGGCGTGCCACATACAGCTTGCGGTCAAAATCAAGTCCCTTCTCCACATCTTCCGGTCTTTTGATGAACGCCTGCATGATGCATGGCATACATCCTCTGGCCTTGTCGGAAAGCTTGTCCGGATGAATCGGTACCTGTCTCCATCCGAGGAATTCCATTCCTTCCTTCTCGACAATTACCTCAAACATCTTCTTTGCCTGATTGGTCTTTAACTCATCCTGTGGTAAGAAAAACATTCCGACGCCGTAATCTCTCTCTTCTCCCAGCTTAATTCCAAGCGGCTCTGTCGCTTTCTTAAAGAACTTATGGGAAATCTGAAGAAGAATACCAACACCATCTCCGGTCTTTCCGTCGGCATCTTTTCCGGCTCTATGCTTTAAGTTCTCAACAATTTTCAAGGCATTTTCCACGGTCTGGTGGGTCTTGATCCCTTTGATGTTTACCACAGCACCAATTCCGCAGTTATCATGTTCGAAACTCGGATCATATAATCCTTTGGCGGTTGCTGTGCTCTCATTCCATTGCTCTTTCATAGAACTATCCTTTCGTTGTAAATCATTCATGAGTTGCTTTTTCTTAACTGATTCTCATTTTACTCCTATAACTGCCGCTTGTAAATCACTTTTTTCGTTCTATTGTCTGATAATTTGTCTATTATTTATTCAGCGCAGTATTGTCAGATAATACTTTGTTTTTTCTTATATATTAACCGTTTTTCAAACAATAAAGCGGTCATATTCATGAAATATTTTTTCATAAATATGACCGCATTTTCTGTTTTTATTAAGTTGTTTTTATTTTACAAACAATTTATATCTGAAATTCATTCACCGTCTGCTGCAATGTTCCGATGCTGTCCAAAACCTTTTCCCGTCTTCCTTTCCCCATAATTTTTCCTCCTTGGTATTTTTATATTTTACCACTACTATACTTTAACGCGATAAACAAGCAAAAAGAAAAAGGCATCTGATTTTTTCTAAATCAGACACCTTGAAAACACCCTATCCCTGCTGGTCAATCGCCTGTCCTGTCCGGTAATAGGTAAAATCGGCTGTAACCAGAACTCTTTGATTCTCATCCATAAGTTTCACGGTATACACGCCGATCCGTCCTCCCTGTCTTTGTACTTCCGCTTCACCGTACACGTAGCCGGTATCTTTCACAGCCTCCAGATAATTCATTTTCCCGTCAATCGTTGTAACATAATTGCCATAGGTGGATGCCGCCAAACCAGCAAGCGTATCAGCAAGCGCATACGCACATCCGCCATGCATTCCACCGTAAATATTCGTAAAATGCTCATCCATGCGCATTCTTCCGTAAGCATAGCCTTCCCGCACTTCCAGCAGTTCCATTCCCAGAAGCTGTGCAAATGGATTTTTCTCCAAAAGCCGGTTCAGCTTCTGTGGTGTCAGTTCCTGTGGCTGCTGTGACTGTTGTACTGCCTTTTGTTCTGTTGTTTTCGTTGCAGAAATATGTTTGTGTTTCTTACTCATGTTTTCTTCCTTTATTACCGTTTTTGTCAAATTTTGCAAGATAGGGTTTATGAACTTTATTGTCACGCGTCAAATTATAGTTCCTACATTTAATGTTGCTCCTTTTCTTCATCACTTATATTACTAATCTTTTCATCCACAATTCATATTAGGGTTATGCTTAGGGTTATTCATATAAAAACAATG
>ENA-OUQH01002599-OUQH01002599.1-human-gut-metagenome-genome-assembly--contig:-NODE-2599-length-10989-cov-4.367020_pt1 | contig 10989 bp, 10 predicted proteins | sample MGYA00237948_ERZ548828 | MGnify/ENA primary metagenome ERZ548828 (study PRJEB26490, sample SAMN05194711) | human gut metagenome | biome: terrestrial biome; feature: human-associated habitat; material...
GCTCGGGGAAAAGCGCACACCCACCGAAGTTCGCTTCGGTTCGGAGCACGTTCTCAATCGCATTTATGATGCTATTCTGGCACTTCTCGATGAGCTTCACCTGACCTGTCAGGATATCACCTGCATGGGCATCGGCGTCCCCGGCATCCTCGATATCAAAAACGGTATTTCCCGTTTTTCTCCGAATTTTCCGAAATGGGAGGAGGTTCCAATCGTCGCCTGGATGGAGAGCCATCTTCATATCCCGACCTATATCGATAATGATGCACGTGTCAATCTCTATGGGGAATGGAAATTCGGAGCCGGCAAAAACCGCAATAACGTCCTGATGATCACCCTCGGAACCGGGCTTGGCGGCGCTGCGGTCATCGACGGACGCGTGATCTACGGCGCTACCGGTTCCGCAGGCGAAATCGGGCATATCAATATGTTCCGTGAAGGACGGGAATGCCGCTGCGGAAGCTCCGGCTGCCTTGGGCGCTATGTTTCTGCCCTCGGTATTTTGCGCACCTTTCGGGAAAAAGTCCAACTGGGACAGCACAGCATCATCTGTGACTGGGTAGATAATGACCTTGATAAGGTCACTGCAGACATGCTTTCCCGTGCCTACGATGACGGGGATGCTGTTGCCATTGAGACCATGCAGGAAACCGGAAAACTGCTTGGCTACGGTCTGTGCGCCGTTTTCAGCCTGTACAATCCGGAAATCATCATCGTCGGCGGCGGCATGTCCCGTATGGGCGATCGCCTGCTTCAGTATACCCGTGAAATTCTGGATACCCATGCGCTGCGGATTCCCTATGGCTGCTGTACAATCGTCACTGCAGTTCTCGGAGACGCCGCCGGAATGCTGGGCGCAGCGGTCTATGCGAAGGAGCAGTTTAGGCTGAGCGCAGCGAACAACGGACAAAAGTAAAAAATGAAAGGCAGGTGCGATACACTGCGGCAATCTGCGGTGCAGGCACGCCCTACAACATAAACGAGCCGCTACAGATTAAAACATCTGCACCGGCTCATAACAGTTTTTAATTCATGACAATAGAATGCTCGCAGAGCGTGCATTCTATTGTTTACAGTTCCCCTGCAATATCCAGTCTCGTCGCAATGCTGGTCAGCAGTACAACGAGCGGCATCATAATTTCACACACCTGAACAAAGAAGCATGCAATATCCTCTGTAATTCCCCCGAAATGATGGAACGCCACATAGCAATAGTACAAAAATGCGAGCAGTGCACCGACCAGACACGGAATCGCTACCTGAATGTCGCACATCAGCATGCCCACTACAGAGATCACGATATAAGCGATCATAAATGCGATCACAATTCCTCTGCTTTTGCCTTTTCCGACATACAGGGAGCATTTGCTTTCCTGCGAATGCGGAAAGCATTCGATCGAAAGACCATAGAGCGCTCTGGAAAGTATGAAGCCATATGCAAGAACCGGCCAGCTGTCCAGCGGCATTTCGCTCCAAAGACCGACGATCAGGAAGAAATAGCAGACACAGATAATAATTGCGAAGTATCCGCTGTGGGAATCCCGCAGGATTTCCAGCTTGACTTCCCTCGGCTGATGGGAACTGAGCGCATCTACTGTCCGGAAGAAACCATCCAGAAACGCGCCGCCCGATAAAAAGATCGGAAGCATCGCACAGATAACCGCGCCCAGCAGATCTTTATCGATCAGATACGGGCTGATCACCTGCCACTGTTTTAGAATGAACCCGATAATCGCGCCGACTAGCGGTACGAAAATCAAAATATACTTCATATTTCTACGGGTTTTTTTGATCTGCCTGGCAGGAAAAATCGAATACATCGAAAAAGCCAGACGAAAACTTGCCCAAACTTCTTTCATACTATCGTGTACCTCTCAGATTTTCGGATTACTTCAGTACAACGTCATCCGCATGTTCGTCCCAGATCAGGCAAACCCATGTTTTTCCGCGATTTAGCCGGATCGGGTTACCGTCTGCATCCACATACAGCGCCGGATCGGTATCCGAATATCTTGACCAGGTTCCTTCTACCATCTTACCTCCGGTAAATACCTGAACCTTGTAATTGGTCAGATCTGCACCGGGCTCCCAGCCGCCGTGCACATCAAATGCCATATAGCCTTTGGAATCCCGGAACTCGCCGTGACAATACTGGAAAATAACGTTATCGACTGCCAGCTGTTCGCCGGTTGTCTCGTCAATATGCTTGTCACCGTACTGATAACGGTAATATTTTCCGTCTTCATCGTTATATTCAAAATAAGCCTGCACATTGGAATAGCCGTTTCCAACACCGGTCTTTTCACCGCCGGGATACATCAGGACAACGGTATCGTTATCCGGATAGTCTGCCTTTTCGCCCAGAGGTGCAAAGGCAAATTTCTGCTTATGCGTATCGTGATAAGTCAGGCTGTATTCAAATTTCTCTGCCGCTTCTGCCAGTGCTTCACCGGTTGTATATACATTGTGGGGTGCTTTCCGCTTATCCGTCCGCATGAACGCTTTGGAAGCCGGGCGGTCAATTCCTGCAACTGCGCCGCTGATGTTGTCCACCAGATCACTGTTTAACAGATCGCCAACATAAGGGGTAGCCTGTCCGAAATGCGCATAAATCGCATCGAATTCCAGTGCGCTGTATACAAAGTAATCACGGCTGCTTCTGATATAGCCGATCGTATCCAGATTCTGCCAGTTTTCAAACAACGGCATCAGACGGGTCACATCCGCGCCTTCCATCGGCGCTTCATAAATCACGGATGCCTGTCCGATTCCTGCCTGCGGGGTTCCTGCCTTGATATTGTTCAGCATAACTGCCATCGGGCGCTGTTCACGTTCCTCTTCGGTGCATTCCAGACCGGTCAGGTAGCTGGTCGGAACTGCGTCTTCTGTAACAACGCTTTCCGTCTCCGCTGCTGCATTTTCTGTTCCGGTTGTATCGTTACTTTCCGTCGCTGCAACAGCTGAATCCGTTTCAGGTACAGGGGTTGTTTCTGTCGCTGCAGAGCCACATGCGCATAATGCTGCAGATAATCCCAGCGCCAGACAGAACAAACTGGTTTTTTTCATATATCATTCTCCTGAATATTTTTCTTTTTTGAAAAGGTTAAACCAACCTAGTTTAAATATTGTACTCCCGCAGGCGGTAAAAATCCAGCCTTTTTCTGCATTTATTACAATTCTATTACAAATTTACGGTCTAATTCTTCAGCAAATGCAATTTTACCGCAAATTTCACAATCATACTGCCTCCGGGAATTCCGAGCAGTTCTTTTTTCGACATGCCGCCAAGCTTTAACGCCGCCGCAAAATACGTCAGTCCGCCGATTGCCACCGAAAGCAGCAGTGCAACCGCATTGCCGAGATATCCTTTCAGCACTGTCAGCGTCAGCCCATAATAAATACCTGCAACCACAAGCCCCATGATCGCAGAGGATACCAGCGGCAGGACAAATGTCTTCTCGATTTCCTGATGATAGCCGGTCGCTTTTTTCACCGCGATGCCATTTAACAGGCACATCATAAAAGAATATACCGTAACGGCGATCGGCAAACTGTAAATACCAAGATCTGTAAAGATCAGGAGGGCTGCCGCCACCACAGTCTGCACCGCCAGTGCAATCACCGCGTTTGTAACCGGCTTCGACGCCTTGCCGACTGCCTGCAGAATCGAATTGCTCAGTGTGGAAAGGGAATAGAACACGATGCTCGCACCAAGCGCCGCCAGAAGGCGTCCGCCCAGACGGATGCTGTCCGTATTCGTATTATATAACAGCCATACGATCGGTCTGGATAATACCGTCATGCCGACTGCAGACGGAATCGCGATAAACATAATCGTCTTGATCGCCACGCTGATTTTGTGCCGGACGTCTTTTTTCTTCTTTGTCTCAAAGCTTCCTGCAATGCTCGGCAGGATCGCGGAAGCCATCGCAGACGCGATTGCAATCGGAATATTGGAAAGTCCGACCGCTTCCGTATCGTAAATACCGTTAATAATCGTAATATCATCATAAGAAGCGTTGTGTACCGATTGCATCAGATTCAGATACAGGGTCTGGTTGATCAGTGCGCTCGCATTATATGCAAACGTACTCAGCAGAACCGGCGTTACCATAAACAGAATGATCTTGAAAATCTCGCCGGTTTCCAGCAAATCTCTGGAACGATCCCGCTCTATCCTGCGGCGGATTATTTTCCGGTTCATATGGTAAATCATCAGCATAAACGCCAGTGCTATCAGCACGCCGACGCCGGTTCCGACTGCACTTCCGACTGCACCCCACGCAGCACAGGTCAGCTCGTCTTCCCCAGCAAATATCTGCATCAGCCCCCATGCCGCCAGCATGCTGACCGCCGCATTTAAAATCTGCTCCAGAATCTGTGAAACGGACGTCTGCACCATGCTTCGGTTTGCCTGAAAATATCCTCTCAAAACGCCGAGAAGACCGGAAAAGAAAATTGTCGGTGCAAGCGTCCGAAGCACCATCGCCGCCCGTCCCGGAATCAGAAAATCTGCTCCAAAAAGCGCAAACAGACTGGCGATTCCGCCCACGACAACAACATAAATAATCGAGCAGTGAAAAATCCGCTGCGCATTTTTGTACTGGTGGGTTGCCAGTCTCTGTGAAATTACTTTGGATACCGCCGACGGAATGCTATAGGAAGAGATCAGCAAAATCATCTGATAATAGCGATACGCCGGCGCATAATAGCCGTTTCCTGTCTCTCCGATAATTCCCGTCAGGGGGCTTCTGTACAATAGGCCGATAATTCGACAGATAATGCCGGCAGCAGCCAGAATGCCAGCCTGTTTTACAAAGGAACTGCCTTCTCCCTTATTTTTTGTTCCCATCCGTTACCTTTCTGCTCAGTCTGTCAGGCAGAAAGAAAGCAGATAATCCAGCCGTCTCTCTACCAGCTCCAGAACAAAAACATCCGGCTTTTGTTCTTCTACCATAGATTGCGTAAAAAATCCGTTCCAATGAGCCATATAGCAGTCTGAAAGGCTGCTCGCCACCGGTCCCGCCATTCCTCCGGCGAAGGAATCCCTCACCATGAACAGCTTTCTCGTATCCGGCGCATCTGAATGATACACCAGAGCCGTCGCATCGTCAATAGAGACTGCCTGCAAATTGTTGCCGTTGTAACCAGTCACGATATAATTTTCTTCCGCAGGCATATTTTTTTCGTAGTAGCTCTGCAGATTCATCATTCTTGCAAGATCATATCCGGAAAAGGTATCCGGAGTAAAGGTAATGTCCTCCACCTCTGGGAGCTCGTCTCCCAACTCCTTTAACAGCGCTTTCGCCCCAATATAGCCGCCAGCAGCGTTCCAATGCGTGTCATAGTGCCAGTACAGGGAATATTCCTTCTTATATTTCAGCATTTCCTCTTTCGGATATACAATACGGATATCTGTATTCTTCTTCAGATAAGCGATCAGCTGATCTGTCCGCGTTTCTTCCGCCTTTTTATAATAGGAAGGAAGATGCTCTTCTCCGTAAATCGTCTCCTTATTCGGTGCAATCATCAGGACAAATTCACTGCCCCGGTTGGAAAGCCACTGCTCCGATGTCGTGAGCTGCGATGCGATCTGTGCAAGCTGTCCTTCTGTAAACAGGTTCGTTCCCTTATAATCATCAATGTCCGATTCCATGCTGTAAAACAGCCAGTTGTCCGAACCGATCACAACCTTGTCGTTGATGGATTTTTCACAAAACAGCTTTAAATCTGTCAGGCTGGAAAAGGAAATCAGCTGACTCCGAAACGGAACCGCCGCGTTAAACGCGCTCTCCACCAATCCCGGATAATCTCTGTAATTGTCCTTCGTCAGCTTCGGAATCTCTGTTGAAACCGTATTTTCCGTCGCATCCGTCTGGAAACGATCCTTTGTTACCGCCCACACAGCTCCCGGCATCAAAAGCAAAAGCGCAAAGCAAATCAGCCATGCCGCCGCCATTTTTTTATTCATATGCATTCTCCACTCAGAAATTCAGATAAATTGCAGGGCTGTAGGTTCCGTTGACCAAAAGCAGCATCGACGCTGCGATCAGGAACATGCAGTAAACCAGTTCCAATACGCCGCCCTTTAATTTCTCCGCTGTCGGGCAGAACCTTTTGATTCCAACCTGCAACAGCCCCATACCAAGGACGCCGACAACGGCCATTACGATACAACGGTTTTCGATCAGCTCCCGCAGTGCATAGGTGCTCTGCGTATACTGCCACGGTGTCAGCATCCTGCGGATGTACTGCAGCGCCGGCTGCAGATTTGCCACCCGGAAAATCACCCAGCCGAACAACACCACAAGCCCCGTGTATACATAACGCAAAAAGCCGATTTTGTCCAGAATTTTCTTAAAGCCGATCCGCTCCACAATGATGAAAAATCCGTGCAGCGCGCCCCATGCGATAAACGCTGTCGTCGCGCCATGCCATAACCCGGTCGCAAAAAAGACGATCGCCAGATTCAAATATGTCCGAGCCTTTCCTTTCCGGTTTCCGCCAAGCGGTATGTAGAGGTAATCCCTAAACCAGCTACTCAGGGAAATATGCCATCTGCGCCAGAACTCCTGAATCGAACCGGACAGGTATGGATAATTAAAGTTTTCACAAATATCGAATCCGAACATTTTGCCCAGACCGATGGCCATATCCGTGAAACCGGAAAAATCATAGTAAATCTGAATCGCATACAGAATCGCCGCGCACCACACCATAACGCCCGTAACATTTGTAATGTCCTGCGCATAGATCTTATCTACACTTGCGCCGACAATGTTTGCGACCAGCACCTTTTTACCAAGTCCATAGGCAAAGCGCCGGATTCCCTCCGCTGTCTTTTCCACGGTTTCCTGTCTGTTTGTCAGCTGCGGGGCAAAATCGCGATACCGCGCAATCGGTCCGACTGAAATTTTTGGGAAAAAGGACAGATACAATGCCATATTGAGCGGATTTTTCTCCGCCTCGTAATGACCGCGGTATAAATCCATCAGATACGAAATCGCTCCGAACGTAAAAAACGAAATGCCAATCGGAAGCGGGATATTGCGCATCTCATGCTCGCTTCCCGTCAGCCGGTTCACAATCCGCAAAAAGAAGTCAAAATATTTATAATACCCAAGAATCCCCAGGTTTACCAAAATGCCCGCCGCCAGAACAGTCTTCGCCGCCACGCTTTCGTCCCGCTGACGTCCAAGCAGCAGCCCGATCCCGTAATTTGCCGCAATCGAAACGAGTAAAAGGACAATATAAACCGGTTCGCCCCATGCGTAAAACACAAGGCTTGCCAGAAGCAGCAGGATATTTTTCAGCGCTGTTTTGCGCACGCACAGCCTGTCCAACACAAATACAACCGGCAAAAAAGCCGTCAGAAAAATCATGGAATTGATACTCATTCAAAAACTCCGATCTTATTCGCTGCCCGCAGCACCCTTGGAACAGCAATCTGATAATCAGTCATCCCGCGACGGATACTGTTGTCCTGATATCAGAGACAAAAGAGTTTTTGATCCTGATATCTTTTTTATTGTAGCATACATTTTCTTAAATAGGTAGGGGAATCTGAGGTTCTCTTTCCTGAAGCATCTGCAAAGTTACAGTTCACACACGCCATTCGCAGAAACGAATCTGCGATACTTTCCGCTGCTTCGCAGTCATTTTTGTTCATTTGAAACTCTCCAGGAATGCTTCGCAGCCCTCCACGATGTCCCGGTACGCGGTTTCGAAATCCCCGGAGTACCACGGATCGTCAATATCGCGCGGATGCTTTGAGTAATCCAGCAACCGATGGATCTTATGCTCCGGGTCTCCGCCAACGATTCGAAGCATATTTTGAATATTATACTGCTCCGCTGCCAGCAGATAATCATAATATTCGTAATCCTGCTTCGTCATCTGGCGTGCCCGCTTCCCGGACGGGTCAATGCCATGCTCCCGCAGCTTCCGCACCGCCGGCGGATAGACCGGATTGCCGATTTCCTCCCGGCTCGTCGCAGCCGATGCGATTTCAAACTGATCCGCTATGCCGCGTTTTGCAACCATGTCCCGGAGGATGAACTCGGACATAGGGGAACGGCAGATATTTCCGTGGCAGATGAAAAGTACTTTTATCATTATTTTATTTCTCCTTGTTTTGCCCCGGAATGCCCTGTTTTGCAAGGGTTTCCGGGATTATTGTGATATGCTCTGAAATTACAGATTGTGGCAAACCAGAGCAGAATTAGGCATGTTGTTACTACCTGTTAGTAGTAAAATTAGTAGTAACAGGTAAATTCTTACTACTAAGGATTATTTTTCAAAAACAATTTGTTCATATTTGCTTGCAAGAATATTTTCTATTGCATCAACTCCCATATTAGGATAATCCTCTAATGCCTTTATTAAATCACTATCTTCCAACGGAATTACAAGACCTCGTTCATCCGCAAAAGTATCAGCACATCTTTTAATGAAATTTTCTTCTAAAAGTTTTTCTTTTTTCTACTAACCCATTTTCGAACACTATTCTACCGCACCCAGATAGTTGCTGCGCTATTTTCATGATTTATCTAACGCCCTCCCGATCACCTTGGGACTTTCCGCTATAAAAATTCCTTTCTCCGGGTGATTTTTATTCAAAAGCTGTCTTCTGTGAGCCTTGCGAAAACCTCTAACTCCGATGCCTGGAAATCTTTTATTTCTATTATATTTAACATTCTACCGCTACCTTGATCACGCCGTTCCTCTTATTTTCAAAAAGTTCATAGGCTTCTTCGATTCTGCTAAGTGGGTAGGTGTGTGTGATCAGTGGTTCCGTGTTGATCTTACCTTCCGCGATCAGTCTCAGCGTTTCTTCACAATCACAACCGTCTACTCCTCCTGTTTTAAAAGTCAGATTCTTTCCATACATATCCGGCAGAGGTAACGTCTGGGCTTTATCGTAAAGTGCCACCACCGTCACGATTGCATTTGGCCTTGCGCATTCCCATGCAAGACGGAAAGTAGATTCTGCTCCTGCAACTTCAAGAACAACATCCGCTCCACCATGCTCGCTGTTTGCCTGAACAAAATCAAAACATTCTTCCGGCGAAACTGTAAGAACTTCCGGATAATGTTCCCTGATAAAGTGCATACGCTTTTCATCTTTTTCACACATGATGATTCGCTTCGGATTTTTCAGCATAACAGACAGTAAGGTACAGATACCTGTAGGACCGGCTCCAATGATCAGCACCGTGTCATCCTCAGTGATCTCGGAAATACGTGCTGCCCAGTAACCGGTGGCAAGTACATCTCCTACAAATAACGCCTGTCTGTCCGTAACTTTATCCGGAATCTTATTCAGCCCCTGATCTGCAAATGGTACACGGACATATTCTGCCTGACCGCCATCGATACGGCATCCAAGAGCCCAGCCGCCATTTTCATCGGTACAGTTATTCACATAACCTTTCTTGCAGAAAAAACATTCTCCACAAAAAGTTTCTACATTTACCGTCACCCGATCTCCTGGTTTCACATTCTTCACAGCAGTTCCGACTTCTTCCACAATTCCAACCATCTCATGACCGACTGTAATCCCCGTCACTGCCCGTGGAACGCTTCCATGCTTAATGTGCAGGTCACTGGAACAAATGCTGGCAAGTGTCACCTTTACAATGGCATCTCTTTCATGCATCAGCACAGGCTTTGGCTTTTCCATTAATTCAAATTTTCCTTTTGAAACATAAGTATAAGTCTGCATTCTTTCCCCCATCACTTTCTATAATAATTTATCCAGAATTTCCGCTGCTGATCTATTATCAAATACGCCATTGCCAAATAACAAACAAGATAAGAAGGTGCACCGGATAAAACGCATAACAGAAATACTTGAACCACTTGTTATGGTACCCCTGCTCTCCATGATATAACCAGATTGGAATCAGTGCCAGCAGTGCAAAGCTCTGCTGTGCAATCTCAAAATGATGTCCCAGAATCGTTACCGGATAATACAGATTCCCCAGCATAACTACATTCAAATAATACAGTCCGACAAGCTGTGCCGCAAAAGAAATCCAGGTTTTCTTGCGAAAAAAATAAAAAAGTAATACCGTCAGTATTCCTGCAGCATTGTAATCTACCATGGTTATGGTTCCAAGCAGAAAATCCATCAAAAGCACGAGGCAAACCACAAAAAACGATATCCATTTCTTTTGTTTCTTCTTTGCCTTTTCAATGATCTGTATCGATAACACCCCTAATAAAAAGGTCCATAGTACATTTTGATGAAACGGGTAAAATACAGAACTTCCCATAATCAGGTTAAATGGTATTTCTGAAATTATGGCAAACAGAAAAAGACGCAGCATGTATTTTTTCACATTCGAAGTATAATAGCATCCTTCTGCGATCATAAATGCGAAAATCGGAAAAGCAAGTCTTCCTACGCATGTCATCCATTCCTGTGCTGGAAATAGTGTCGCCCACAAATGATCACATAACATAAACAGCATTGCCAGAATATGTAGTGTAAACGAATCAATTCCTCTTTTTTTCTCCATAGGTTTTTCTCCATCTATCCAGGCATAGATATCTGCCTTTTATTCTTTTCATTATATTATGGAGCATTATCCAACGTCAATCAACTCTTGCGTCCTAATCTATCACTAATTCAGCCAGAACTCAAATACTCAACGCATTCTACTCATAAGGGGTGTTCATTTCTTATAATTTATATTATGCTTAGATTAAACAGAAGGAAGTGAATTATATGGATTTAATCAAAATCGGAAAATATATTGCAGAAAAGGGTGCGGGTGCGGTACTTACTAACAAAGAAATCAATACTCTGTTTCCTGTAACAGTGGTATATGAAAATTAAATTTAAGGGAGGAATTTCTATGAAGATGAGAAAGGGTATTTCCGCAGTTCTTGCGGGCGTTATGGCACTGGCAGCACTGCCGGTATCTGCCATGAGTGCAAGTGCTGAGGGAGCGTATGCACTGGGTGACGTAGATATGGACGGTT
>ENA-OUQH01002608-OUQH01002608.1-human-gut-metagenome-genome-assembly--contig:-NODE-2608-length-10962-cov-3.310810_pt1 | contig 10962 bp, 9 predicted proteins | sample MGYA00237948_ERZ548828 | MGnify/ENA primary metagenome ERZ548828 (study PRJEB26490, sample SAMN05194711) | human gut metagenome | biome: terrestrial biome; feature: human-associated habitat; material...
CTGTTATGGAGCAGGGCCTGTTGGAAGAGGAAGCCCAGGCACTTTTACAAGAGTTTTTTGCCGGACTGCGAGCCAAACGGCTGAAGCTGAAAGCCGAAAAGCGCGCCCAGCAGGCAGCCCCGCTGCAAAATGAGGAGAACCCCCATGAATGACCATGTATTGATTACCGGCGGCAGCCGCGGCATTGGTGCCGCCACCGTTTTGGAGTTTGCCCGCGCCGGGTACGATGTTGCCTTTACCTGGAACAGCCGCGAAGATGCTGCCCTGGATGTTGTGCAGCAGGCACAGGCGCTGAACCCCGGCGGGCGCTTTGTGGCTCTGCACGCCGATGTGAGCGATTCTGCCCAGGTGAATGCCGCGGTACAGGAAGCACTGCAGCAGTTCGGCAGCCTGCAGGCGCTGGTGTGCTGTGCGGGGATTGCCCAGCAAAAACGCCAGCTCATAACCGGGACGCACAGCAACCCATTCATCGGCGAGCATATCGGCGCCAGCGTTGCGCGGGTCGACGGCCATCACATAGCCACCGTTTTCGCGAACTTTCTGGAACTCCTTGACCTCGACCGGGCGCACCGTTTCATCGCCGCTCGCGTCGAGCAGCACGATATATTCGGCGTTGGCCGTGTCGAACACCGGCGTCGTGCCCAAAAGGGCCTCGTACGCAGCATCGATATTGGCATTGGTAAGCGCAGAGTCGTCATAATAGTTCGGCGAACCGACAGAAGCCATGAAGCGCTTCGCATACCACGCATCGGTTGCGCGGCCATCTTGGAACAGCGCTACCTTGCTGCCCGCGCCCGTAATGTGGCTGGCGATGTCAGAAAGAGCATCGTCCCAGCTCACCTTGGTAAAACCGCCTTTGCCGTCAGCCTTCATGGGCTCGGTCACGCGATCTTCGGAAGTCGTGAGCGAAGGCAGGCCCTGGCCACGGCCGCACATATATCCACCAGAATGCGGATGGCCCTCGGCGCCCATAAAGCGCCACAGTTTTCCACCGCGCACCCAAGCTTCGATGCCGCACTTATTCGCACAGCCAGCGCACAACGTCGCTTTGGTGTACGTAACCGAGGCATCTGAGCTTAGGGGCTCAGTTTGCGAGGAAGAACAACCCGTCGAGGTGCCGATTGCGGCCAATGCCGCGCAGCTGGCACCCGCGGCGAGGAATCCTCGCCTCGTCATCATGCTATCCATGATGTGTCCTTTCTCAAGCAAGTCAAATTGGTCGCGAGGTTAAGCCTCGGGGAACAAGGTCGACGTACGAACGATGCCCTTGTCGATCGCCTCTTGGGCGATGTCTTGCCAATCGACGAACTTGATGGCCCCGTTGGGGCACTGCACGGCGCAACGGCCGCACGCGATGCACTTCGTGGATTTGCCAATAACCGGGTCGATTTGCGGCATGTTCCACGGGCAAGCCTCGTGGCACAATCCGCAGCCGATGCATTTATCGGTATCGACCACGCGCGCGCCGGTCTCGGGATCGGCGTAGATGGCATGCACCGGGCAGTTCTTCATGCAAGCTGCATCTTTACACTGCTTGCAATGCTCAACGGTGAACTGGCAGTTGCGATAGATTCCGTCGGGGCCGCTTCCGCCCTCGCCGAAGTTATAGTTCGGCCACACGCGCACACGCGCGGTGGTCTGGCATACGCGACCGTCGTTGCGCAGCGAACACATCATTTCGCAACGCTGGCAGCCCGAGCAACGGGCACGGTCGGTAACAATAAGCTTAGTAGGTGTGACGTTCACAGCCACGCGGCCGCTCGCAATAGTGTCTTCGATGACGCCCCATTTCGCCAATGCGCCACCAGCGATAAGGCCAACAAGACCAACGCCAATGCCTCCGGCGACTACCTGGCGGCGAGTGAAGCCCTTGGGCGATTCCTCAGCTGCAGTTTCGGTCTGCGGCTCTTCAGGCAGGATCGCTTCCCCCTTCTTCTCGTCCATCGAGAGTTCCTCCTTTTTGCACTTCTCTTCGATTGACGCACGATTCCTTGCACGCTTCGCACGAATTGCATATTGGATGACGCCGCATGTGCCCTGTCCCCTGAAGGGGGATAAAAAGCCAGGTAAGGGAACAATACCCTGCAACAGGGTACAAACAGGGCATGGCTTGGGGCACACTGCATTCGACCACTAAAAGGGGGTCAATCGCACACATGTCCTCGCACGCACGCTTCAATGTCAAAGCAAAGACTTGGAGAAAGACATGGCAACTGAAAATGTCTCCTATGGTTGGCAGGGCAAGATTGCCCGAGTGAATCTGACCACGGGAGAAATCACCACCCAGTCCACCGACCCATACAAGTATTTCCTGGGCGGCATGGGCCTTGCTAACAAAATTATGTATGACGAAGTTCCCGAGGGCACCGATCCGTTCAGCCCCGAGAGCAAGGTCGTCATGGCCGTGGGCCCGCTCACCGCTTCGGGCACTCCCTTGGCAGGCCGCACCACGTTCTCACACCTGTCCACCTTCACCACCGATCACTTGGTCGTCGATTCCCACTGCGGCGGCATGATTGGCGCGAAGCTTAAGCTGGCCGGCTGGGACGCCCTTATTATTGAAGGCGCATCCGACAAGCCCGTCTACATCAAGATCCTCAACGACAAGATTACCATCGAAGATGCATCGTTTGTTTGGGGCATGGGCACCCGCGCCACCACCGAAGGCATTTGCCGCAAAGATGGCAACAAGTTCGCCGTTGCCGCCATTGGCCCCGCAGGCGAGAATCTGTTGCCGTATGCATGCGTCATCAATTCGCGCAACCACTCGGCAGGCGCTGGCCTGGGCTCCATCTTGGGCTCTAAAAAGTGCAAGGCAATCGCCATCGAGGGCGACGGCAGCGTGAATGTCGCCGACCCGAAGGCCATCGCCGAGCTTTCCGACTACATGATTTCCGACATCGTGGGCTCCAACAACAACCACGTCGTGCCTTCCACCCAGCAGGAATGGGCTGAATACTACGATAAGGGCAGCCGTTGGACCGCTCGCAAGGGCCTGTACTGGGCTCAGGCAGAAGGCGGCGCCATTGAGACGGGCGAGCCGAAGCCCGGCGAGCTCAACACCGTTGGCTATCGCTGCATGAAGTCCACCAAGGACGACGGTCCCGACGCCGAAAAGTACACCATTAAGATGAACGGCTGTCACAGCTGCCCGCTTCACTGCTATTCCGACATGCGCATCCCCGGCTCTGCCGAGCATGGCGGCTTTGAAATCACGGGCAATACCTGCGTGCCGAACTTCCCGTACCTGTACATGATTCCTATTCTGAAGGATCAGGCAGGTGGCGTAAAGAACTTCAGCGAGGACGGCGTTATTTGGAACCAGGTCATCGGTTCTACCGTGGACGATTTGGGCCTGTGGTGCAACTACGCACAGCTCTACCGCGACCTCGCGCATTGCATCTCTGCCGGCATCTTCAAGCGCGTGCTTCCCGAAGACGAGTACAACATGTTCGATTGGGACGCGTTCAAGAACAACGACCCGTCCATCATGCCGAAAATCCTGCGTCACATCGCGCAGAACGACAACGAGATGAGCTACATCGCGCACGGCCCCATCGTGTGGTGCAAGCGCTGGGACGACATGAAATGGTTCGACACCACCGCGAGCCAGTTGATCAACTACCGCGGCTGGCCTGTGCACCACTCGATCGAGTGCTTCGGCCAGGTTGGCGGCGTGTACAACATGATGTTCAACCGCGACGACATGATTCACTCCGCCGTTAACTTCCAGGGCTGCGGCTTGCCTATCGAAAAGAAGCGCGAGATCGCCAAGGAAGTTTGGGGCGGCGAAGACGCCATCGACGAGGACAAGAACTACACCCCGATGAACGAGCACAAGGCGAAGTTCTGCTGGTGGTCCATCGTCACCGACGTGCTGCATGACTCCCTCACCCTGTGCAACTGGGTGTGGCCTATGACCATGAGCCCGTCGAAGTCCCGCGATTACCGCGGCGACCTTGACCTTGAGGCGAAGTTCTACAAGGCCGTCACCGGCGAGGACATCACCACCGAAGAGCTCTACAAGCGCGGCGCGGCCATCATGACCCTGCAGCGCGCGAACACCATGCGCGGCATGAAGACCAACGATTTCCGCGGCGTGCATGACACCATCACCGAATGGCCGTTCACCAAGGACCCCGATATCCAGCCCTTCACCGCTGGCACCGATAAGATGGAAAAGGAAGACTTCCAGACCGCTCTTACCATGGTGTACAAGGAATTCGGTTGGGACGAGAAGACCGGCGCACCGACCGCCGAGTGCCTCGACAATTACAACCTGACCGACGTGAAGGAAGACCTTCAGTCCAAGGGCCTGCTCTAGGCATAACCCTGCGGGCGGCCCACCTCCCCTCACCGCCCGCTCCTTCTTTTGGAAGCCCGCCATTGTGCGGGCTTCCTTTTTATGCAGGCAGCCACGCAGGCAGAGACGCCAGGGGCTTGCTTATGGGCATGGGCTTATGGGTATGGGTTTATGGGCATGGAATCCTGCCGGCATCAAGGGAGAGAAACCGAGAGCGGAATTCTCGCCTATGAAACTCGTCAATGCGGCTTGCCTATGGGCGCAGAATCTTGCCCGTATCGAAAAAGAGCCAAAGACGGAACCTCTCCCACGGACAGCATGAATACGCGAGCTTTATCGGTATGAATACGCGGGTCTTTATTCGACGAGCATGGGCGCCAGGGGCCTCGATTGCGAATAGCCGCAGTTTTGACCACGATTCATGGGGAGGTGCGGACGAATAGTTGGACCGTTCGGTCCAGTCAGGATGGAGAGGGTAAGATTTCTTGGACACCAAGTTAAGGGCGAAAGGTGTTCTATATGACCCAGAAGAGGAAGCGTTACGACAAGCAGTTCAAGATAGCGGCGGCGCGGGTGGTCCTCGGCGGCGAGATGAGGGCTGTAGACCTTGCGAGGGAGCTCGGAATCAAGGACTCGACGCTCAGGCGGTGGGCGCAGGAGTACGAGGAAATGGGCGAGAACGCCTTCCCCGGAAACGGCAGCCCGAAGGTCAACAAGGATTACGAGATCGTGAAGCTCCGCAAAAGGATCGAGGAACTCGAGCGCGAGAACGAGCTGCTAAAAAATTTCCGGGCCTTCTTGAGTCAAGACCATGCGTGAGGTGCGAGTTCCTCAAAGAGCATAGGGGCGAGTTCGGCCCCATCAGGAAGGCATGCGGGATCTTGCGCGTGTCCAAATCCGAATACTATGACTACGTGAAGAGGAGGAAATCCAACGCACAGATCGAGCGGGAGGCCCTGGAGGGCTTCGTCGCCGAGAGGTTCGATCTTCACAAGGGCCGCTACGGGTACCGCCGAATCAACCGCGAGCTCAGGCGCGACGGCATCGTCGTCAGCGAGAAACGAGTGCTCGCCGTCATGCGCAAGCTGGGGCTGCAGGCGAAGGGGGCGAGCAGGAAGCACAAACGCGCGAAGGCGGTCGAGATGGGCGACCCGCGCGTGAACCTCGTGGACAGAGCGTTCGACGTCGAAGCCCGCAACAAGCTATGGGTGGGCGACATCACCTACATCGGAGCGGGCGAAGGATGGCCCTGCCTCGCAGCTGTGATCGACGCGTTCCACAGGAAAGTCGTGGGCTGGTCGATGTCCGAGCGCATGACCGAGAAGCTGGTCGCGGATGCGCTCGAGCAGGCAGTCGGAAGGGAGAGCCCGCCCGACGACTTCAGCCTCGTCTTTCACGACGACCAGGGTTCCCAGTACACTTCCCGGGCGTTCCAGCGCTGCCTCGAGTCCCATGGAATCGCCCAATCCATGTCGCGGCCAGGCAACCCATGGGACAACGCGCTCGCGGAATCCTTCTTCAAGACGCTCAAGCGCGAGCTGGTGAACGGCAAGGGCTACAAGACGAGGGAGGAGGCGAAGCAGGACGTGTTCAAATACATCGAGCTCTACTACAACAGGCAGAGGATGCACTCATCGATCGGCTATAACGCCCCGTGCGACCTAGAGCGAGATGTTGCCTGAAGAAGCTTATTTTTCCGTCCAAGAAACCTTGACCAGTCCAGGAGTCCGAAAGATTGAACCATGGAAAAGGTCGCAGCTACTCGCAACAGGCCTTCGGTGCGTCAACCGCATAGGCGATTTCGTCTTCAGCCGTTCGAGCCAGGCATGTCAGATTCTTCAATCTCAATTCGGCAAACCAAAAGCTCAAGCTAGAAGCTCGAAAGATCGAGCAGCGCGAAAGGCTGCAGCTGCTCGCTACAGGCCTTCAATGCGCCAATCGTATAGTCGATATCGTCTTCAGTCGTTTCATTCGAAAGCGAGAAACGCAAGGCACTCTGGGTGCGTTCGGACGGAAGCCCCATCGCAACAAGCACATGCGAGGGCTCGCCTTCATGGCTCGAACAGGCGCTTCCGCCCGCGGCGCACACGCCCCGTTCGTCAAGCAGCTCGACAAGCGAAGCCGAATCGATGCCCATAAACGACACGTTCAACGTGCCAGGCACACGAGGAGCAGTACCGTTTACGCAGGTATCGGCGATTTCGGCAAGAATGCGCTGCTCCAACTCATCGCGCAGCGCCGCAATGCGCGCGGCGTCGCTTGCCATATTCTCGCAGGCCTCACGCGCTGCAGCCGCCATGGCAACGATGCCAGCAACGTTTTCGGTGCCGCCGCGCATCGCGCTTTCTTGATGGCCGCCATCCACGAAAGGCTCCAGAGGCGCGCCTTCGCGAACATACAAGAAGCCAACGCCTTTAGGGGCATGGAATTTATGGCCTGAAACGCTCAGGTAATCCACGCCCAAATCGTTCACGTTCACAGAAATATGGGCAAACGCCTGCACGGCGTCGCAATGGAAACGAGCGCCCACGCCATGCGCGAGCTCGCTTAAGCGCGCGATGGGCTGAATCGTGCCCACTTCGTTGTTGGCAAGCATGACCGAAGCCAAATCGGCTTCGTTGCCAAGTGCCCGCGCAAACGACGCCTCATCGACCATGCCTCCGTCGGTCACATTTGCATATGCGACATCGAATCCTTCACCCGCAAGCGCACGCGCGCTGTTCAAAACGGCGGGATGCTCGAACGTCGAAGTCACGAAGCGGCCTTTGCGGCCCTTCGCCTTCGCCTGCGCGCGCATGCCTTCCTTAATGGCCCAGTTGTCCGATTCGGTGCCGCACGATGTGAAATAGACCTCATGCGGAGCCGCGCCAATAAGCGACGCGATTTCTTCACGCGCCTGCTCAACCGCGACGCGGGCCTCGCGAGCCTCCGCGTAGAGCGCAGAGGGGTTGCCGAATGCGCCGCGCAGAAACGGTTCCATGGCCTCAAACGCCGCATCCGAAACGCACGTGGTAGCGGCGTTGTCCAAATAGACGCGCCGCCCCTCGGCCCGCATCTTCCCCATCTGCGCACTCATGGCGCTTACGCCTCCTCTGCCGCGCGAAGGCGCGACGCGATTTCCAAATCGACCATAGAATTTCTCAGCGAGCAATTCTCGCACATAACGCAATCAAGCGAAGTCTCGTCGCAAGCATAAGGACGGGCACGCATGTCCTCGAACGTAGCGCCTTGACGAATATGGAAATCGCCGCATACGCCACGAACGGCGCACGCCGCATAGCGGGCCGTGTACGATTTATCGCGAGGCACAACACCACGCGCTTCGGCCAAAAAGTCGGCAGAAACAGCAGCGACTTCTTCGATCGCCTTGCCCTCCATCCAATACACCGCCGCGCACGCCGAAGCGATCATCGCCAAGCAGCCGTGGGCGCGGTAGCCGGCCTGTTCAATGACGTGCGTCTCGGGGTTCACGCGCGCGAATATCTGCACGGCGATGGTGCCGTGTTTGGCAGAACCCGCCATGCCAACGGCATTCACCCCCTCGGGCACACCGGTTTTCGCCGTATCGGCCACAAGCGCCAAAGCTTCATCGGAATAGCCCTCAACGCCCCTATCGTTGTCGGTTTGGTACACATCTCTCGTGCGAATATAAGGCCTGCCAGCAGGCGCCCCACCAAGCATGTCTTCCGGTTTCATATGCTCCCCCTTCACGGCGCCAATCCCGGTGCCGTTCATTTCTCACCTTTTGCGCGCCTTTTGCGCGTCATGAACCAATCATTAGACGCTGCCGAATAGCAAGCCGGCTACACGCTCATATATCGCTCGACCGAATACCACTCCGCCAAGGCCTTCGCCTGGGCATCGGACAAATAATCGGTCGAATAGAAGTATTGGTCGCCGTTGCTCGCGCCGCAGGTTTTTATATCGGGATATGCGCCCGACTCCTGCACGGCCTGCCACACCTGCTCGATTTGCTCTGCGCTCCAGTGGTAGGGCTTGTTTGAAAGCGACGTCGCGAGCATGGGACGCGGATACAGGCGCGATTCTTCACGCGCGTTTTCGACAAGCGTCAAAACGTCGTCGCCCTCTTCGGCAAGAAACGCCCAGTGCGCATATGTGTCGGTCATGTAGTCGCTCGAGTACAGATACGTCTGTTTCCCCTCGAGCACTTTGATGTCGTCGAGCTCCCATTTAGGGGCCTCAATTTCGAAATCAAGGGAATCGCCCTCTTCAGGAGCATTCCCGACGGCGGCCTCATCCGCCTCAGGGGCAGATGCCGCAGCGCCTTCGACGCCGGAGTCGGCACTTGCCGCATCCGCATTCCCGACGGTCGCCTGCGCAGCCTCCTCGGCGGCCTTTTTAGCTTCGGCCGACGCGGCCTGCGCGGCAATAATTTCGTCGAATGCCAAATCGGAGAAATCAACGGGAATCAAATGGTCGGGCACGATGCCAGCCGCGGCCCACGTGCCGGGCGTCGTGAGCTTGCCTTCATTCGAACGTTCGCGAATCATGTCGAACGCAGTCGCAAGAGCATCGTGCTCCGCTTTAGCCTGGCGCTCTTCGGGAGACATCTCCTCCTCGATGCGCTCCTCTTCCGCAGCGGCCTCGGCAGGATCGTAAAGCCCCGCTTCTTCCAGGTTTGTTGCCCCTGTCGAGGCAAGCATCTGAGCCAAGAATTCTTCTTCAGGCGTACGGTTCGTCGGCAAAGCTTCCTGAGCCTCGCCCGCTTCTTCGGCGACCCCATCGCCCGGCTGCGAGCCTGCGCCCCCGCCGCTCTCGTTGGCGGCATTCGGCGTAGCCTTCTCCCCTTCAGCCGTCCAGGCCGCTTCGTTTGCATCACTCATGAGTGGTCCCCCTCACGTTCATGTTTCGCTTCATCAAAACGAAGCGCAATTCAACAAAATCAATATTGCCTAGACGTAAAATGCCCCTATACCCTCTTTAAGGGCATTTATAGGGTACAAGGCTCGGGCTATAATTGCCTCGTTTGAATCCCCATCATGCGCAAGGAGGGCACCGCACATGACGCACAGGGGATAGAAGGGGGTATCGTGAATCAGGGCGAAGAGACAAACGCCGCCGAGCAACAGAGAGGAATTGCCGGCACGGAAATCACGAGGGAGCTGCTTTTGGCACTCCTGCCAACCTCAATGGGACTCATGCTGGCACGAACCGGCATGATTGTGGGCGCATACGGCAGCTACATGGGAACCGATGCGGGCATTTATACCGACGGGGCGTCGTTCATCTCGCTTGTTCCTCTACTCTTGCTCATGGTCGCGCTTGGCCTTACCGATAAAATCATCCCCAAACGCGCCATCTTCCACAGCACAAACCTTTGCATCGCGCTCGAAGCAATAGGAATCGCCGCAGTCGCGCTCATCGAAGCGCATGCACCAGGCTTCACCGTGGCACGCATGGCAGCGTCGACCCTCGTAACCGCATCGGCATGGATTTGCATGTTCTATTGGCTGCGCCGTTGCCGCGGCGCATCATGCACGACGGCCATCATCATCGTGCTCGGCGCCATGATCACCAGCGAGACGATTCTGTACGTGTTCTCGTTCATTCCACGCATGGTTCACTGTCTCATCTTTGCAATAGCAGTACTCGCGCAATACGCCGCCATCGCCGCCGCAAGGCGCAATCCGCTACCCGCAGAAATTGATATCAAATCAACCTCGCGCGGCTATTTCCATTTCGCTCAAAAGAACGCCGACAGCGTACGATTCCTCGGCATTATTGCCGCAGGATCGTTCCTTATGTCCATCGCCATAGGCTTTTTAAAGGGTTTTCCCGACGGCGACCCCATCCCATTCACACACGTCACGCGGCTGCTGTACGCCCTTCTCATCGACGGCGTATTCATTGGCCTGCTCTGGGGCACCATCAAAGGCAAAAAGAGTACCATGACCATTGGCACCTGGGTCGTTATGCAAGGCTTGGGATCCATCGCCCTTTTGCTGTTCGCGCTCTTTCCCGAGCGACTCGATATTGGAGCCGTATTTGGCAATGCCATGAACGTCACCATGACTGGCTTCATTCTCTATCTGATCATCGCGTTTTCCAGCTACGGCCACCGCGATACGTACTACTACGCAATCGCCGGCTGGGGTGTTTTCATCTTTCCGCGCTCGCTCGTGCGCGTGACGAGCATCGCGCTTTACGCTCAATTCCCCTCAACCTCTCTGCCAACAGCGCTGTGCGGCGGGTTGCTCCTCATTTCCGCTCAGTTCATTTTCCTTCAATTCCTTATGCTCGAACGGGACGAAACCGCCGCAACAAAGGCGACCGCGATAAGCGTGCAGCGGCTGCTCGGCATTAAGGACGAAGCTGCCCCCGGCACCGAAATGCGCAAGGCAATCGTACGTGCGAGCGCTCAGGAAATGCAGAAGCAATTCCTGCTTTCCGACCGCGAAACCGAAGTGCTCACGCTCTATGCCATGGGCCTTACGCAAGCAAAAATCGCCGAAGAGCTCTGCATCGCACCCGGCACGGCACACACGCACGTGAAGCGTATTTATTCGAAAACCGACCTGCATTCCCGCCAGGCGCTTCTGGACTACATCGAGCGATACACCGATTAGCTTCCGCCGAAGAAAAACCTGCGCGCGAATGTCTCACCATGATTCACATCGGGCGGGAAATCGCGCAAAAAG
>ENA-OUQH01002615-OUQH01002615.1-human-gut-metagenome-genome-assembly--contig:-NODE-2615-length-10949-cov-6.189370_pt1 | contig 10949 bp, 6 predicted proteins | sample MGYA00237948_ERZ548828 | MGnify/ENA primary metagenome ERZ548828 (study PRJEB26490, sample SAMN05194711) | human gut metagenome | biome: terrestrial biome; feature: human-associated habitat; material...
ATTATTTTCCCTTAACACATTATTTCATGAAGGCGCTCCTCTTCCTTTGGCAAAGAACTGCACCCCCTAAAATCAAAAATGCACCCCCCTCCAAATCGTAGTTGCACCCCCCTAACGGGTTTCTATCAAAATTACGGTTCTTTGCCAAAATCCCCTCCTGCGATCTGATGTCGCGGGAGGGGGGGCTTTGCGCAGGATCTTGGCCGCTGTTGGTGCGCTGCATCGCAGCACCGTATTTACCACGTGCCGAAAACATGATAGAATCATCGCAATGATTTTGTTGCGGGGTGAGGAAATGCGCATAAGACAATTGCTGTGCTTGCTGTTGTGTCTGGTACTGCTGAGTGCGCTTCCGGCCTGTGCCGGAAAAAGCGGTGAACAGCCGCTGCCGGCACCGACGGCGGCGGTCACATCCGCAGCGCCTGAGCAGGGAGCGGCTGTGCCGCCGGAGGAGGATGCCTCCGGTTTCGTTTTGCTGAGTGAGGTTGTGTCGGATGTGATCCTTGAGATGCGCTATTATTCGACCTATAACTTCGTGGGCGAGCGCATCGACGGGTATGAGCAGCCGGTCGCGCTGCTGACCGCACAGGCGGCGGAGGCACTCAAGGCGGTCAGCGATGAGGTGGCTGCCATGGGCTACCGGCTGAAAGTGTTCGATGCCTACCGCCCGCAGACGGCGGTGACGCAGTTCATGCGCTGGGCGCAGGATGCGGATGATACCCGCATGCAGGCGTATTTCTACCCGGAGACGGAAAAAAGCGCGCTCTTTTCGCAGGGCTACATCGCCGAGCGTTCCGGTCACAGCCGCGGCAGCACGGTCGATCTGACGCTGCTGGAGCTGCGCACGGGGCGCGAGGTCGATATGGGCGGCACGTTTGATTATTTCGGCGCACGCAGCCACGCGGATTTTTCCGGTATCAGCGCGGAGCAGTCGGCCATGCGCGCGCTGCTGCGCGATGTGATGGTCCGGCACGGCTTCCGGCCGTATGCAGGGGAGTGGTGGCACTTCACATTGGTAAATGAGCCCTATCCCGATACCTATTTTACCTTCCCGGTCAGCGCCGCTTCGCTGGCAGACAAGGCCGCGTGATTTTCACACACCATCCCTCAGCGCTGCGCTGAGGGATTTTTTTGCCCTGAAAACTTTTTGCCCCGCGCACAATACCGTTGCGGGGCTGGCGCATTTATGCTATGATAACGGATAACCGCGCACCGGCGCACAGCGCACGCAGCGCGTGGCAAGCGCCCCTATGAAGTTTGTAGATCAGAAAGGACGATACGAAGATGAAACCAAAATTTGACGGCTATGCGGCACAGTACGACGCATGGTTCATGACCAATGAAAACCTGTTCCAGAGCGAGCTCCGCCTGTTCCAGAAAGCGCTTGGCGACATTTCCGGCAAGCGCGTGCTCTCCGTCGGCTGCGGCAGCGGCCTGTTCGAGAGCATGATCGACTGCAGCGGCATCGAGGGCATCGAGCCCTCGCGTGACATGGGTGCGATCGCGCAAAAGCGCGGCGTGAACGTGATCTCGTTCGGCGCGATCGAGGAGGCAGAGCTCGAGGACAACGCCTACGACGTGATCTATCTCAACGGCAGCTCCAGCTACATGGAGGATCTGGCGTATGCATTCAACGTCTGCAAGAAGGCGCTCAAGCCGAACGGAACGTTTATTTCGCTGGATGTGCCCAAGGAGAGCGCGTTTGGCTTCATGTACCTGCTGGCGAAGGAAGCCGGCACGTTTGACCACCCCTCGCTTAACGGTGTCATGCCCGAGCTGCCGTACCCGCTGGAGCTGTGCTGCGCGGGCGTGTGGCACTCCACCGAGGAGAAGATCGACGCGCTCAAGTCGCTCGGCTTCCATGATTTTGATTTCTATCAGACGCTGCTGCGCAACCCCATGTACACCAACGAGGTCGCGGAGGATGTCGTGCCCGGCTACCAGAGCGGCGGTTATGTCGCGATCATCGCACACAAATAAGCGAGGCACGAGGTGAAGCTTTCCCAGAGGATTTATGCGTGCGCTCAGAAGCTCTGGCCGCAGTATCTGTGCCACCCCTTTGTGGTGCAGATGGCGGACGGCACGCTGCCGGAGGAGAAGTTCCGGTATTATATGCTGCAGGACTATCTGTACCTGCGCGACTATGTGAAGATCTTTGCGGCCATCATCCCCAAGGCGGATGATTTTGAGCAGATCCGTTTTCTGAGTACGCAGCTCTCGGACACGATCGGTGAGACGTATCGCACACACCTGCCGTATATGCAGCGTCTCGGCGTCACGGATGCGGAGATCGAAGCCGCGCGTCCGCATATCGACAACAGCGCCTACACGCACTATATGATCTGCGAGGCGCAGGCGGGCGATGTGCTGACCGGACTCGTGACGCTGCTCAACTGCTCCTGGAGCTATGCGTATGTGGCCGAGCAGATGGTCGCACGCTATCCGAACGCACTTTCGGATGAACGCTACGGCGCGTGGTTCGCGGGCTATGTGTCGGACGCCTACCGCCAGACCAATCAGGATCTGATCGACCGCATCGACGCGCTTGGCGCTTCCGTCGATGAGGCGGCGGCGCAGCACCTGTGTGAGATCTTTGAAAACTGCTGCCGGTTTGACCTGCGCTTTTGGGACATGGTCTATACGATGGGGCAGCAGTGCGCGCCCCTGTGCAGCGGCGAAGCATGAAACACCGGCGGATGCGCCTTGCGCATCCGCCAATTATTTTGGGGAAATGAAAAAAGGAGACCGGATGTTCCGGCCTCCAGCGATGTAGTCAGCAAAGTTTGCAAGACAGGGCTGACCGCAGCATCTTTAGTATAGGGTCAGGCGCTGCCGCTGTCAAGAGAAAAAATAGCAGAAAGATGCAGAAAATCCGAAAACAAGAATCGACAAATATTTCTCCGCGAAAAGTGAGATTTTGCTTGACAAGCGTGCTGCAAATCATTATAATGAAAAAGCTGCATCGGGGTGTAGCGCAGATGGTAGCGCGCATGGTTCGGGACCATGAGGCCGCGAGTTCAAGTCTCGCCACTCCGACCACACGGAGCAAGCTGTATGGCTTGCTCCGAATTTTTATATCTGCAAAGACACAGAGACCGCGATCACACGATCGCGGCCTCTTTTCGTATGCGGTTCTCCGGCAGCTCAGAACAGACCGGTGATCCTGCCGTTTTCGTCCACGTCGATCTTCTCGGCAGCGGGGACCTTGGGCAGACCCGGCATAGTCATGATCTCGCCTGTCAGGGCAACGATGAAGCCCGCACCGGCGCTGACCTTCAGGCTGCGCACGGTGACGGCAAAATCTTTGGGCGCGCCCAGCAGAGCAGGGTCGTCCGACAGAGAGTACTGCGTCTTTGCCATGCACACCGGCAGATCACCGAAGCCGAGCTCTGTGAGCCGCTCTGCCTGCTTCTGGGCAGCAGGGGTCAGCACGGCCTGCGCGCCGCCGTAGACGCGCTGCACGATGGCGTTGAGCTTTCTGACAAGCGTGGTGTCGGTGGGGTAGGAGAAGGTAAATTCCTCCGTGCAGGGCTGCTCGCACATGCGCACGACCTCTTCAGCCAGCGCCTTGCCGCCCTCGCCGCCCTTGGCCCAGACCTCGGACAGCACGGCGCGCACGCCAAGCTCCCGGCACTTGTCCTCCACGAGCCGCAGCTCGGCTTCCGTGTCGGTGGGGAAGGCGTTGATCGCGACCACGCACGGCAGGTGATACGTGCCGCGGATGGTGTTGACATGGTGCAGCAGATTGGGCAGACCCTTTTCCAGCGCATCCAGATTCTCTGTGTTCAGCTCGGCCTTGGGCACGCCGCCGTGGCTCTTGAGCGCGCGCACGGTGGCCACGATGACCACGGCGTTCGGGCGCAGCCCCGCCAGACGGCACTTGATGTCCAGAAACTTCTCGGCGCCCAGATCCGCGCCGAAGCCGGCCTCGGTCACGACATAGTCGCCCAGCTTGAGCGCCATGCGCGTTGCGGTGACGGAGTTGCAGCCGTGGGCGATGTTCGCAAACGGACCGCCGTGGATGAGCGTGGGCGTACCCTCAAGCGTCTGCACGAGATTGGGCTTGAGCGCATCCTTGAGCAGCGCGGTCATCGCGCCCTCGGCCTTGAGGTCGTGGGCGGTGACGGGCTTGCCGTCGAAGGTGTAGGCCACGATCATCCGGCCGAGCCGCGCCTTGAGATCGGTGATGTCGCTGGCGAGGCACAGCACCGCCATGACCTCGGAGGCCACGGTGATGTCAAAGCCGTCCTCGCGGGGCACACCCTGAATGCGCCCGCCGAGACCGTCCACGATCTGGCGCAGCTGGCGGTCGTTCATGTCCACGCAGCGCTTCCACGTGATCTGCTTGACGTCGATGCCCAGGGCGTTGCCCTGCTGGATGTGGTTATCGAGCATGGCGGCCAGCAGGTTGTTGGCTGCGCCGATGGCGTGAAAATCACCGGTGAAGTGGAGGTTGATGTCCTCCATGGGCACGACCTGCGCATAGCCGCCGCCGGCAGCGCCGCCCTTGACGCCGAACACCGGACCGAGAGACGGCTCACGCAGCGCAGCCACGGCATTTTTGCCGATCTTGCGCAGACCGTCTGCCAGACCGACGGAGGTCGTGGTCTTGCCCTCACCCGCAGGGGTGGGGTTGATGGCCGTCACGAGGATGAGCTTGCCGTCCGGACGCCCGGCGCGATCCTTGAGCAGCTGCGGGTCGATCTTGGCCTTATAGCGGCCGTACTGTTCGAGATAGGATTCGTCGATACCGGCGGTGGCGGCGATGTCCGCGATCGGGTGCATCCGGCACTGCTGGGCGATCTCAATATCCGTCATCATGTTGCGAGCCCTCCCTTATCAAATGTCAAAGTACTTCTTCGCGGACCGGAACAGCTTCATATCGTAGCAGCCGTCCACGTTCTGATACAGGCCGTCGCCGATGCGCTCGGCGTGGCCCATCTTGCCGAGGACGCGGCCGTCCGGGGACGTGATGCCCTCGATGGCCCAGATCGAACCATTGGGGTTGACGTCCACATCCATGCCGGGCACGCCGTCGGCGTCCACGTACTGCGTGATGATCTGGCCGTTGTCGGCGAGCTTGCGCACGAGCTCCTCGCTGCACAGGAAGCGGCCCTCACCGTGGGAGATGGGGACGGTGTACACGTCGCCGACCTGCGTGCCGGCCAGCCACGGAGAGCGGTTGGAGGCGATGCGGGTGCGCACCAGACGCGACTGGTGGCGGCCGATCGTGTTGAAGGTCAGCGTCGGGCAGGACGCGTCCGTGTCGATGATCTCACCGTAGGGCACGAGACCGAGCTTGATGAGCGCCTGGAAGCCGTTGCAGATGCCGAGCATGAGACCGTCGCGGTTTTTCAGCAGATCCATGGTCGCATCCCGCACCTCCGGGTTGCGGAAGAAGGCGGTGATGAACTTGGCCGAGCCGTCCGGCTCGTCGCCGCCGGAGAAGCCGCCGGGGACGAAGATGATCTGGCTGCTGCGCGCAGCGCCTGCAAACCGGCTGATGGAGTCGGCCACGTCCTGCGCGGACTGGTTGTTGAGCACGAGGATCTCCGGCTCAAGTCCGGCGCGCCGCACGGCGCGGGCGGAGTCGTATTCGCAGTTCGTGCCGGGGAACACGGGGATGAGCACCTTGGGCACGGCCACGCCGACCTTGGGCGCGACGCGCTGCACGGTGGGGGCGGACAGCACGGGAACCTGCGTCGTATCGGCTGCCGTGCGGCTCGGGTAGACAGACTCCAGCACGCCCTCGTTGAGCGCAAGCAGCTCCGAAATGGCGGCGCTGTCATCACCGATGCGCACGATGGGCTCTGCGGTGGTGACACCCAGACGGATGGCGTCCGCCGTGTCCTCGGTGAGCTCTGCCACAATCGCGCCGGGATAGAGCGCGTTCCAGTCCACGGCCGTGTTTTCGGCGCTGAAGCCGATCTCGTTGCCGAAGGACATGTTCATCACGGCCTCGCTCAGACCGTTTTCCACGGCCCAAGCGGCGCGGACTTTTCCGCTGCGTGCGAGTGCGTGCAGCGCCTCCCATGCGGTCTTGACGCCGTCGGCGTCCGCACCGGAGAACAGGTACACGGGATGACCCGCGGCCTTAAACTCCGTGGAGAGCACCTCGTCCGTTTTCAGCGGCGCGATGGCGAAGGAGATGAGCGTGGGCGGCACATCGAGATCGAGGAACGTGCCGGACATGGAGTCCTTGCCGCCGATGGCGGCAGCGCCGAGCTCAAGCTGGGCGTCCACCGTGCCGAGCAGGGCGGCAAAGGGCTTGCCCCAGCGCTCCGGCTCGGTGCGCAGCTTCTCGAAAAACTCCTGGAAGGAGAGGTAGGCTTTCTTGTAGTCGGCACCGGCGGCGACGAGCTTCGCCATCGAGGTGTAGACCGCGTTGTATGCGCCGATGTAGGGATCGGTGCTCGTCTGCTCCGGGTCGCAGCCCCAGGCCATGACACTGGCCTGATCCGTCTCCTGACCGGGCAGGACCGGGAACACGGCGGCCATCGCCTGTGCGGGGGAGCGCTGCGTCTTGCCGCCATAAGGCATCAGGATCGAGCCCGCGCCGATGGTGCTGTCAAAGCGCTCCACGAGACCGCGGCGGGAGGCGCAGCGGAGGCTGGAGGCCATCTCGCGCAGGGAGCTGAAGCGGGGCTGCGCCAGCGGCGCGCGATCCTTGCGCGCCACGCGCACACCGGCGTGCTTGACGGCACCGTTGGTGTTGAGGAAGGCACGGCTGAGGTCAGCGATGACCGCACCGTTCCACTCCATGACCATGCGGGCGTCCTCGGTGACGACGGCCACCTGATACGCCTCGAGGTTTTCCGCCTTGGCAGCGCGGATGAAGGCATCTGCGTCCTCGGCGGCAACGACCACGGCCATGCGCTCCTGCGATTCGGAGATGGCAAGCTCCGTGCCGTCGAGACCGTCGTACTTCTTGCGCACGGCATCCAGATCGATGCGCAGACCGTCGGCCAGCTCGCCGATGGCCACGCTGACGCCGCCCGCGCCGAAGTCGTTGCAGCGCTTGATGAGGCGGGTCACGTCGCCGTTGCGGAACAGGCGCTGGATCTTGCGCTCCTCGGGCGCGTTGCCCTTTTGCACCTCGGAGGCCATGGTCGCAAGCGATTTCAGGTTGTGGCTCTTGGACGAGCCGGTCGCACCGCCGATGCCGTCACGGCCCGTGCGGCCGCCCAGCAAGATGACCACATCGCCGGGCGCGGGGCACTCGCGGCGGACGTTGTATGCAGGAGCGGCCGCTACCACGGCACCGCATTCCAGACGCTTGGCGATGTAGCCCTCGTGATAGAGCTCCGCCACATGACCGGTGGCAAGGCCGATCTGGTTGCCGTAGGAGGAGTAGCCCGCTGCGGCGGTCTGGCACAGCTTGCGCTGCGGCAGCTTGCCGGGCAGCGTCTTGTCGAGCGCGACTCTCGGGTCGCCCGCGCCGGTCACGCGCATGGCCTGATGCACATAGGCGCGGCCGGAGAGCGGGTCACGGATGCAGCCACCGATGCAGGTGGCTGCGCCGCCGAAGGGCTCAATCTCGGTGGGGTGGTTGTGGGTCTCGTTTTTGAACATCAGCAGCCAGTCCTGCGCCTCGCCGTCGACCGTGGCGGTGACGTGGATGGAGCAGGCGTTGATCTCCTCGCTCTCGTCGAGCTCCGGCAGCAGGCCGCGCTTTTTGAGGGTCTTTGCGCCGATGGTGGCGATGTCCATGAGGGTCTGGGGGCGCTTGGCGGCCTTTTCCTCGCCGTAGACCTCCACGCGCGCGGCCAGATACCGCTCGTAGGCGGCCTGGATCGCGGGATCGTCGATCTCCACGTTGTCGATGTGGGTGGAGAAGGTGGTGTGGCGGCAGTGATCGGACCAGTAAGTGTCCACCACGCGGATCTCGGTGATGGTGGGCTCGCGGCGCTCATCGTCGCGGAAATAGCGCTGCAGGAACGTCAGATCGTCCAGATCCATGGCCAGGCCGAGCTCATCACGCAGCGCATCGAGCGCAGCGCTGTCCATCGCGGTGAAGCCCTCCACGGTGCGCACGGTGGTGGGGATGTCATATTCCATGCGCAGCGTCTCCGGCAGCTCCAGAGATGCCTCGCGGCTCTCGACGGGGTTGATGACATACTGCTTGATCGCGGCGATCTCGGCATCTGTCAGCTTGCCCTCGAGCGCATACACGCGCGCGGTGCGCACGAGCGGACGCTCGCCCTGCGACAGGATCTGCACACACTGTGCGGCGGAATCGGCGCGCTGGTCATACTGACCGGGCAGATACTCCACGGCAAACACCGCGTCGCCCTGCGGCAGCGCGTCCGTCACGATGTCGAGCTGGGGCTCGGACAGCACCGTCTTGACGGTGTAGTCAAACAGATCCCGGCTGATGCCCTCGAGGTCATAGCGGTTGAACAGGCGCAGCCCCGTCAGGGACTCGATGCCCAGAAATGCCCGCAGATTCTCCAGCAGGGCGCGCGCCTCGTTCGCCAGCGCCGCCTTCTTTTCTACGTATACTCTGTAAACCATGCCTGCGCTCTCTCCCTTCACTGTTCCAGCGCCTTGAGGGCGCGCTGGCCGATGTCATGGCGGTAGAACGCGTTGTCAAACTGCACGCTCTGCACCATCGTGTATGCTTTTTCTACGGCGCTCCTGAGATCCTGCGCCGTTGCGGTCACGCCGAGCACGCGGCCGCCGTTGGTCAGCAGCTTGCCGTCGGTCAGCTTTGCGCCCGCCACATAGGTGTGCGCGGCGGTCTCGGCGGGCATCGTGATGGCAAAGCCCTTTTCATAGTGCTCCGGGTAGCCGTCGGACGCCATGATGACGCAGCAGGCCGCACCGTCAGAGAATCTGACCTCCGTCTCGGCAAGCGTGCCGTTGCGGCAGGCCTGCATGATCGTCAGCAGGTCGCTCTCGAGCAGCGGCAGGACGACCTGCGTCTCGGGGTCGCCGAAGCGGCAGTTGTATTCGATGACCTTCGGGCCGTTCGGCGTCAGCATCAGACCGAAATACAGGCAGCCGCGGAACGTGCGCCCCTCGGCGTTCATCGCGCGCATGGTGGGCAGGAAAATGGTGTCCATGCACGTGCGGGCGATGTCATCCGTGTAATACGGGTTCGGGGCGACGGTGCCCATGCCGCCGGTGTTGAGCCCCTCGTCATGGTCGTGCGCCCGCTTGTGATCCATCGAGGACACCATGGGCACGACGGTCTTGCCGTCCGTAAAGGCGAGCACGGAGACCTCCGGCCCGGTGAGAAATTCCTCAATGACTACCTGACTGCCGCTGTTGCCGAAGGCACGGTCGAGCATGATGGTCTCGACCGCTGCGACGGCGGCCGCGCGATCCTCCGCGATGAGCACGCCCTTTCCCAGCGCCAGACCGTCCGCCTTGACGACGACGGGCAGGGGACAGGTCCTGACATAGTCCATGGCGGCACCGGCGTCGGTAAACACCTGATACTCCGCCGTCGGGATGCCGTATTTTTTCATCAGATCCTTGGAAAAGACCTTGCTGCCCTCGATGATGGCGGCTTTCGCCTCCGGACCGAAGCAGGGGATACCGGCGGCCTCCAGCGCGTCCACCGCGCCGAGCACCAGCGGATCGTCCGGCGCGACCACGGCAAAATCAATATCGTGGCTCTTGGCAAAGGCCACCTGTGCGGGGATGTCCTTCGCGCCGATGTCCGCGACGCACACGGCGTCGGCCGCGATGCCGCCGTTTCCGGGCAGGCAGTAGATCGTCTCCACTTCGGGGTTTTCTTTCAGTTTCCTGACGATGGCGTGCTCACGGCCGCCACCGCCGATGACCAGAAGGTTCATGGCGCTCTCCCTCAATCTTCTTAATATTTTTGTTTGCCGCCGCGCAAATGCCAAATGGGATCTGCGCGGCGGCAAAAACGGATATGCGTATGATGACTCAGTGGTGGAACAGGCGCGCGCCGGTGAAGGCCAGCACCATGCCGTACTTGTCGGCGGTGGCGATGACGTGGTCGTCGCGGATCGAGCCGCCCGGCTCTGCGATGTAGGTCACGCCGGATTTTCTCGCGCGCTCGACATTGTCGCCGAAGGGGAAGAACGCGTCGCTGCCGACGGTGACGCCAGTCTGCGTTGCGATCCATGCCTTCTTTTCCTCGGCGGTCAGCACCTCGGGGCGCACCTTGAAGGTGTTCTGCCACACGCCGTCTGCCAGCACGTCCTCATACTCGTCGGAGGTGTAGACGTCGATGGCGTTGTCGCGGTCGGGGCGGCGGATGTCGTCCACGAACGAGAGGGCGAGCACCTTCGGATGGCGGCGGAGATACCAGTTGTCCGCCTTCTGCCCCGCCAGACGGGTGCAGTGGATGCGGCTTTGCTGGCCTGCGCCCACACCGATGGTCTGGCCGTCCTGCACATAGCAGACGGAGTTGGACTGGGTGTATTTCAGCACGATCAGGCTCATGATCAGATCGCGCTTCTGGGCATCGGTCACCGTCTTGTTCTCGGTTACAAAGTTTTGCAGCATGGTATCCACGCTGATCTCCAGATCCTGGCGGCCCTGCTCAAAGGTGACACCGAATACGGTGCGGCGCTCCAGCGGAGCGGGGATATAATCCGGATCAATGGCAACGATGTTGTAGTTGCCTTTCTTTTTGGATTTCAGCACTTCCAGGGCGTCGGCGTCATAGCCGGGGGCAATGATGCCGTCCGAAACTTCGTGCTGGATCAGCTTTGCGGTGGCAAGGTCGCACACATCAGACAGGGCGATCCAGTCACCAAAGCTGGACATGCGGTCCGCACCGCGGGCGCGGGCATAAGCGCAGGCCAGCGGCGAAAGCTCCATGTCCGGGGCGATGTGGTACATCTTCCGCTCCACATCGGTCAGGGGCAGGCCCAGGGCGGCACCCGCCGGGGACACATGCTTGAAGGAAGCGGCGGCGGGCAGGCCGCAGGCCGCCTTCAGCTCCTTGACCAGCTGGATGGAGTTGA
>ENA-OUQH01002616-OUQH01002616.1-human-gut-metagenome-genome-assembly--contig:-NODE-2616-length-10948-cov-4.649500_pt1 | contig 10948 bp, 14 predicted proteins | sample MGYA00237948_ERZ548828 | MGnify/ENA primary metagenome ERZ548828 (study PRJEB26490, sample SAMN05194711) | human gut metagenome | biome: terrestrial biome; feature: human-associated habitat; material...
TGGGTCGATGTGGGCATCGACCCCTACGAACATTCCGGAAGGCATGCAAAATTTCATTTAATACCGCAAACATCTGCGCAGGCGCTTTTCGGCGCGCTGGATGGTGCGGCAGACGGTCGATTTGCACACGCCAAACTCCCGGGCAAGCTCCGGCATGGTCTTTTTATCTACATAGTAGCCAAGGACGGCTCTTCGCTGCTTTTCCGTCAGCTCGTTTTCAATCACGCGGTGCATGCGGGCAATCTGCTGCTGGCGCGTGAGCCGCGGGCCCTGATAGTCCTCATATCCGATAGCTTTCATTGCGGTAATATCCCCTTTCATAATAGTGCGCGGTGAGCGCGGCCAGCTCGTTCGTCTGCCGCAGCATCTGCGATAGCACGGCCATCCGCCGCTCCAGCCAGAAAAGCTCCTGCCGGTCCTCCGCCGTCTTTTTCTGCCGCCGCAGCTCGGAAAGCCGGACGCGCAGCAGCTGCGCGCTTTGTTCATACTGCGCCGAGAGCTCCAGAAGCGTCATGCCATCCACTCCGGAAGCATGGCCGTGCGCTGGCGGCTGAGAAAATACGACTTTGCATATTCCGGCAGGCACTCTGGGCAAAGAAGCCGGTCGTCCATCTCGTAATACAGCTGCCCCAGATAAATTTCCCCGCCGCACAGGCCGCAATAGGCGAAGACGGCCGCCTGCTGCCGGTCCTTTGATCTGCGCGAGGCTCTTTGTTTTTGCATCATAGGGATATTCCTCCTTTAAATTTCGTTTGTAGAAATACCAGTTATTTACATTTAAAGCATACTACGCAGCACCATCGTTGTCAAGAAAATTTTTACATTTTTTGTAAAAATCAATCGATGTCTGCCGAACCCGCCCGCGCGTATTGACGAACAGCCCAGTTTCGGGTATGATGATACCAGCACCGTACCATACGGCGCGACGGCTGAAAAAGGTGTGTGCAGCCAAAAACAAAAAGCCTCCCACTGCCGGGCGTTTGCCAGGATGAACCTCTGGGCAGCTTTTGATCGAAGACAAGGAGAACGGATGGACGATACGGCCATGATGCGCGAGGCACTGAACCTGGCGCAGGAAGCAGCGGATGACGGCGAGGTGCCGGTCGGCTGCGTTGTCGCGATGGAAGACGGCCGGATCGTCGGCCGCGGGCGAAACCGCCGGGAGAAGGGAAAGTCTGCCCTTGCCCACGCGGAGCTCGAGGCCATCGGCGAGGCTTGCCGGACACTTGGCGGCTGGCGGCTATGGCAGTGTACGCTCTACGTGACGCTCGAGCCCTGCTGCATGTGCGCGGGAGCCATTACCGGCGCGCAGATTCCGCGCGTGGTCTATGGCGCAGCGGACTCTAAAATGGGTGCGGGCGGCTCGCTCGTGAATCTTCTTTGTCTTCCGGGATGTTTCCGTCCCGATGTTACAACCGGCGTTCTCGAAGAGGAGTGCCGGGCGCTTTTGCAGACCTTTTTCCGCTCGCTTCGCGAAAGAAAGAAACAGCAACTACGCGAACCAACGAGAGGTGAGGACTTTGAATTATAAAATTACCGCCGATTCGACCTGTGACCTGAGCTCTGAACTGTTGGAGCAGTATGGCCTCGGTTTAACGCCGCTTTATGTCCAGCTGGGCGAAAAAACGTACCGCGACGGCGTGGACATTTTCCCGGACGATATCTATGCGCACGTAACAAATGGCGGAGATCTGGCCACAACGGCGGCTGTCAATTTAGCAGACTACGTGCGCCTGTTTTCCGATCTGTCCCGGAAATACGACTTTGTCATCCACATCTGCATTTCCTCCGATTTTTCCTGCTGCTATCAGAACGCGAGCCTCGCGGCGGCGGAGTATCCGAACGTCTACATTGTAGACTCGCGCAATCTCTCCACCGGGCACGGTCTGGTCGTTCTGGAGGCCGAACGCTGCGCGCGGGAGGGCATGGAGCCGCAGGAAATCGTAAGCTATTTGCAGGTGCTCACCGAGCAGGTGGACGCGAGCTTCATTTTAAGCCGCTTAGAATACATGAAAAAAGGTGGCCGGTGCTCGTCCGTCGCCGTGCTGGGCGCGAATTTATTAAGGCTCCGCCCGGCCATTGAAGTAACGGACGGCAAGATGCACGTCTGCAAAAAATATCGCGGCACATTTGAGGCCTGCGTCAAGGCATACATTGCCGACCGCCTGCAAGGGAAAGAAGACCTGAACCTGCGCCGCGTCTTCATCACGCACTCCGGCGTGCCGGAGGAAATCATCGAGACGGCGAAGGAAGCCGTCCGGCAATATCAGAACTTTGAGGAAATCTGCGTCACGCGCGCCGGGTGCACCGTCTCGAGCCACTGCGGCCCCGGCACGATCGGCGTTCTATTCCTTCATGAAGGGTAAACTATGAAAGAAACACTCCGGCGTCTGCTCCCAAAACAGAATATTACGCTCACAGACGGCCAGCTTGATACGCTTGAGCGCTTCGGGCAGGCGCTTCTGGAAAAAAATCAAGTCATGAACCTGACGGCCATTACAGAGCCGGAGAAGGTCGCGGAGCTCCATTTTTACGACTGCCTCGCGCTTTTGAACGCGGCGGACTTTCGGGGCAAGCGCGTAGTCGATATCGGCTGCGGCGCGGGCTTCCCGGGCGTTCCCTTGAAAATCGCGGAGCCGTCGATGGACCTGACGCTTCTCGATTCTCTCGGCAAGCGCATGGACTGGCTGCGGGAGATTCTGCCGGAGCTACACGTGGAGGCCAACGTCGTGACGGCAAGGGCGGAGGAATACGTGGTCTCCTGCCGCGAGAGCTTTGACATTGCCGTCTCGCGAGCCGTCGCGCGGCTGAACATTCTCGCGGAGCTGTGCCTTCCGTATGTGAAGGTTGGCGGCGTGTTCCTCGCGATGAAGGGACAGCTGGCCGATGTGGAGCTCGAAGAGGCGAAAAAGGGAATCGCCCTTTTAGGCGGCAAAGTCGAGCGCGTGTTTGAATACGAGGTATCAAGCGCCGTCCATCGTGCCGTCGTCATCCGCAAGGAAACGGCCACGCCGCCAAAATATCCCCGGCCGTTTGCGAAAATCAAAAAGAGTCCGTTATAAGAAAAAAGCGCTCCAAGCCAGATCGACTTAGAGCGCTTTGCCGTCTTCTCAAAAGAGAAAACCGGCGCTGATCCTTATGTAATTTGCCCTTACGGGATTCCTGCGCACCTCCGGGAGGTTCGTAGGGGGCGATGCCCACATCGCCCCATTTGACGCCATCGAATTCGCCAAAAATCTCCATCAAAACGGTACCTTCTGCCGGGTCGATGTGGGCATCGACCCCTACGCATAAACGGGAAACTCTCAGAAATCTCGTAGGAGCGGACGAAAATTTTGCGTGTAATTACTTCTTCAGGTCGTCGCCGCGGAGATATTTGCCGAGGGGCTTCTGCAAAATCGCGATAACAACAAGCACCATAGCAAGGCTGAGCAGCAGGAAGCTGCCGTTATAGAGCGCGGAATAGATCCACGGAGAGGTCATCGTCATACCGAAGAACTCATCGGGCATATACTCGGCCCAGAGCGTCGCGCCGGTGACATAGTGGACGAGGAAGCGCAGGAACGTACCGAGGAGCGAACCCCAGTAGATGCCGTTCTTCTTGCCCTTGAACAGGCCCGCAAAGCCCATCACAGCAAAAGCCAGCAGATAGTCGCCGATGATCGACTGCCAGCCTGCGGCGTAGGCAACGTCGAGAAACAGCTGCAGAAGGCCGAACGCGAACGAGACAAGCAGGCCCGGGCCAAAGCCCCAGCGGACACAGAACAGGAAAATCGGGAGCATCGAAAGCGTCACCGAGCCGCCGTTCGGCAGCTCCCAGAGCTTCAGATAGCCCAGCACCTGCGCCAGAGCCAGCAGAAGCGCGCCCTCGCACAGGCAGCGGAGCGTCATTTTGCGTTTTGTCATGGAAAAACACCTCAGAAAATAGAAATACCGCCTACAACCGGATGTGGTGTAGAGCGGCAGAACAAATATGTCCGAAACAGCTTCCTACGCCGGCATTACCCGGATCAGGTTAAGGGACAAGCGCGATGCGCAATCTCAGCCGGTTTCCCAGCGCCCCTGTGTTCGATTGTATGCGGTTCGTCCTTATTATAGGGAAAGCACTCCGTTTCGTCAAGCCCCGATTCCCGAAAATTTTTCCGCCGGAAATATTTCCCGTGCCCTCTTGCAAACGCGCGAAAAATCAGTATGATAGTATCTACTGACCTCAAATCTTTGCGATTTGCGCCGAAAGGAGAATTTTCATGAAGCGCACGCTGTTCCATCAGAGCTCCATGACCGAAGGCCCCGTTTTGCAGGGGATGCTGGCGTTCTTCCTGCCGATCATGCTGGGAACGCTTCTCCAGCAGCTCTACTCCGCGGTCGATGCGGTCGTGCTCGGCCAGTTCGTCGGCAAAACCGCACTCGCGGCAGTCGGCGGGTCGGACATTGTGCTCATTAATCTGATCGTGAATTTCTTTGTCGGCCTGTCATCCGGCGCTTCCGTCGTCATCTCGCAGCACGCGGGCGCGCAGGAGCACGAGCAGGTGAGTAAGGCCGTGCATACGGCAATTTTTCTGGCCGTCGTGGTGGGCACGCTCACGACGCTTCTTGGCACAACCGTCGCGCCCTTGCTTCTTCCCGCGCTCAATACGCCGGAAGATACGCTGCAATACTCGAAGGACTACCTCGTCTGGTACTTTGCGGGCATGATCCCCTCCATGATCTACAACATGGGGAGCGGCATTCTCCGCGCGCTCGGAGACTCGAAGAGGCCCCTTCTGTTCCTCGTCGTCTGCACGATCGTGAACACCATTCTGGACCTGCTCTTTGTCGCTGTTTTCAAGATGGAGGTCGCGGGCGCGGCGATTGCGACGAGCCTGTCCCAGATCATCTGCGCGTGGCTCGTCCTTCACACGCTCCGGCGTGCAAACGGAGACTATCATCTCGAGTTCCAAAAAATCCGGCCGGACGCGTGGCTCCTCAAGCGCATGCTCGTCATCGGCCTTCCCGCCGGCATTTCCAGCATGCTCTATAACATCACGAACGTCTATGTCCAGAAGGCCATCAACATGCTCGGCACCGACACCGTCGCGGCCTGGTCGGTCTTCTGGAAGCTGGACGGCATTTTCTGGCCAATCAACAACGCCATCGGCATTGCCGTTATGACCTTCGCGGGGCAGAATTACGGCGCGCGCAAAAAAGACCGGATCTTCGAGACCATGCGCGTGGGGTTTCTGCTGCACTTCGCGATGTGCGCGCTCATTGGCGGCGGGATTTTCCTGACGCGCGACTGGACGATCCGCCTGTTTAATTCCGACCCGGCGGTCGTCGAGCAGGGGCGCGTGATCATCGGCTATCTTGCCCCGTGCTATATCCTGTTCTCGGCGACGGAGGTTCTGTCGTCTATGATGCGGGGCGTAGGCAACGCCGTGAAGCCGACCATTATCACGCTCTTCGGCGCATGCGTGCTGCGGCTGATCCTGCTGTTTACGATGACCTTCCCGCACCTGAGCAATCTCACCATTGCCCTCTGCTACCCCATCACCTGGACCGCCGCGTCTGCCATGTTCCTCATCTACTACAAATTCGGCCACTGGCTCCCCGCGTATCCTCAAAAGCGCGTGGAGATCGGCTGACGAAAAACCGCGGAGCTGCAAAATTGCAGCTCCGCGGTTATTCTTGCGTCTCGTCAAGCAGCACCGTCAGCTCGTGCCCGCGCTCGCGGCAAACGTCCTTTACGGTTCGGATGATCTCCCGCCTTACCGCAAGCGAATAATCTCGGAAGATCAGCGCGCCGTCACAGGGCGTGTACTCGATCGTCAGCCTGCAGGGAAGCTCGCGCAGCGCCTGCACCTCAGAAAGCGTATGATAAACGTGCGGCGCAGATTCCAGCACATACGTCCGGTTGTCGCACGAAAAGACGTATCCCTTTTCCAGAAACGCGGCAAAAGCGTCCGGTCGAAGCCCTCGCTGACGGAAATGAGCTCTTTCCAGCCGCCCGCCATCCGCTGCAGATCGTCCATTCCGGCGATCTCCCGCGCGTAATACATGGGAAAGGTCGTATGGTAGATGATCTCGCGCTTCTTTTTCTCCTGCCGCTCGTCCTTCCAGAACAGATCCTCCATCCAGGTTACAGCATACCGCCCTGTGCAGAGCCTCTCCACGATCTCGCAGCACTCGCTGTTGTAATCTCCTTCACAGGAAAACCAAAGCTCCTTCTCGCCGTCCTCTATCCCTTCCGAAAGCGCCAGCAGCGGCACATAACGCGCGTCCTTCGAAAACATCCACTTCAAAAATTCCAGAAAGCCCATGCTATGCCCCCTCCGGCTCATCCAAGCTTTTCCCGTGTGCGGTCATGATCTCCCGGATGGTCTTTATGACGAACCGCTTTGTTTCCTCGTCCGGCAACGTCATGTCCAGCCAGTCCTCGTCAATGTCATAGTAAATGGAAAACAGCCCCGGCTGCTGCACGGCGGCCTTGACTTTCTCGTAGGTCATCTCCTCCGGCGGGTCTTTGAGCGCGAAGAGCGTCAGCGTACAGACCCACGGGATTCCCAGCTCTTCGCCGTCATCGCTGTACATCTCCTCGAGCATTGCCCGGTCGATCCCCGCGCCGACGCCAATGAGCTCCTTCCAGCCGTCGGTCAGACGCGTGTGTGTTTTGCTGTCAAGCAAATGCTCCTGCCCATAGCGCATCGGAAAGGTCTCGCAATAGGTGATCTGCGTCCTTCGCCGCTCCTCCCGCTTTTCGATGCAGCTCCACTGTTCGACCTGCGTTGCGCAGAGTCTTCCCGCCATTAACCGCTCCATGATCTCCAGCCAAAATGCATAATTGCGCTGTCCGCGCTCCCAACGCAGAAGGCTCAGCATATCTACGCCGTCTTTCTGATAGAGATCAATGTGATAGTCCTCGTGCGGCGGCTCTTCGCGCGTCGGAAACAGCCACTCCAATAGTAGTCCTAAAAGTCCCATATCATTCTCCTACATACGTAATGTCGACGACCCATTTTGCCAGTGCATCTCCTGCAAATGCGCCCACAGCTCCTCCAACAAGGCTTAAAATCGGAACTGCAACCGGCGCGTAAATTGTAGTGGCGGCACCAAACATCGCGCCAAGCTTTGCGCCCAAAGCAGCGCCGCCCCATTGTCCGCCAATGCTGGCCGCCGTTGACAGCGTTTTCCTGCCAAGTTTTCCATCCACATCATGTAAATCATCCTCAATTGCCTTTCCTAGCTCCAACGCATCCAGCACAATACCTCAAACGAGAAGGATTTTCCGCCAATTCTAATAACTTTTTCCACCTTGTCCATCCGCGAAAGCACTGCATACGCTTCATCACTAAGCGGATAATGATTGTATTTTTCAAAAAGCTTATCATAAATGGCATCATGCCCAACCAGATTCTCATCAAGGTTAATATGCGGAAAATCAATCGGTATTTTCTTCCCGTTAACCGTCAAATGCTTATTCGGATGCGGTGGGTTGAAATGAATATACGGTCTTTTACCTGGATAGAGAAACGCATTGGTCAAGCCGTTATTATTCGCATATGTTGTACCACCAAGTTTAACTTTTGACAGCTTGCTTTGCGTTAAATCTGTCCAGGCCAGTGTCGGCGCACTGCAATGTGCCAGCTTATCTAGAAAATCCAGCCATGCATTATGTGTTTTCTTGCCATAGACGCCGTCCTCCGTCAGATGGTCTACTGCGCCCGTTTCGTTCAGCTTCTGCTGGAGCTGCCGGATTTTATAGCTGTCTCCGCCCACGAACCACGAGAGCTTGTCGACAATTCCGGCGTAGGAAAACGTGCTGATTCCGCACTTTTCCAGACTGCGAATTGCCCTCGCGCATATGCTCCGCGTTCTCATCGCGCATATACCAGTTGTTGCGCTGCGCTTCCTCCAGATTGTTCTGTATCTGCGACGCAATTTCCTGAAGCGCCTCGCGCAGCAGCTTTTCGTACTGCGGGTTTCCCCAGTCCGCGCCATATGAAGACGGAATATTGCAGCCGAACACATCCCGCTCCAATGCGTGCATATAGCTGTCGCTTCCAATCCGGTAGCCGCTTCGCCCGCTCAGGTCGCTGTTGTTTCCGAGCTTTTTATACGCCTCCAACGCTTCCGATAAAAACCGCTGCCCTTTTCCGTCCTCGATCTCCTTTAAAAAGTTCCGTTTCTTCTCGTCTCCGTTGGCCGCCCAGTCAATTCCCTATTTGGCCGCCCGCTCCACCAGTGCTTCCGCTTCTGTGCTGGAGTACGTCCAGCTGTCTTTTATTTTCTTTGCCGCTTCGTTCAGTTCGTTTTTCGTAAAGAACGAAAAGCTGCTTCCGTCAGACGATTCCAGAAGACTGATGCAATCACTGCTCCGGCTTCCGAAGCCGCCGCCCATACTACTTACATCATATAGCGCTTTTACCTGTTTTGCAAGCTTTTTCCTGTCTGATTCTGGAATTGCAAGTAACGCATCCTTTCTTCTTTGCAGATCGTCATAGACGCTGCTGATTGCGCTGTCCGCCCGGCCTGCCAGCTCCCGCAGCACTCTTCCGTAATCGAAGCCGTCTGCATTTCCCCCAGAACGTCGACCGATTGATCTGACTGAAATACGACGCACTGCCTACAACCTGTCCATGACTTCCTGTTGCCTCTTTGCTCATATATGTCCTTCCTGATAAAAAGCTTGGTTCATATATGGAGAAATAATCATTCATTGTTGCTCTAACCCGTGCAACCGTTGCTTTCTAACATGCACCTTTCAAATTGTGCATTCTGCCCATTTGCAAGTTTTTCTGATTTCGTGGTACACTAAAAGAAAAACTGCCCTCGGGCGGAAAGGAGCAAACCATGCATGAATATGAGCTTTTGATCGAAACCATCAACCCCTGCGGCGGCGAGGCGCACGCGAAGAAGGAATTCACGGAAGTCTTCGCCGAGAGCCCAGAAAGCTACGTCGCCCAGAACGGCCGCTACCCGGTGATCGACTCCGGCAAAAACGCCGCGGGCGACAGCGTCATCACAACCGGCGACGGCAAGGGCATTCTCATCCGCTATACGTTTACCGAGTAATCCCAAACAGACGCAAAAAATCCGTTCCGGCAAGTAGGCCGGAACGGATTTTTCTATGGAATGGGATCATCCATGGATTGGTATTATTCCATATCTTCCTTCAGCTTTTCAAAAAAGCCTTTCTTTTTGGGCTGGGTATCCTCGCCGCCATTTTCCAGCTTCCGAAGCAGTTCCTTCTGCTCCTTCGTCAGCTTTGTCGGCGTCTCAACCACAACGGTCACAAACTGATCGCCGCGCGTCTTATACCCGACATACGGGATACCCTTGCCGCGCAGACGGAAGGTTGTGCCGGTCTGCGTGCCCTCGGGGATGTTATAGCGCACCTTGCCGTCAAGCGTCGGCACCTCGATCGTCGCGCCGAGCGCCGCCTGCGTGAAGGAGATCGGCATCTGGCACAGGACGTTTGCTCCGTCTCTTGTAAAGAGCGGATGCTTGCGCACCGAAACGGTCACGAGCAAATCGCCGTTCGGGCCGCCGTTGGAGCCCACATTGCCCTCTTCGCGCACGCGGAACGACTGACCGTTGTCGATGCCCGCCGGGACGGACACCTTGAGCGTCTTCGTGTGGCGCACCTTGCCCTTGCCCTTGCAGGTCTGGCACGGGTCCTTGATGATCTTGCCTGCACCGCCGCACTTTGGGCACGGCTGCTGCGACTGCATCGTCATCCCCATGAAGTTCTGCTGCGTGCGCACCGTACCGGTGCCGCGGCAATACGTACAGGTTTCCGGCTGCGCGCCGTCCTTGCAGCCCGAGCCGTGACAGGTCGGGCAGGATTCGATGCGCGAATACGTGATCTGCTGCTCGCAGCCGAACGCCGCGTCCTCAAAGCTGATCTCGATCTCCGCGACCACGTTCTGTCCCTTGCTGGGGCCGGTTCTGCGCGCGGAGGAGCTGCTTGCGCCGCCGCCGAAGAAGTCGCCGAAAATATCGCCCAGATCTCCGAAGCCGCCGAAGCCTCCAAATCCGCCGAAGCCGGCGCCCGCATTGGGGTTGAAGTTCGGGTCGACACCCGCGAAGCCGTACTGGTCGTAGCGCGCCTTTTTGTCCGCGTCGGACAGCACCTCGTAGGCCTCGTTGACCTCCTTGAATTTTTCCTCTGCCGATTTATCGCCCGGGTTCTGGTCGGGGTGGTACTTCATGGCAAGCTTACGGTAAGCCTTCTTGATCTCCGCATCGGATGCGTTTTTCTCGACGCCCAGAACCTCATAATAATCTCGTTTGTTTTGATCTGCCATATCGTTTCACCTCTTTGTCAGGTGTTCAGACAAGCCAAGCGGGGCGGATTGCTCCGCCCCAAGGCTGATTATCGGAACTTAGACCTCTTCGTAGTCCGCGTCGACCACACCGTCGTCTCCGGGCTTGCCGGAATCCTGTGTGCCGCAGCCGCCGCAGTCGCCGCCGCAGTTCGCATTCGGATCGCCCTGCGGAGCCGCGTTCTTGTAAAGCTTCTCAGAAACCGCGTAGAACGCCTTCTGCACTTCGTCGGTCGCGGCCTTGATGGCGGCAACGTCGGTGCCCTTCTGGGCTTCCTTCAGCTTTTCGATCGCGGCCAGAACCAGCGCCTTGTCACTTTCGGTGACCTTGTCGCCCATCTCGTTCAGGGTCTTTTCAGACTGATAGATGACCTGATCGGCTGCGTTGCGCGCATCGACCTCATCCTTACGGGCCTTATCCTCCGCCGCATACTGCTCGGCTTCCTTGACGGCCTTGTCGATATCCTCCTTCGAGAGGTTCGAAGAAGCGGTGATGGTGATCTTCTGCTCTGCGCCGGTGCCAAGGTCCTTCGCGGAAACGTTCACGATGCCGTTGGCGTCGATGTCGAACGTAACCTCAATCTGCGGCACGCCGCGAGGCGCCGGAGCGATACCGGTCAGCTGGAACTTGCCGAGGGTCTTATTGT
>ENA-OUQH01002620-OUQH01002620.1-human-gut-metagenome-genome-assembly--contig:-NODE-2620-length-10934-cov-3.178325_pt1 | contig 10934 bp, 11 predicted proteins | sample MGYA00237948_ERZ548828 | MGnify/ENA primary metagenome ERZ548828 (study PRJEB26490, sample SAMN05194711) | human gut metagenome | biome: terrestrial biome; feature: human-associated habitat; material...
CCCCGAGCAAACCAACTGGATGAGCGCGACCGTGGAGACGCTCGACCAGAAGATCATTCCGTATATCAAGAACATCTGCAAGCGCGACCCGTTCACCGGCAAGGTCGTCACCGGCGGCATTGTTTCCGTAAAGGACTCCTCCTGGCTGTTGAGCTGGACCATCAACCGCCAGCCGCAGTTCAAAGCACAGCCGAAGGGTCACTGCCTTGTGTGGGTCTATGGCCTGTTCTCCGACAAACCCGGCGATTACGTCAAAAAGCCGATGCGCGAGTGCACTGGCAAGGAGATCTGCATGGAATGGCTGTATCACATCGGTGTACCGGAGGATCAGATTGAAGAGCTTGCGGAGACGAGCGCCAACACCGTGCCGTGCATGATGCCGTATATCACCGCATTCTTCATGCCTCGCGCATACGGCGACCGCCCGGACGTTGTGCCTGCGGGCGCTGTGAACTTCGCGTTCCTCGGTCAGTTCGCCGAAACGAAGCGCGACACCATTTTCACGACGGAATACTCCATGCGTACCGGCATGGAGGCCGTATACACGCTGCTGAACGTAGACCGTGGCGTGCCGGAGGTCTGGGGCAGCGTATACGATGTGCGCGCGCTTCTGGACGCAACCGTGAAGCTCCGCGACGGCAAGAAGGCCACCGATCTGAAGATGGGCCTTGCCGAAAAGATCGCCGTCAAAAAGGCGCTCGAGAAAATCGAAGGAACGGATATCGAAAAGCTCTTGAAGGAGTATCACGTCATTTGAGTCCCCTGAGATTTGGATAAGCATTTGTGAAAGAAAGCGGACAGGAAGCTTTGCTTCCTGCCCGCCCTTTTTGTTTTTTCAATTGGTGCGTAGGGGACGACGCCCACATCGTCCCGACAAATCAATCCGATTTTATAGAAACCTTCGACGAATTCGATGGTGCCCAATGGGTGGATGTGGGCATCAACCCCTACGCGTCGGTTTTGAAGATTCCGTCGGAAAACGGGGAACTTTGGAAAGCATAAGGAATCAGCGGACGCTGAGAGATCAGACTTTCGGCGTCCGCTATTTTTCGTTCCTGCGCAGATGGTCAAAGCGGCCTGTGGTACACTGGGACTTGCCGAAATACGGCCAGACAGAAACGGAGGACACGATGAAATGGAAAACAAATCGTAAGGCAGTGCCCGCGGAACGAGACGTTCCGCGGGCACTTTCCACAAACAGGGAGCTGTTCCCCCAAAAAAGCTCCCCCGGTTTCCCGGGGGAAGCAAAATCTCAATGCTTGGCGCGTAAAAAAGCAAGATTTAAATCCACGTCTGTCTGGATGCCGTCGACGCGGCCGTCGTTGCAGTACTGCCAGATCTGGAAATGGAACGAAAAGCTCGGCGTGTCGTTGTATTCGGCGAGCCAGAACACGTAGTCCTGCAGGCTCTCGAGGTCAAACTCCTCATAGCCGAAGCGCTGGTTAAAATACACGCCCGCACGGTAGCCGGCCTGCTTGATCGTGTCGCAGAAGGCGATGGCGTTTTTCGTGAGCTGAACAGAATCCATGCCGTCGGTGCGCGCGTCAGCTTCGATGTCCTCCCAGTCAAAAATGACGGGATAGGAGAGGGAATAGGGCTTGATTTGCTCGAGTACGTAATTTGCCTCGTCGATGGCCTCCTGCTCATCGAGCGCCTGCGAGAAGAAGTACACGCCCACGTCAAGGCCTGCCGCGCGCGCACCCTCGATGTTCTGGATAAAATAGTCGTCTGGCTGAATTTCGCCCTCGGTGTAGCCGCGATAGCCCACGCGGATCATGGCAAACTCCACGCCGTTTGCCGCGACGAGCTCCCAGTCAATCTCCTGCTGATGAGACGACACGTCTACGCCGACGGAGGCGAGGGTGTCTTCACTTTTATAGCGCTTGAAGCCGCCCTCTTCATAAAAGCCTGCCGGGTCGTAGCTGTTTTCCGGGACGGTTGGCTCGAGGTCGACCGGTTCGACCGGCGTTTGCTCCTGAACCGGGTCCTTTCCCACGGTGCGGCCGGAATACGTACCGACCCGGAGAATGAGCGACAGCGCGCACCAGAGCATGGCGGCGGCTAGAACGATGCACAATAGAATCAAAATCAGGCGCGTGCGCCCGACGGAACTGCGGCGATGTTTCATGGAACGCTCCTTTGAAAAGTTTGTTACCATTGTAACACATTTGAAGCCATTCGCCAAGGTGTGAGTTTTTTCGCGGGAGAAATTCCCCGTTGTGCAAAATTGCGCGATATAGTATAATGAAAATAGCGTAGTTGTTTTATACTTAGAACGCTATTGTATCATGAAAATAGTTTCATTGTTTTATAATCAGAACGCATTGCAAAAACCGGCGATTTGCTAGCAGCTTGCCGGGAAAGGAGTTTTATGGACGAACAGGAATTTGAACGCGACGAGCAATTATTAGAAGCCCGGCGGCTCAAACGGCTTGAGGATCGCCGCCGCCGCAAGATGCAGCAGCGCATTGTGCTGGGGCTTTTGCTGGTGATTCTGATCTTATCGCTGGTTCTGATCGTGCGCGGTTGCAGCGCCCGCAAAAAAACGGAGCAGACGCAGCAGACATCGCAGGACACGGCGCAGACGGATGTATCGCAGGCGGCCGTTCCGACCGAGCCGGACACGACCGTCACGATTGCGGCCGTGGGCGATATCATGATGTATGACGAACAGCTGGAGGCCGCGCTGCAAAGTGACGGCACGTACGATTTCACCTCGAGCTTTGCCGCCGTCTCGGGCAGCACGGTATCGGCCGACCTCACGGTCGGAAATCTCGAGCTCAATTTCTGCGGCCCTCCGTATGCTGGGAAGCCCGATTTCCGCGCGCCGGAGTCGCTGGCCAAGACGCTCAACTCTATCGGCTTTGACATTTTGCAGACGGCAAACACGTATTCCATTCAAAATGGCCTTTCCGGCCTTCGCAGCACGATCCAGTATCTTGATGCGGCGGGGATTTCTCACGTGGGAACGTACGCAGCACTGGACGATAAGACGAGCCTCGGTGGGGTGCTGCTCAAAAACGTCAACGGCGTGAAAATCGCGTTTATCGCCTACACAAAGGGGCTCAACTACCTGACGCTCCCGGAGGGCGAGGAATACGCGGTGGACGTGCTCTATGAGGACTACGCGTCCGATTTCAATAAGATTAACGAATCGGCGATTCTGGACTCGGTGAATGCGGCGAAGGCTTTGCAGCCGGATGTAATTGTCGCGATGCTCCATTGGGGCAGTGAATCAGATTCTGCCGTGACGGATTCGCAGAAGAAGATCAAAAATCTGCTCTTTGAAAACGGCGTGGACGCGATCATCGGCTCGCACTCGCACATTGTAGGGCCTATGGAGGAAGAGCAGGTCACGACGGTGGACGGCGCTCAAAAGACGTGCTTTGTTGCCTACAGTCTCGGAAACTTCTTCTCCGCGATGGACGACAGCTACGCGAAAAACTGCCGCGAGTCCGTGGTTTTGAACCTCTCGTTCACAAAAAACGGCCAGACCGGCGCGACGCAGCTCTCCAGCGTCAATTATACGCCAATCTATATCATGGACCACGGTGAGGGAAAAGACCCGCGCTATGAAATTCTGCCCATCCGAAGCGCGATTAACTCCGGGCTCTTCCCGGACATGGAGCAGACGCTCACGGACGCAATCGCGCAGCTGCGCGCGGCGACGGCCTCGGACTACGATTCTGGCAAGTAAGGGGGATGGCGATGGCGCAGTCAAACTATGATATTACCCTTGCGCGTATGCCGGGGGAGTTTTTAAAATACGACCAGCGGCGCATGATTCGCATGTTCTGCCATGACTATGACGCAGATCATCTCTACCTGCGGCTGCTGGATCGGCGCTACCGCATTTCGCGCAGGCTCGGAACGATCGAGTGGGAAGATGAAAGCAGCTGGCGGCCCGCAGGCTTTTTGGACGCGATGACGATCTATGATCTTCTTTGCTGCGCGAAGGACGGCGCGGCGCTTTCGGGCAGGTACGCACAAGCCGAGCACCTGCCCGGAACCATGCACGGGGCGAATCCCGCGAAGGGCGCGTTCGACGAGTTTGCGGCGCGCTGCGATGAAGACCCGGAGAAGCTGAAAAAAGCCTGTCTGGCACTGGGCGGGGTCGAGCTTCCAATGGGGGAGCTTTCGTTTCAGGTGCCGCTGTTTGACTTTTTAACGGTCATGGTGCAGTTCTGGTCATCAGATGACGAGTTCCCGGCGGTTTTCAAGCTGATGTGGGACGAAAACGTGCTGCAATTTCTGCGCTTTGAGACGGTCTGCTACGCGGCAAGGTTTCTCGTGAACCGCTTGCAGGCGCTCATGGGACTGACAGTCGAAGAAGCGGAAGGACATATGTAAAAAGAACCGGGAGGAGCAGTTCGCTTCTCCCGGTTGCTTTTTTGGATAGTCTTAAACATTAAACAAGAAGTTGACGACGTCGCCGTCCTTCATGACATACTCCTTGCCCTCGCTGCGAAGAAGTCCCTTCGATTTGGCATTTGCGAGCGTGCCGCAGGCCTTGAGATCGTCAAAGGCGATGACCTCGGCGCGGATGAAGCCGCGTTCAAAGTCGGAGTGAATCTTGCCTGCCGCCTGCGGGGCTTTGGTGCCGTTTTTGATCGTCCATGCGCGGCACTCGTCCGGGCCTGCCGTGAGGAAGGAGATAAGGCCGAGCAGGCTGTAGCTGCACTGAATGAGCCGGTCGAGGCCGGATTCTTTCAGACCCAATTCCTCCATGAACATGGCCTTCTCCTCCGGGTCGTCGAGCTCGGCGATATCGGCCTCCAATTTTGCGCAGATGGGAAGCACCTGGCTGCCCTCGGATTCCGCGAGCTTCTGAACGGCCAGGAAATGGCGGCTCTCCTCGGGGGTATTGACCTCGTTTTCGCCGAGGTTTGCGGCATAGATCGTCTTGCGCAGCGTGAGTAAATCGCTCGTCGCGATCATCGCGGCATCGTCTTCCGAGCACTCGAACGTGCGCGCGAGGTTACCCTCGTTCATATAGTCGCGCAGCGCGGTAAAAACGTCGACCTCGTGGTTGAAGCGCTTGTCGCCGCCCTTGGCGTTTTTCTGGGCCTTGTCGATGCGGCGGTCTATCATCTCGAGGTCTGCCATGATGAGTTCAGTGTTGATGATCTCAATGTCGCGCAGCGGGTCGGTCGAGCCCTCAACATGAGTGACGTTGGGGTCTTCAAAGCAGCGCACGACATGGACGATCGCGTCGCAGCCGCGGATGTTGGACAGAAACTTGTTTCCGAGGCCCTCGCCCTTCGACGCACCCTTGACGAGGCCCGCGATGTCAACAAACTCGATGACGGCGGGCGTGAACTTCTTGGGGTTGTGCTGGTCGCGCAGCCACTCGAGCCGCTTGTCCGGCACAGAAACGACGCCGACGTTCGGGTCGATGGTGCAGAACGCGTAGTTGTCCGCCGCAACGCCCGCGTTTGTGATGGCATTGAAAAGCGTGGATTTGCCGACATTCGGCAAGCCGACGATACCTAATTTCATCTTATGTTTTACCTGTCCGAAAACCCTTGATTTATCGGGGTTTTCGCCTTTCTTTAGATTTCTCGTACGCCCTTTTTACGCCCTTTTTGTAACTGGTGGCGTAGCCTGTTGAAATTGGCGTATGGCATTTACCAGTGACTCGTCCGTAACATGGACGTATCTGTCCATAGTTGTTTTAATGCTTGCGTGTCCTAATAGCTGTTGCAGCACTTTAGGCTGTACGCCACGCTCAATCGCGCGTGTAGCATAAGTATGTCGTAAGGCGTGCATACAAAAGCGTTTGATACCCGCTTCATCACACAATTTGTATAAGTGTGTGTCATAAGAACTGTTTTTTGCAGGTTCGCCAGTACGCCAGTTGACAAACACTAAATCGTGCATAATAAGACATTTCTTTTCGCCTGTCCTTTTCATCATAACAGCTTTTAAGAATCGAATATGCTTTGTCAGTAAGCGGAATGGTGCGATAACTTTTCTGTGTCTTAGGTGGTCCTGCTCGCCAATACCCTTGACTGTGCCGATACTCTAAACTCTTGCTGACAGTCAACGTGCGCTTTTTCCAATCAATAGAGTCCCATGTTAAACCAATCAATTCTGCCGTTCTCAATCCTGTTTCCAAGAGCAACGCATATTGTCGGTAATTATGTGACCGCGCCGCTGCTTCAAGAAATTTCTCTTGTTCATCAACAGTCAAGTATTTAATATCGTCTACCGCCCGAACAGGTTTCGTATAGCGCACACCGTTCATAGGGTGTTTGGCGATAATATCATTCATAACTGCTGATTTTAACATGGTTCCCATTGTGATATAAGCCTGACGAATGGTTGAGCCTGCATAGGTGGTTTCCATTCGGTTAAGAACAGCTTTACAGTACATAGGCTTTACATCAGCTATACACATAGCCCCGATTACTGGCTGAATATTCCATTTATAGCGTTCTTGATAATTCCGTTTTGTGTTCGGTGCAAGGTCGCAAACAATATTTTCAATCCAGTATTCAAACCACTTATCTACTGTCATATCGGGAGAAGTGACAATAAGATTATGCCGTTCTTCATATCTGGCGTCAGCAAGCCAGTTTTTCGCTTCCGGCAATGTTTCAAAGTATTTCTCTTTACGTTTGCCGTTTTTTGCGTAGTATCTTGCGGAGTATAAACCGTCCTTTCTTTGGTAAATGCCTTTGCCGCACTCTTTACCTTTTAGATTTTTGCCCATTTATCGGACTCCTTTCTTATCTCAAAAAAAGAGTCCAACGCAACTATATATTATAGCATAAGGACTCTGCTTTTTCAATCTCAACAGGAATTTTTTGTAGCGGTTGTTGGTAGAAGTTCTATATAATTAACTCTCGCCGGATATATTCTTCAAATTCACGTCGCTTTACTAACTTCCGTGTTCCTACAAAAAGTACAAACGGGCAATTAGGTTGCTTCAGCATGGCGTCTATTTTGTTTATTCCGATGCTGCTGTATTCCGCCGCTTCTTTTATCGTTAGTGTCATTTTAAGGTGGATTGGCATGTGTGCTTCGGGTTGCACGCACATCGGCGTTACGGCACCTTTGCAGTGAAGCTCACATGTGAAGTTTCGTTCTTTGTCGCTCATAGTGGTGTTTCCTCCTGTTCTGCGAATACACGAAAGATGGTCATTTCGGTATGTAACCTGCCAAACGGTCGGGAGCGAGCCGACGCCACGGGAGTTTTACCCCAACTGACGGTCTGTCAGAGCCATTCTCATTGCCTGCGGCACCATCGGAGTGGCGGTCTCTTAGGTGCTCGAACTGTGACTGAACGGGAGTATCATTATACTCTTTGCGGGTCATAGCGGAACCGGGAGCTGCCCGGTATTCTAAGTCGATGAATTTCGCTCGCTGAAAAACAGGTCATGGCGCACCGCTTTGTACGCTCGCCGCAAAGAGAACGTATTTGACAAGTGGATATTCAGTTTTCAAGGTTCAAAAGGGAAACGGTGCAGCCGTTTCGGGGGCGCAAAATCAAAACGCGCCGCACCGCGGAAAAAATACCCTTCACTATACACGACATTTTTCGGCGATTTATAAACGGGGGAAAGTCGTTTGTTTATAAATTGTTTACAATTGGAAGCTTATCGGGTTATCATCACAATAAAAATGAAAATGGCTTTATTAAAGTAATGAGGGCATCCCTCGGCTAAGGGATACCCTCAAAATCACTCTTGCTTTTCTTGTTTACATAACTTTAGCTGCGCTTGATTTCACGCTTCTGCGTTTCATTTCCCATCCATACGAAAACCTTGTGGATGTTAACGTAGAAATCTTCTCCCGATTGGTTTTTCTGTGAGATGATGGGATCAACACGCCTTTTCAAGCCTCCGTCGAAATAACCGTGTGCCAGTTCGTAAACCGTTTTGGGGTCGTAGATTTTTTGGTTGACCCCAACGCAGAAATGCTCAATTCGCGCAAGGTACAAGCTAATCGTTTTATATCCCGGCGCGTGGGCATCTTTTGCGATTTCTTTCATTTGGGCAGGTGCGTACGTGTTGATGTGGTCAAGCGCCTGCTCCTGCAAGCGGTTATACTTCGCAGTGGAACGGCGTTGTATCTCCGGTCTCGCGATGCAGGAATTTCCCGATTTTCGGGATATTCTGTGTTTCAAGCGTATAACGCCCGGCACCGAAAAGATCGAGCGCCTGACCGTTCATGAAGAAGATTGTTTCCTGCGATTCATGCACGATTAGCTGCGTAAGACTGTTAAAATCCTCGCAGGGATGTTTCCAGATAAATGTACTGTTGTCGCCTTCATATTTAATGACTTCAACAGTTTGTGCCATGGAGAAATTCCTCCTATTCAGGTTTGTAATGGTGTACTTTTTCAAATTTTTCAAAATGTAAAACAATTTCTCAAAATCAGTTGAGATTTGGAGCTTTTAGTTGTATAATATGAACAAAATAAGTCCTGCAAACAAAAGTCAATAGATGAAACGAAAAAACTCCCACAAAATTTGGGAGACTGAAAAAGGGTATGTGATTGGATATGGCGTTCCGCCGTTTACTCATTGCCTGTTCAATCTCCTGGGTGACACGAGCGCACAACACGGTGGCTCTACCTGCGTAAATCGAATGCTGCGAATAAGAAAGGCGGCTGACGGACTCACTTACGGGCGTGATAGCCCAAGGTGAAAGGGGTCAGGCCATTACCCTCTTATTCTGACAGCTTCGGCTTTGAGATGGAAAAAGACGCGGCTGGCGGCCGCGCCTTAAACCTTAGTTATTATTGTAGGAGGTGTATAAAGTATTATGGATAATATATGGTATGTCCTATCAAAGACGTGGAAATATGAGAAACGGCTACTGGTCGTTATTATATTACAGACCATAATCGGTGTGATCTTGCCTCTTGCTGCTGCAGTGCTTCCGGCATGGGTCGTTGATGGCATCGAAAATGGCATCGATCATATGATAGTGACTAAAATTGCTGCAGTGCTTATTCTGTTATTGATCTGTAATGCTGTAATGGCATATCTCTCAAGTATTCAGGGGACCTATTTGCTGAACAATAAAATGGGTTTCCTTTCTTCCGTGCTCAGAAGAGAGATGGAAGTGGATTATGCATATGCAGAAAGTCCAGAGGGGCAGAACAAATTTCAGGACGCATTTCTGTCTGTATTGAATGACAACCGGGGGATTACGGGATTAATTTCTTTGATCGCTCCGCTTACAAGTAGCATCCTGGGTTTGACCATAAATGCGATTATCATTGCTAGATTCAATGTGTGGATCATCGTTGTATTGTCTGCTACAGCTGCTGTTCATCTGTTGATAGCAGCTGTGGTTCGGAAGAAACAGGATACCTTGAGAGAGCCTCTTTCTGATTCATCACGGAAGCTGGACTACATCTATCAATATATGTGTGGAAATGCAAGCGCTAGAGAGATCAAGCTGTTTGATATGAAAAAATGGATAACAAGTGTCCTGGATAGCGTGACGAAAATACATATCAGGCTGGCCAAAAAGAGTGCAGGACTCAACTTTTTTTTAACTGTTGCGGACTGTGTTATGTTGGCGATCAGGGACATCTTTGCATATTTTGTAACATTCTGGACCGTTTATACTGGGGAGATAGATGTTTGGGAATTTGTATTTTATCTTGGAATTATAACCAGTATATCTTCATTCTTTACAGAATTGATAAATACGGTATCTGTTTTTGGACAGAGAAATCTGGAGATTCATACATTCCGGGAATTTGCAGATAGGGATTGCTCGGATGAGGGAGTAGAACTGGATATTGGAAAACCGGTTACAATTGAACTTAGAGATGTATCTTTTCGTTTTTGTGATGATGGGCCGTATGTATTGAGACATATAAATTTGACGCTGCATGAGAAGGAGAAAATAGCTTTCGTAGGGGAGAACGGAGCAGGAAAGAGCACACTAGTCAAGATTATATGTGGACTGTATAAACCTACGGAAGGAAGAGTACTGGTCAATGGAGTTGATCTTGAAGAAATTAAGTTGTCGGCATATTACAAGCTCTTAGCAGTGGCTTTCCAAGATATACATATATTGCCTATGACAATTGGTGAAAATATTGCTTTTGGGGAGGCAGATTCTTATGAGGAAGCGATCAGAAAGTGTTTGGAAGTAGCTGGTTTGGATAATGAATTTTTAGATGCACAAAAACCCCTTACACGAATATTGGATACGAATGGTTTGGTGCCATCCGGAGGACAAGAACAGAAACTGATTTTAGCACGGGTTGTATTTAAGATTTTATATAAAAATGCACGGATTCTGGTTTTAGACGAGCCTACAGCAGCAATGGATGCCATATCCGAAAAAGCATTTTATGAAAAATATATGAGGCTGTCAAAGCATAAGAGCTGTATCTTGATTTCCCATCGATTAAAATCGACAAATCTCTGTGACACCATAGTCGTTATGGAAAAAGGACAAATTGCGGAGCACGGAACACACGAGGAGCTCATGAATGGGGATACGAAGTACAGAGCCATGTATGAGCTTCAGAGTAGCTTTTATCAATAAGAGTAGATGGGGTGAACTATGAGAGAAGTCAAAAATTATATAACGAATCTGATCCGAATGTTTCGTTGTTTATTTCAGTTGGTTCCGCAAGTATTTCTGTTGGTATTGTTTATTGCCGTATTTGAGGCAATATTGCCCTATATAAATGTTCTTGCAATGCAACTGATGATTGATGGACTTATGGAAAAAGAACCGATTCGATCACTAGCGATTATTGTGATTCTTACAATAGGAATCAATGTTATTCTGAGATTAGCTCTTGGTGAATTAAAACGACAGCGTGAAATTTCAGAAGTTCGATTAGAACTGGAATTTCAAAAGAAACTCAGTCTTCATGAGTTGAATTTGACTCTTGTAGATATCGAGTCTGCAAGAGTTAAGGAATTGAAAAGGAATATTGAGCAGGCTAAGAT
>ENA-OUQH01002622-OUQH01002622.1-human-gut-metagenome-genome-assembly--contig:-NODE-2622-length-10931-cov-3.762229_pt1 | contig 10931 bp, 9 predicted proteins | sample MGYA00237948_ERZ548828 | MGnify/ENA primary metagenome ERZ548828 (study PRJEB26490, sample SAMN05194711) | human gut metagenome | biome: terrestrial biome; feature: human-associated habitat; material...
TTGGCGCATACACGATTTCCAATCGTGCTCCTTCGGCCAGCTCGGACATCTCTCCATTGCGTCGATTGCTATGCGTATTGCGCGTAGCGAAAAAGCAGTATACCAAAAAAGCCAAAAAGGTAAACAGGTTTTTAAAAATAATTATTCGTCGACTTCTTCGTCTTCGATAATTGCGGGAACTTCCTCGTCTCCGGCCAGGAAGTTCGGCGCTTCGGCGAGATACACGACCTCTTCGTCAAACGTAAGAACGTCGTCGCCCTCTTCGTACATCAGGCACACGGCAACGCCTTTGCCGCCGTCAGCCGTGCCGCCTTCGGCGATGATCGCGTCTTTGCGACCGGCATCGGTGTCGATGTAGCCGTCGTAGCACAGCACGTATGCGCGAGCGCCCGTAGCGGCCTCGACGGTTTTACGCGCCGACTCGAAGCATTCCTCGGTCGTGCCGGTGTGGGTATCTTCGGTCACGGCTTCGCCGTTGAGGAGTGCCGTGAACGGCACGACTTCAGAACCCGCCTCCATGCGGTCCTGTGCTTCTTCGATTGCCTGCAGCAGCAGAATCTCGAGGGTTTCGTCGATCTGGGGAACGCCGAGCTCGTCGCTCTCAACGTTGCGGTCAGCCATGGTTTGCTCCTCTCTGTCGCTCGCGTGCGAGCGTGTTGGGAAACTCAATGCGCCTTTGGCGCTTTGCAAATCGTGCCGAATCATAGCAAAACGCGCCTGTCGAGCTGCGATATTGCAACGTTTCGGTTGAAAACACACGTTGCATGACATGTATGACACGTATTCGTTGGATCATAAGGCGTTTTTTTGCGAGGGAATTGAAGTGAGGTGCGAAGGAGAACGCGTGGAAACCTCGTTTGATTCGGCACAATCTGGCAACTTTTCCAAAGGAAAACGTCACGAATCGGGCAAGGTCTCGGCAAGATTCGTGCGCTAATCTGCTTAATACGTGCATGCTTCGTAGGGAATTGTGGCGCACGCGTGGAGTTGAGGCAAAGGCGCAAAACAACAATTGCCCCGATTGGATTTGGCTGTTATCATAGCCAAGTTTCCTGTCCCGGGCAGCGCCTTCATATGCCCCGGGACCGTTAAGTCCAGAGGAGGTGACACAATGAAGGCTTATGAATTGCTGTTCTTCGTCGCGCCCACCATCAGCGACGAAACCCGTCTCGCCGTTATGAAGCGTATCGAGGCTACCATCGCCGAGGGCGAAGGCAAGATCGACAACGTTGAGGATTGGGGCAAGCGCAAGCTCGCCTACGAGATCAACGGCCTGACCGAGGGCGACTACACCCTCATCGATTTCCACGCAGACCCCGCCAACATCGCGGAGCTCGATCGCGTGCTGCGCATCACCGACGCGGTGGTCCGCCACAAGATCGTTGTTCGCACCGACCGCGAGTAATCTCGGTCAACCAGTAGGCAGGGAGCAGCTGCTCTCAAACTTCAAGAATTGAGGATTTTGTCATGAGCATCAACAAAGTGGTTATCACGGGCAATCTTACGCGCGATCCCGAGCTTCGCGAAACCCCGAGCGGTTTCCAGGTCCTTTCGTTCGGCGTGGCTGTCAATGACCGTCGCCGCAACCCTCAGACCCAGCAGTGGGAAGATTACGCGAACTTCGTAGATTGCACGATGTTCGGCAACCGCGCCGCAAGCGTGTCTCGCTTCTTGAGCAAGGGCAGCAAGGTCGCTATCGAGGGTAAATTGCGCTGGTCCCAGTGGCAGGCGCAAGATGGCAGCAAGCGCAGCAAGCTTGAAGTCGTTGTCGACGAGCTCGAATTCATGACGAGCCGCGACGGCGGACAGGCTGTCCCGCGCATGCAGGCCGCGCCCGCTCAATCGTATGCTCCGGCACCCGCTGCCGCGCCTGCGATCGATACGTCCGTTTACGACGACGACATTCCGTTCTAGTCTGCTCCCGTCAATCAATTATTGACACAGTTCTGAAAGAGGAAATCAATGGCTGAATACACCAAGCAGCCTCGCCGTAAGTACTGCCAGTTCTGCAAGGACGACGCTCAGTACATCGACTACAAAGATACGGCTATGCTGCGCAAATACGTTACCGACCGCGGCAAAATCAAGCCCCGTCGCGTGACTGGCGCCTGCATGCAGCACCAGCGCGACATCGCTTGCGCGATCAAGAACGCTCGCGAGATGGCTCTCATGCCCTACACGGTTCCGGCCGTGAGCGGCCGCGGCGACCGCCGCAATCGCTAGGAGGCACCAATGAAGGTTATCCTGCTTACCGAGGTCCAGGGCAAGGGCGGCGAAGGCGACGTCGTCGAAGTTGCTCGTGGCTTCTTCAATAACTATCTCGGCCCTCAGAAGAAGGCCGTGCTGGCTACCGCCGGCAATCTCAAGCAGCTCGAGCAGCGCCGTGGCAACATTGCCAAGCGCGAGGAGAAGCGTATCGCCGACGCTGAGGCCCTGAAGGCTTCGCTCGAGGGCAAGAAGATTTTCGTCGACGCCAAGGTCGGCGAAGAGGGCGTGCTGTTCGGTTCCGTCACCACTTCCATGATCGCTGATGCGGTTCTGGCTGAGACTGGCGTCGAAATCGACCGCAAGCGTCTCGATGTCCGCAAGGCCATCAAGACCGCTGGCGAGCACACCGTTGCTCTCAACATCTATCGCGACATCCATGTTGACCTTCAGCTGATGGTCGGCGTGAAGGCCGTCGAAGAGGTTGAAGAGGCCGTTGTCGAGGCTGAGGCTGTTGAAACCGAGGCCACCGAAGAGGCCGCCGAGTAGTTTCCGTTTCGCGAAACTCAATGGCTATTGAAAAGGGAGCGTTCGCGCTCCCTTTTTTCTTGGGCTGAAAAGCGCCTTTTCCGACCCATTAAAAGGACGTCCCCTCAATCTCTGTATGTTTTGATGAGTTGAAGCGACAACTTTTCTTGGGTGGCCGCGATTGCCTTGCGGCTTCTATAATATGGGCGAGATAGACGAAAGGGCGAAATCATGCCAGACAGGAACAATCGTAACCAAATTGATCGCGGCGATCAGGCGCCTCAGCTGCAAAGCACGACAGGCCGGCCGCTGCCGAACAATATTGAAGCCGAGAAATCGGTTCTTGCTGCATGCATGCTCAACCCCGATGCTGTTGACGAGATTGCGACAAAGCTCGTGCCCGAGAATTTCTTCCGTCCCGCTCATCAGCTTATTTATGCGGGCATCCTTGAGCTCAACACGCGCCATATTCCTATCGATCAAATTTCGCTCGCCGATCGCTTGGCTGCTGAAGGCCAGCTCGAGGCTGTGGGCGGGCGCCCTTACTTGGTCGAACTTGCCAACAACACGCTTGCTCTTACCAATTGGAAGAACCATACCGAAATTGTGAAGCGCAACAGCGTGCTGCGTGATTTGGTGTATGCGTCAACCAATATCAACGCGTTAGCGTATGACGCGCCCGACGATACCAACGAAGTTATCGAGGACGCGGAGAAGATGCTGTTCGAGGTTACGCAGAAGCGCGTTTCCTCTTCGTTCCAAAACATCACCGATTTGCTCACGCAGGCTTTCGACGAAATCGACGAGCTCGTGAACAACAAGAACCAAATGGCGGGCACGCCGACCGGCTTTACCGACGTCGACAAGCTATTCTGGGGTTTGCGCGGCGGCGACCTGCTTATTTTGGCCGCGCGACCTGGTGTTGGTAAAACATCGTTTGCTTTGAACGTCGCTACGAACGCCGCGAAAGCCGGTGCCGCGGTTGCCTTGTTCAGCTTGGAGATGGGCGCCAATCAGCTCGTGCAGCGTATTTTGTGCGCTGAGGCGCGCGTGAACCTGGGCCAGTTGCGTGCGGGCAATTTGCAGGAAGGCGACTGGAACGCCATCATGAACGCTGCGGCTACTCTTTCAGGCCTAGAGCTATATATCGACGACACCCCGGGCCTCTCGTTGCTCGAAATGCGCGCGAAGGCCCGTCGCCAGCTGCGCGACAAGAAAAAAGGGCTCATTATCGTCGACTACCTGCAGCTCATGCAGCCGCCGTCGAATCGCCGCGATGGCAACCGTGCCGTCGAGGTCGCTGAAATCTCTCGTGGCCTGAAGGTGCTCGCGAAGGAAATGGACATGCCGCTGCTCGCGCTTTCCCAGCTTTCCCGTGCCGTTGAGATGCGTGGCAGCAAACGCCCCATGCTTTCCGACCTTCGTGAATCAGGCTCCATCGAACAGGATGCTGACATCGTTATGTTCATCGACCGCTCTATGGATGAAATGGAGGCCGAGACCGACGGCCGCCCCGATTGGGGAACCGCCGAACTTATCGTTGCCAAGCACCGTAACGGCGCCACCCGCGATATCACCCTGTCGTTCAACCCTGAATACACTAAGTTCGGCAACTATATCGACGCATCCCAAATATAGGGTTACGCCGTTCTACGAACGGCGTAACGACTCGACGCTGCGCAGGCTTCTGGCGGCACGCTTCGGGCTAATGCCGCGACTCGCGTACCGAAGTACGCTTCGCCACGGCAACGCCCGAATCGCACTCGCCGGAAGCCTTGCTCGCTGACTTTTGGTGCGAATGCAGCTTTTGGCTGAAAAGGCTCTTTTCTGTTCGGAATAGTTGCCCAGCGTGTTTTCGCCGAGCTTGTTTGAACTCCGCGACATTTCTTTGTTTGTTGGGCTAAACTCGGCGTATGACCAACCGTATTACATTCATTCATTCGGGCGACATCCATTTGGGTGCGCCTTTTCGCGGCTTGCGTGATCTTTCTCCGAAATGGGCTGACCGGCTTACGCACGCGATTCCTGAGGCGTACGACCGCGTGGTTGATGCGGCGATCGAGCGCGGAGTCGATTTCGTGCTGTTTGCGGGCGACGAATTCGATACCGACAAGCCAAGCTACGCCCATCACCGCCATTTCTTACAGGGGCTCGAGCGCTTACGCGATGCGCAGATCCCCGTATATCTCATCGCGGGCAACCATGACCCTTATGCAACGTGGGCGGGTTTGCGCGACCAGCTTCCTGAAAACGTGCATATGTTTGGTTCCGATGGGCCGGGCTATGTCGTCTATGAGCGCGATGGCGAGTCTGTTGCGATCATTGCCGCGCGCGGCTTTTCGAATCAGGCGACCGAAAGCGATATCGCCGAGGGCATGACGCGCACCGCAGCCGAAGCGGCGTGCGGCGTGCAAGTGCCGTTTGTCGTCGGAATGTTGCACACGGGGTTGTGGATGGATCCATATAAGGCCCCTACCAGCGAAGATGCCCTGTATGCGTCGGGCATGGACTATTGGGCGCTTGGACACATTCATAAGAACTTCCGCTTCCCTAAAAACGCCGCCGAGACCAAAATCGCTTTCTGCGGCTGCGCGCAGGGCCGCGATATTAAAGAAGTTGGCGACCGCGGTTGCTATGCGGTGACGCTTGAGGAAGGCGTGCCCAACCAGCTTGAATTCATCGCGTGCGAATCGGTTGAATGGGAGCAGTTGCGCGTAGACGTGTCGGCCTGCGCAGGTGCGGAAGATGTGCTTGGCGCATGCGTTCGGGCTATGTTCGATGCGAATTCCCAGGTGATATGCGAGGAAATGATTGCACGGGTTACGCTTGTGGGAGCAACGCCCCTGCATGGGATGCTTGCGACCCCGGGGTATATCGACGAAATGCGCGACGAGCTCAATGAACGCTATCCGTCGTTTTTCTGTGACGCGCTTATCGACGAGACGACTTCTCCTCTCGATAGGGATGCGATGCGCGCCGCGGGCCTTTTCGAGGCTTCACTTCTGCGCGAATCGGCGAAGCTTGCCTCCAACAAGCAGGAAACCATCGAATATCTGCAGCGCGAATTTGCTGCGCGCGGTCTCGCATTGCCGGCGGATATCGACCGGGCGCTTGAAGGCGCGTGCGCGCGCGCCGAAGATATGGCCCTTGAGCTTTTAGAGGGGCGTGAGCAGCTATGACGGCGAAGCATGCGGCCCAACATTCGAAGAAGAAAGCGCCCGCGCAGCCGAGCATTGACGCGTCGCGCAGCTTGATGCAATCGGAAAGTGCTTGCGCGCCTGCGAATCCTCAAGGGGAAAGCCATGCGGGCATATACCTTCAGCGAGCGCATATGACGGCGTTCGGGCGCTTTATCGACCGGACGCTCGGGCCCTTCAGGCCGGGCCTCAATGTTGTGTATGGTCCTAACGAGGCAGGCAAAACAACCGCTCGAGCATTCGTGGGCGGCGTGCTGTTCGGCTGGCCCGAAGCACGTGGTTCGCGCAATGCGTACAAGCCTCGCGCAGCCTCGCGCGAAGGTTCGCTTCTGTTCTGCGACGCGGCAACGGGCGAGGTGGGCCGCGTTTCGCGCGCCCGCAATGCGGAAGGCCTTATCGGCGACGATGCGTGGCTTGCGGCGGTGTGCGGCGATATCGACCGCGAAACGTTCCAAACGCTTTTCTCGCTTGATGCCGATGAGCTTCGCTCCCTCGAGGCGGCGCCCGACATTTCTGCGAAATTGCTCACAGCTGGCTCAGGAACTAAAGAAAGTCCTGCTCATGTGGCTTCCGCCTTGGATGCGCGCATCGCGGCGCTTATGAGCCGCGCAGCTTCCGAGACCGAATCGTTTCCTAATTTAAAGCGCGAGCTCGAAGGCGTGAAGGAGCGCTTGCTGGAAACGCGCGCCCAAGCCGACGAGCTGAAAGCGGAAGACATCGAGTTGCGCTCGTTGCTCGACGACCGCGAGCGGTTGCAACGTGAACTCTCGACGCTCGATTCCAAAATCGAAGCGATGGCGGCGTGCAAAGGCGAGCTTTCGCGTATCGATTCGGCGCGCCACCGCCTGCGTGAAGAAATGGCCAGTGCGCAGTCTGAATTGCGCACATGCGAGGCCGACGCACGGGCCGAGCTCGCCGCTTATGCTGCCACTCCGCACGTTTCGGCGGAGGACGAGGCTCGCCTGCGCGCTTCGCTCGAATTGCTGTCCGAGCAGGAAGACGCTGCGGCGCAGCGCTTGTCGGCGGCGCGCGAGGCGTATGAACAAGCGCGCGGTTTTTGGGAGGCCCGTCGCGATGCGGCGACACAAGCTGAAAAGGCGCCTGAGGCTCGCGCTTCGCGTACGGCGCCCATCGCGGCATTTTGCGCGGCCGGATTGCTTGCCGTGGCGGCGTTTGCTCTGGCTCTTGCCGTGCCTGATGCCCTGCCCGTGGCGATTTTCGCCATGGTTGCGAGCGTATGCTGCGTAGGTGTGGGCGTTCTGCTTATCGCTAAGGCGAAACCAACGCCGCCTTCTTCAAATGTCGATGTCGATTCGGCCCGCGCCACCATGGTCGCGTACAAATCGACGTATGACTCGCGCGAGGGCGAGGTCATGGTCGTGGCCGATCAGGTGCGCGCGTCGCTTGCGCAGCTCGGATTTTCCTCTCATGTCGTTACGGCCCGCGCGGCGTTGCGTGAGCTTGGCGTCATGCATGATGCTCGCGAAGCCCAGCTTCGTGCCGACCGGGCGCGTCGCCAAGCGCAAGCAGGGATCGACAATGCAGGCGAAGAACTCGCAAGGTGCGAAGCGTATCGCTGCGAGTGCCTTAAATCCGTCGGCCTTGCCGGCGATTCGTCGTTCGACGATGTTGAGGCGGCGGCGTTTGAGCTTGCGCAAAAGCGCGCCAACCTTGACGAGCGACTTGAAGGCATGATTTCGCGCGTGGGCCAGCTGCGGCAAATTCTTTCCGATGGAGAGCGCGCTTCCGAACTCGACCTGTTGAAAACCCAACGGGCCCAAATTATCACGCGCCAAACCGACTCGGCGCATGAGCTCGTGAGACTCCTGCTTGCCAAGCGCATGGTGTCAGGCGCTATCGAGGCATGGGGAACCGAAAGCCAGCCCAAGGTATATGAGCGGGCGTCGCATCTCATGGAACGCATGACCGCTGGAGCCTGGGTGGGCGTCGCGTCGAGCGGTTCCGATGTGTGCGCCATCGATTCGTTCGGCGCCCAATTTCCGCCGCGGTTGCTCTCGCTTGGCACATGCCAGCAGCTCTATTTGGCGCTGCGCATCGCGCTGCTCGAGTGCGCGCCCGAGGTTGGCACCGCCGTTCCTGTGCTTGCCGACGACATTCTGGTGAATTTCGATGACGACCGTCGCGCAGGTGCGGCCCGCGCTTTGGCTGAGCTCGCTCAAAGCCGACAAGTTATCGTTTTTACCTGTCATAAGGAGGTCGTGAGCACATTTACCGAACAGGCTCAGAACGTGCATGTTTTAGATATATAATCATTCAGTTCTGCTTTATTTGAATCGGCAAACGAAAGGACCATTATGCCGAACGTCGTGTTGGTCGGAGCCCAGTGGGGCGACGAAGGAAAAGGTAAGGTCACCGACCTCATCGCTCGTGACTTCGACTATGTGGTGCGCTATCAGGGCGGCAACAATGCCGGCCACACTGTTATCCACGGCGACAAAAAGCTCGCTTTGCACCTCATTCCATCAGGCATTATGTATGAAAAGGCCGTGCCGGTCATCGGCAATGGCGTTGTGGTGAACCCGCAGGTTCTCGTCGAGGAAATGCGCTTGCTCGAAGGCGAGGGCCTTTCGTGCGAGCGCCTGAAGATCTCGTGCGATGCTCACGTGATCATGCCCTACCACATTGAGCTCGACAAGGCGTCCGAGTTCCGTTTGGGCAAAAACGAAATCGGCACCACCAACCGCGGCATCGGCCCGTGCTATCAGGACAAGGCCGCCCGCAGCGGCATTCGCATTCAGGACTTGCTCGACGAACATGTGTTCCGCATGAAGGTCGAGGCGGCCCTCGAGGTGAAAAATGCCATTCTCGAGAAGGTGTACGGCAAGCGTACGTTCACCGTCGACGAGATTTGCGATGCCTACTTGCCCTACGCCGAAATCATTCGTCCCCATATGGCCGAAACCGCTCAGCTGCTCAATGACGCGCTGCGCGAGGGCAAGCACATTCTGTTCGAGGGCGCGCAGGGCACGCTGCTCGACATCGACCACGGCACCTATCCGTTCGTCACGAGCTCTTCGTGCTGCGCGGGTGGCGCTGCTACTGGTTCGGGCGTTGGCCCCACGGCTATCGATCGCGTGCTCGGCATTCAGAAGGCCTACGTCACGCGCGTTGGCGCCGGTCCGTTCCCCACGGAACTCGTGTATCCCGAAAACGGCGGCGAGGGCCAAGATGCCATCGATGGCGATTTGCTGTGCGCTGAGGGTCACGAATATGGCGTGACCACGGGTCGCAAGCGTCGCTGCGGTTGGTTCGATGCGGTTATCGCGCGTTATGCGGCCGAGGTCAATGGCCTTACCGACATTGCTCTCACCAAGCTCGACGTGCTTTCCGCTTTCGACGAGCTTAAGATTTGTGTTGCCTATGAGTGCGACGGCAAAACGTACGATTACTTCCCCATGCAGCAAAGCGTGCTGTTCCATGCCAAGCCGGTGTATAAGACCATGCCTGGCTGGAAGGGCGAAGATATCACGAAGGCTAAGAGCTTCGAGGACCTGCCGGCAAACGCGCAGGCCTATATCGAGGAACTCGAGCGCCTCTCGGGCGTGAAGGCCACCATTATTTCGGTTGGTCCCGACCGCGATCAGACCTTTACCAGGGGTTGGTAATTATTGCTACGCCGGCTTGTCAGCCGGCGTACGCACTCGACGCTACGATCGATTCTGATGGCTGATCTGCCTTTCAATCGTCGCTCGCGTACCTCCGAGGTACGCGTCGCTCCTCTTTCAAGGCAGCTCAACTCATCAGAATCGCTCTCGCTGACATGTACTGGTTCGTGAGTGAATCGGTGCCTCGAACTATACACACCCGAGCATCAATTGCGATGTTCGGGTTTATGCATATCTAGGAAAGGAACATTCTTGAACGTTTTGGTGCTTGGTTCGGGCGGCCGCGAGCATGCCCTAGCATGGGCCATTGCGAAATCGCCTCGCCTCGACTCGCTGTTCGTTGCTCCTGGCAATGGCGGCACGGCGACTATTGCGAAAAACGTCCCCCTCGACATGAACGATGCCGATGCAGTTATCGGCTTCGCGCGCAGCGAGAACATCGACCTTGTGGTTGTTGGCCCCGAGGCTCCGCTGGTCGCTGGCGTCGCCGATGCTATTCGCGCGGCAGGCATCGCGGTATTCGGCCCTGGTGCGCAGGGTGCGCGCCTCGAAGGCTCCAAAAGCTTCTCGAAGGAATTCATGCTGGCCCATGGCCTTCCTACGGCGCGCTACAAAAAGTGCACGTCGCAGGATGAAGCCATGGATTACCTGCACGAGGTGGGCGCTCCTATCGTCGTGAAGGCTGACGGCCTTGCTGCTGGCAAGGGCGTCGTGGTTGCCGAAGATATGGAAGAAGCCGAAGAGGCCGTTCGCGATTGCTTTGCGGGCGACTTCGGCGAAGCGGGCAGCGTGGTGGTTATCGAGGAAATGCTCGAAGGCCCCGAATGCAGCATGCTTGCGTTCCTTTCTGAGGGCAAGGCTCTTGCCATGCCCTGCGCGCAAGACCACAAGCGCGCATTCGATGGCGACTTGGGCCCGAACACGGGCGGCATGGGCGTGTACTCTCCGGTGCCGTGCGTAACCCCCGAGCTCGAAGCCGCTATGCAAGAAATCATGCAGAATGCCGCCGCCGCCACGGCGAAGGAATTCGACGACGCCTACACGGGCGTGCTCTACGGTGGTTTCATGCTTACCGCCGAAGGCCCCAAGCTGCTCGAGTTCAACGCGCGCTTCGGCGACCCTGAAACCCAGGTCATCATGCCGCGCTTGGAGTCTGACGCGCTTGAAGCGTTCTACATGGTTGCCACGGGCAAGCTTGACGCACTCGATTTGCGCTGGACCGACCAGGTTGCTGTGTGCGTGGTGCTTGCAAGCGATGGCTACCCGGGCAGCTATGAAAAGGGCAAGGTTATCTTGGGCATTGAAGAAGCCGAAGAGCTCGATGGCGTCACGGTGTTCCATGCGGGCACGGCGTTCAATCAAGACGACGAGCTCG
>ENA-OUQH01002630-OUQH01002630.1-human-gut-metagenome-genome-assembly--contig:-NODE-2630-length-10893-cov-16.172726_pt1 | contig 10893 bp, 9 predicted proteins | sample MGYA00237948_ERZ548828 | MGnify/ENA primary metagenome ERZ548828 (study PRJEB26490, sample SAMN05194711) | human gut metagenome | biome: terrestrial biome; feature: human-associated habitat; material...
GGAGAAGGGCCGCGCCAAAGGCGCAGGATGGAGTGCCTCGAAGAGGCACAATTCGTCGCAGCGGCATGAAAGCCCATGTGAGATAATCCCCGCGAGTAGGCCCTTGGAGAAGGGCCGCGCCAAAGGCGCAGGATGGAGTGCCTCGAAGAGGCACAATTCGCCGCAACGGCATGAAAGCCTATGTGAGATAATCCCCGCGCGTAGGCCCTTGGAGAAGGGCCGCGCCAAAGGCGCAGGATAGAGTGCCTCGAAGAGGCACAACTCGCCGCAGCGGCATGAAAGCCCATGTGAGATAATCCCCGCGAGTAGGCCCTTGGAGAAGGGCCGCGCCAAAGGCGCAGGATGGAGTGCCTCGAAGAGGCACAATTCGCCGCAACGGCATGAAAGCCTATGTGAGATAATCCCCGCGCGTAGGCCCTTGGAGAAGGGCCGCGCCAAAGGCGCAGGATAGAGTGCCTCGAAGAGGCACAACTCGCCGCAGCGGCATGAAAGCCCATGTGAGATAATCCCCCTCGAGTAGGCCCTTCTCCAAGGGCGAACGCGTCTGATGATAGTCGCATATTGCAGGTAAGCGGATTGGCATGATAACGGAGCAGGATATATCCCATGTAGCGACATGAAAAAATGATGTGAGCTGATCCACTGACTGCTGATCGCCCACTGTAAGCAGCACACTATTTCCAAGGAGATACCTATGAAAAAATTACTCACCATCGCAGGCTCCGACTCCTCCGGCGGAGCCGGTATCCAAGCAGACCTGAAGACCTTTGCCGCCCTTGGCACCTACGGCATGAGCTGCATCTGCGCCCTGACAGCGCAGAATACGAAGGGGGTCAGCATGGTCGTGAATACTCCGATCTCCTTGGTCAAAGCCCAGCTCGAAGCCATCTACGACGACGTAGCACCTGACGCCGTCAAGACAGGCATGCTCGGGACAGCTGCCATCGTGGATACGGTTTCTGATTTCCTTGGAAATCACCGAAGCGCACCTCTCATCGTCGACCCTGTCATGGTCGCCACCAGCGGAGACAAACTGCTCGAGGACGATGCCATCGCACTCTATAAAGAAAAGCTCATCCCCCTGGCGGCACTCATCACGCCGAACATCCCCGAAGCCGAGGTCCTCTCCGGCATATCCATCACGAGCGAGCCGGACCGCCGAAAAGCCGCCGAAATGCTCATGACCTTCGGGTGCGAAGCCGTCCTCATCAAGGGCGGACATCACATCATGGACGCCGATGACCTTCTCTATGACGGCAAAGACTTCATCGCCTACCCCGGAGAGCGCATCGATACGAAAAATACCCACGGTACAGGCTGCACCCTTTCAAGCGCCATCGCGGCAAGCCTTGCCAAAGGCCTTCCTCTCGAAGGCGCAATAGAGGCCGCCAAGGACTACCTCACCGGCGCCATCGCGCGTGCGAAGACAGACTCCGTCGGTCACGGTCATGGGCCCGTCCATCATTTCTGGTTTTATGGAGATACATGGGGGAGGATGAAATGAGCTATCCCTTCTTTGCCTACATGTCGCGTCTGAAATACATCGCCCGCTGGGGTCTCATGCGCAGCACCATCCCCGAGAATGACGCCGAGCACACTCTCCAGACCGCCATGATTGCCCACGCCCTCGCCCTCATCCGGCAAGACATCTTCCATGAGTGGGCAGATCCCGAGCACTGCGCCATGCTCGCCCTCTACCATGATGCCAGCGAAGTCTTCACCGGCGACCTTCCGACACCTGTGAAATACTTCACCCCCGGCCTCCACGAAAAGTATGAGGAGATCGAGAACGAGGCCAGGAAGAAACTCCTCGCGACACTCCCCGAAGAACTGCAGGAAAGCTACGCATCCTATCTCGTCACCCTTGAGCAGGATCCCCTCTGGCCCCTTGCCAAAGCCGCCGATACCCTCTCCGCCTTTCTTAAATGCGCCGAAGAAGTCCGCGATGGAAATCCGGAATTTCAAGAAGCCTATCGCACGACACGAAAAAAACTCGAAGACCTTCATATGAAAGAAGTCGACTGGTTTCTTGCTCGTTTCGCCAAGAGCTTCGAGAAGACGCTGGATCAACTGAATCAGACTCAGTAAGAGCAGCCCCTTGCGGGCGGCTCTTTTTTGTTGTGGGAGACTGAGAGACTGGAAGACGATAGACTTGGAGACTGCGGGGGCGGATGAGAGACATCAGATGTCAGATATCTGATGTCTGATGTCTTTAAGTCTCCAAGTCTCTTAGTCTCAAGGTCTCCATACTCTCAAGCATGCGTTATTGTCATGGACGCATGGATTTCTATAGAAATTTGTAAAAATATGCTTTAATACTTTACTAACGGGGGGGTAATGATATCCTAATGGCATGAAAAGGAGTTTATTTTTACTTTTATCATGGTAATATCCGGGAGGGATAGGTATGAAGAAAGAAACAAAGAAACTCATTGCCGCTGGTATTGTGATGGCGCTTGGCTGTGGCGTGTGGGGAAGCGTACAAGCAACAGATTATAAGGATGTTGTTATTGATTCGGATAAAGATGATAGTGTATTAAATATTGTAAATGTTAATAAAGCTGCTTCTATTAACGTTCGCAATAAGACAGTCTCTATTACTTCCCCAAAAATCCATATTGATTCGACATCTACATATCTTTCCAATGGGGAAGGGGAATCTATTGATGGTATAGATGCAGTTGCTACGGCAAATGAAAGCACAAAGTTACTTCTTGGAAATGAAAGAACAGAGGAAATTAATATTAATTTAAAAGGTTCTAATTGGCCCACGGGTATCTTATGCTTGAATCGCGGGGATAAGAATGCGCTTGGAAGCGAAGTAGATGTAACTGCTAAATCCTTGACTATCGATGTTTCATCTGATGGAGATTATGGTAGTGCAATTCACGTTCAGAACAATACACAAAAAAGCGGGAGTACCGAGGAGCCGCTTCCTGAACATACAGCAAAAGTGAATGTTATTGCTGATAAGATAAATATTAATAGTAATAAGAGCGGATTTCTGGTATTTTCGAATGGGCAGTTAACTGTCAAAGGGGATTTAAATCTTAATGCAGCAGAAGATGCTATCGGCGTTCGTGGTTTTTCAACAACGAATATCAATGCGGATGGTACGCATAAAACGGTAATCAATGGGGACATTAACTTCGGTACACCCAATGAAGAGGGAGGAAATGGTCATAACAGCGGCAATAAAATCGATGCTACATTGAATATCAATTTCGCTGGCGAAGGTTCTCAGTGGACAGGGAGAGCGTATCAGGAGTTTGGGAAAACGACATCGGTAGAATTGTCTGATGCACCAACGTATTATGGGAATGCTACAGGTCTGACTTTGAACTTCTCTGATGGGGCGCAGTGGAATGTGACGGGAGATAGCTTTGCCAATCATGTCAGTGCAGAAAATGGTGCTGCGGTCAATGTGGCTAAAGGAGTCAATACAGTCAATATCGATACCATTACATTGAAAGATAGTACAGTGAACCTGCAGGGCAGCCATCAAAACGTAAAGGTCAATAAATACGATGGCAATGGTACAGTAACAACATCATCGTTACAGAATAAGTTGACGATCGGTGACAAAAAAGAAAACGCTACGCTCAAAGTCGAAGGCTCGGGCGAAATCGGTGACAAGATCCTGGCAGGGGAATCCACACTGGAAGAGCTTGCTGGCACGGCTAAAGTGAGGGATCAAACGGCCGCCGATGAAGTGGGGACACAGGATGGTATCATCGCCGGCAAAATGTCTGCCAAGGTAGGTACTGATGGCAAGATCGTTGCTTCGACGATCAAGAGAGCCATTCAGCAGCATAACCAGGCGGTCAGCAGCATGGCGAACCTCTCCCTCATGACCTGGCGTCAGGAAAACAACGACATGAATAAACGTCTCGGCGAAGTGCGTGCAAGCGAAGGCAGCCAGGGCGTCTGGGCTCGTATGGCGCGCGGGCAGTCTAAGTACGGCGCGCAGGGCATCAAGAACCAGTACAACTACTACCAGCTCGGCTACGACACCAAGATCTCTGACGACTGGATCCTGGGCGGTGCCTTCACTTACACCGATGGGGACAGCAGCTATACCAATGGCAGCGGCACGAATAAGCACACCGGATTTGCGGTATACGGCAGCAACCTTCGAGAGGACGGCAGCTTCATCGACCTCATTGCAAAGTATGCACACATGAAGAATGACTTCGACGTGAATGGCGGTGTAGGCAGCGGTGACTACAGTACGAATGGCCTCTCCTTCTCCGCGGAATACGGCAAGCGTTTCCATCAGGAAGGCTACTGGATCGAACCGCAGGCGGAACTGACCTACGGCAGAGTCTCCTCGGCAGACTTCACGACGGAGAGAGGAGCGAAGGTCCATCAGGACAGCATGGACAGCCTCGTCGGCCGTCTCGGCTTCTCGCTTGGCAAGGATATCAAGCAGGGCAATGTATACGTTCGCGCGTCCTACCTCTATGACTTCAAGGGCGAAACTTGGGTGCAAATGACCAGTGGGGTAGTTGGTAGTGATCGCGCACCAGTTTACAAGACCGACCTCGGCGGCGGCTGGTGGGAATTCGGCGTCGGCACGAACCTGAACCTCGGCCATGATACCCATTTCTATCTGGATGTAGAAACCACCGCAGGCGGCGATGTCGATACGCCGTGGCAGTGGAATGCAGGCGTTCGCTACTCCTTCTAAGAAAAGAGCGGATGCGCCGGCAATCATTGAATAGCAAAAAAGAACCTACTGAGGATGTTTTCTTCAGTAGGCTTTTTTGTATAGAGAAATCAGATGTCAGACTGGGAGAGGACACGTTGGTGCGTAATCTGAAATCTAAAGTCTTAAGTCTTCAAGCCTTACTGAGCATCAAATGTTTATACTGCGTGTAACAGAATGAGTTCTTGCAAATGGCAGACAAGGGGGGTGGAGTGTTATAATAGTAATAAGTATCAGTAAAAAGCGATCTAAATGGCGGAGACTGAGAGAGCAGGAGACATGAGGTATCTGAAGATTCCCCGTCTAGTGCCATTTAGTCTCTCAGTCTGACATCTGACGTCTAACATCTCAAATACCAAAGGAGCAAATCATACATGAAAATACTTGTTACCGGCGGAGCCGGATTCATCGGTTCCCACTTGATGCGGACACTCGAAGCAGCAGGCCACGAAGCCATCGCGCTGGACAATCTCTCCACCGGCCTTCGTGAGAACCTGCTCCCGCATATGAAGCTCATCGTCATGGACACCCATGACAAAGCCGTCGAAGACGTTTTCAAAAAGGAACACTTCGATGCCGTCGTGCATCTCGCGGCGCAGACCCTCGTCTCCGACTCCATGACTGATCCCGAGCACGACATGCATGAGAACATCGCCGGCACGGTCCGTATCCTCGAGTGCTGCCGGAAATACGGCGTCAAGCGCATCATCTTCTCCTCCTCCGCAGCGACCTATGGGGATGTGGCCGATAGCGCGCTCCCGATTTCCGAGACCCTGCCGCAGCAGCCGCTTTCCTTTTACGGCCTCACCAAAAAGACAGCCGAGAATTATCTCGAGCTTTACCGCCTCGCTTACGGCATAGACTATGTCATTCTCCGTTTTGCCAATGTCTATGGTGAACGCCAAGGCGACGGCGGGGAAGGCGGCGTCATCAGCATCTTTGCGAAACGCATCGCCGAAGGGAAGGGCATCACCATTTTCGGTGATGGAGATCAGACCCGCGACTTCGTCTACGCCGGTGATATCGCAGACGGCATCCTTGACGCGCTCACGACCGAAGCGGCCAATACCGCCTACAACCTCAGTACTTCCGAGGAAACCAGCCTGAAAGAACTGGTAGCCATCCTCTCCAAAGTCTCCGGCAAAGAGATCGCCCCCGCCTATGATAAACCCAGAGAGGGCGACATCTACCGCTCCTCCCTGAACAACGCCAAAGCCAAATGCAACCTTCACTGGGAGCCTAAGATCTCCCTCGAAGAAGGACTCCGGCGCACCTACGAAGACTTTGCGAAAAGGGAAGGCAAATAGTAAACAAGTCGGCGGTATGAAAGCCAATGCTGGATAGTCCCAGCAAGTAGACCCTTGGAGAAGGGCCGCGCCAAAGGCGCAGGATGGATCCTCGAATCGATAGGGCGACTTATGAGAAGGCCATAAAAGAGAAAGAAGAATCTGCTGCGCAGATTTGTGCCTCTATGAGGCACATCCATCCCGGCCTTTGGCCGCCCCCTTCTCTAAGGGGGAACGCGTTTAAGAACTGTCTCATAGGGCAAGAAAACGTCCAGCATGCTAACTGAGTAGGCCCTTGGAGAAGGGAGAACACGTTTACCCGTAATCCGAAATGTCATGCAAGGAGGTTTTTCTTCATGCGCATCTATAAAAACCCTGCCATGAAAGAGCGAGCTGGCGAACTGCGTGGACACATGACGCCGCAGGAGACGCTCCTCTGGAATTATTGCCTGAAGCGTCTTCCTGTGCAGATCTACCGCCAATATGTCATAGAAAGCTACATCGTCGATTTCTTCTGCAGGAAAGCACGGCTCGTCATCGAAGTCGACGGCGCGCAGCATCGCTCTTTGGAAGGTATGAAATACGACGAAAAGCGCAGCAGCCGCATAGAGAAATACGACATTCTCGTCATCCGCTTCTCAAACCTCGATATCGAAAGCAACCTCAAAAACGTGGGACAGTACATAGAAAATATCATTCGGGAACGCCTGCAATCGCTGGAAACAGAATCCGAGCCATAAACCGTAAGACGTGACAAGCGAGCCAGTCTCAATTAACCAGTCCCCTAGAGCCGGCGCAGGATAAGGGCTTCCCTTTTTGGCAGATAAGAAAGAACGCATCACACATCTGGATGATGCGTTCTTTTTGCGTGCAGCCAAGGAGCAGGAAGCCGGTTTTATGAGAGTGGAAATGAAAATAGAATATTGTCAACGTTGAATAAAGCCAAGAGTTGTTATATGATATGTATGTTAACTTTACAGATTCATGGGTATAACAATCGAGGCGATGAAGATGATCAGAGGAGAAGCAGCACTGGCCGGCGGAAGCCGGACGAAGGAGATGGTGCTCTTTGGTTTGTTTACAGCACTGATCGCGATCGGGGCGTTTATCAAGATCCCGGTGCCGGTGTGTCCGTTTACGCTGCAGCTTTTGTTTACGACGCTGGCGGGGCTTATCCTGGGGAGTCGAAACGGGGCTTGCTCGGTGGGGCTGTATGTGCTTTTGGGGCTCGCTGGGGTGCCGGTCTTTACGGAGGGCGGCGGGCCTTCGTATATTTTCCAGCCGACGTTTGGCTACCTTATCGGGTTCATCGCGGGTGCATGGCTGACGGGTTGGATCTCAGAGAGGAGCGGGGACTTCTCTTTCGGCAAGACTCTTTTTGCAAATCTGGCGGGGCTCCTGGTGGTGTATCTTTTCGGGATGGTGTATGTGTACATCATCAATAATTTCTACCTGGGAACGCCGATCGGCATCTGGCCGGTGGTGCTGTACTGCTTCGTGCTGGCGGTGCCGGGGGATATCTGCCTGTGCATTCTGGCAGCGATGCTGGCGTCGCGGCTGAAGAGGGCGATCGGAAAATAGCGGAGGGATCCCTTTTGCATTTTCAGACGACGTGTGAAGGTGAGGCGCATGGGAAGGGCTCGGCGCAGGCTGCATGGCTTTCGTCCAATGACGCACATGATATTTTCTTTCGCGCAGGATGATGAATGGCGTTTGGGTATACATGGTCAATGGTGAAGGGATAAACCCGTCACGTTTTATACGAAGGAAGGCATAGCAATGAGCAAGGGACTTTTTATCACGGGGACGGATACGGATATCGGGAAGACCTATGTGACGGCGCTTCTGGTAAAGACGATGCGTCAGAATGGGTATGATACGGGCTACTACAAGGCGGCGATCAGCGGGGCGAGGGCGGTTGCCGCATCGGATGCGGGCTTTGTGAATGAGTTTGCGGGGATCCATGAACCGGAGGATATGCTCTTGTCGTATCTCTATCAGCATGCGGTGTCTCCCCATCTGGCGGCGCGCCTTGAGGGGCATCCGGTGGAGAAGGATGTGATCCTTGCGGCGTGGAAGCGGGTGACGGAGGCGTATCCGTATGTGACGATGGAAGGGTCCGGCGGCATCGTGTGTCCGATCCGCCACGATGAGAAGGCGGTGTACTATCTGTCGGATATCATTTCTTGGCTGCATTTGCCGGTGCTTGTCATCGCGGATGCGGGGCTGGGGACGATCAATCATGTGGTAACGACGTGCGAATATATCACCCATAGAAATATTCCGATCCGGGGCATCATCCTGAACAACTGGAAGGGCGGCGTGATGGAAGAGGATAATGTGAAGATGATCGAGGAGATCACGGGGGTCTCTGTCATCGCGAAGGTCGCGAAGGGGGATGAGATCCTCCATTGCGATCCGAAGGTGCTGGAAGGATTGTATCAAGAGGTGTGATGGATAGTTTGCGGCAGACAGTGGCAAAGGTGGCATTGTCCAACATGGGTTTTATACCGCTCGTGGGATCCATCCTGCGCCTTTGGCGCGGCCCTTCTCTAAGGGCCTGCTCAGATGGAGGAAAAACCCAAAACCATAAACCATAAACCATAAACCGTACACACGATTTCCAAACAACCAACAACAAAGTAAAAGGAGAGAAGTCTGATGAGTGGAATCAACTGGGAAGCGGAGGATGCGAAGTATATCTGGCATCCGGCCATGCAGATGAAGGATAATGAGGTATTTCCGCCGGTGGTGGTCGACCATGCGAAGGGGTGCTATCTGTATGACACGCATGGCAAGGCGTACCTGGATATCATTTCTTCATGGTGGTGCAATCTTCTGGGGCATGCGAATCCGGAGATCAATGCGGCGCTGAAGCAGCAGGTGGATGAACTGGAGCATGTCATTTTCACAAATTTCACGCACAAGCCGGCGATCGAGCTGGCGCGTGAGCTGTCGGAGCTTTTACCGGCGGGCCTCACGAAGTTCACTTTCCATGATAATGGGTCGTCTGCGGTCGAGGCGGCACTGAAGATGGCATTCCAGTATCAGTATCAGACGGGACATCCGGAGAGGACGCGCTTCATGTGCCTGCCGGAGTCGTATCATGGGGAGACGATCGGGGCGCTCTCGGTCGGCTCGATGGATCTGTATGCGAAGATCTTCCACCCGATGCTGATGAATAATATTCATTTCAAAGGGCTGGACTGTTACCGCTGTCCATACGGCAAGACGAGAGAGACGTGCGGCGTGGAGTGCTTCGAGGACGCAGAGGCGGCCTTTAAGAAATATGGAAAGGAAACCGTGGCGTGCATCGTGGAGCCGATCCTGCAGGGCGCGGCCGGTATGCGTATCTATCCGGCGGAGTATTTGAGGAAGCTTCGAAAGCTTTGCGATGAGTACGGCGTGCTCCTGATCGATGATGAGATCGCAGCGGGCTTTGGCCGCACGGGCAAGCTCTTTGCGATCGAGCATGCGGGCGTGTCCCCGGATATCCTCTGCACGTCGAAGGGACTGACGGCAGGCTATATGCCGATGTCTCTTACCATCACGACAGATGAGGTGTATGATGCCTTCTATGATGATTTCGGCACGCACAAGGCCTTTGTCCACAGCCATACCTATGCAGGAAATCCGATGGGCTGCGCCATCGCGCTCACTGTCCTCAAGATCATGAAGCGTGACCATATCCTCACGAAGGTGAATGAGAATGGGAAGTACCTGCATGAGCAGCTGATGCAGGCTCTCGGCAGTCACAAGAATGTCGGAGAGATCCGCCATATTGGGCTCATCCATGCGATTGAGCTGGTCGAGGATCCGAAGACGAAGAAGGCTTTCGATCCTTCGCGCCGTATCGGCTGGCATATTTTCAGAAAGGCCATGGATCTGGGGCTTGTGCTTCGCCCGATGGGGGATATCATTTATTTCAATCCGCCGCTCAATATCACAAGAGAAGATCTGGATCGGGGTGTCTCCCTCTGCAAGGAAGCGGTCGAAGCCGTGCTGGGGAAGTAGAGACTGGTGGTTAGTGACTAGTGACTGGTGACTGGTCGTCAGAAATCAGATATCAGGCAAGGAGCATAAAAAGACCCGTGATTCTCAAACGAGGGAATCACGGGTCTTTTGGTGCTTGAAGTCTAAAGTCTGAAGCCTGACATCTAATGTCTGACGTCTAATCCCCAGTCAATCAGAATTCCTCCACCAGCTTGTAGCCTTTGCCTTTGAGAAAGGCTTCGGTCTCGGACTCGGTGGTGCTGAAGACGGCGATCGGGGAGCTGGTCGCACGGTCGAAGGAAATGTAGAGGTAGCGGATCATGACATTGGCTGCCTGAAGGTCGCCTAAGATGCGGTCGAGAGCGCCCGGCTTGTCTGAGCCCATATCGACGGCGATGACGAGGTCGACGCGGCACTGGTAGCCTTCCTTTTCCAGGATCAAGACGGCTTCTTCCGGTTTATCTACGATGAGGCGGACGATGCCGAATTCCGCGCTGTCGTTGGCGAGCATGGTGTAAATATTGATGTTCTCCTTCGCAAGAATGGATGTCATGCGGGAGAGGGCGCCCTGACGGTTCGCCGTGAAGATGGATACCTGTTGTAACATGATGGACCTCCTTGGATGGGTGAATGTATCTTTACATTGTAGCATAGATAGGGGGAATTAGGAATGAGATTCGGGTTCAGAGTTCAAGGTTCAAGGTTGTGGTGGCGAAGCCGCCACCTCCCCCTTTGAACCTGCTGAACCCTTTGAACCCAATAAACCTGTACAGGTGAGTGGCTAAGGATTGGGGATTAGGAGTGACTAGTGACTAGGAGACATCAGACTCTCGTATTACCATTTCGAGTGGAGCGAGAAATCTTTGTCATTCGCGGCCTAAGACTCACGCTTTTCCCACATGTGCC
>ENA-OUQH01002636-OUQH01002636.1-human-gut-metagenome-genome-assembly--contig:-NODE-2636-length-10879-cov-2.966094_pt1 | contig 10879 bp, 8 predicted proteins | sample MGYA00237948_ERZ548828 | MGnify/ENA primary metagenome ERZ548828 (study PRJEB26490, sample SAMN05194711) | human gut metagenome | biome: terrestrial biome; feature: human-associated habitat; material...
CCCGCGTGGAGACGTTCGTCGATTGCCGCAGCCGCAAGGTGGAGGAGCGCGAGTTGTTCATCGTGGAGGGCAAATCCGCTATGGGCGCCTGTGTGCAGGCGCGCAACCCCGATTTCCAGGCGATCATTCCCGTGCGCGGCAAGATCTTGAACTGTCTCAAATCCGAGTATGATAAGATCTTCAAAAGTGAGATCATCACCGACCTCATCAAGGTGCTCGGCTGCGGCGTGGAGGTCGAAAAGCACGGCAAGGAGCTCAACAACTTCTCGCTGGAAAACCTCCGCTGGAACAAGGTCGTCATCTGTACCGACGCCGACGTGGACGGCTACCAGATCCGCACGCTCATTCTCACGATGCTCTGGCGGCTTGTGCCGACGCTCATCCGCGAGGGTTACGTCTATATCGCCGAATCGCCGCTGTATGAGATCCAGGCAAAAGGGAAGACGTGGTTCGCGTACTCCGACCGGGAAAAGGCAGAGATCGTGGAGTCCATCGGCAATGCGAAGATCGTCATCAACCGCAGCAAAGGTCTCGGCGAGAACGACCCGGAGATGATGTGGCTCACCACAATGAACCCCGAGACCCGGCGGCTCATCCGCGTCATGCCCGAGGACGCCGACGAAACGGCGCGCGTTTTCGATCTTCTGCTCGGCGACAATCTCGCCGGACGCAAGGAGCACATCGCCGAGGTCGGTAGCCGGTATCTCGATCTGGCAGACCTTTCATAAATTATGGAAACCGAATTATGTAATTTATATTATGTAAATTGATTATGCAAACAATATTACGTAAATATAATTATGTAAACTTATTTTGACCGTATAAGGAAGCATATATGGCAAGAAAGAAGGAAAACCCAACGCCGCGCCACGCGACGGCCGAGGAACAGAACGTAATGGGGCTGCGCTCCGCCGTTGTGGAGCAGCCCGTCACCGAAACGCTCGAGAACAACTACATGCCCTATGCGATGAGCGTCATCGTCTCGCGCGCCATCCCGGAGATCGACGGCTTTAAGCCGAGCCACCGAAAGCTTTTGTACTGCATGTACAAAATGGGGCTTCTCACCGGCGCGCGCACGAAGTCGGCGAACATCGTCGGCGCGACGATGCACTATAACCCGCACGGCGACTCCGCCATCTATGATACGATGGTGCGTCTCTCCAAGGGGTACGGTGCGCTGCTCACGCCGTTTGTCGATTCCAAGGGCAACTTCGGCAAGGTGTACTCGCGCGATATGGCGTGGGCGGCCTCGCGCTATACGGAGGCGAAACTCGCGCCCATCTGCGCGGAGATCTTCCGCGATATCGACAAGGACACGGTGGATTTTGTCCCGAACTACGATAACTCCACCACGGAGCCGACGCTCCTTCCGACCACGTTCCCGAACGTTCTCGTCTCGGCAAACATGGGCATCGCCGTCGGCATGGCGTCGAACATCTGCGGGTTCAATCTCGGTGAGGTGTGCGAAACGACGATCGCGCTGCTGCGCGACCCGGAACATAATATTCTGACAACGCTCCCTGCGCCGGATTTCCCGACCGGCGGCGAGATCGTGTGCGATCCCGGCGAGATGGAAGCGCTCTATAAGACCGGCCGCGGCGGTGTGAAGGTCCGCGCCCGCTGGCGCTTCGATCCCAAGGAGCGCATCATTGAGATCTACGAGATCCCGTACAGCACGACCGTCGAGGCGATCATCGACAAGGTCGCCGAGCTCGTCAAGGCCGGCAAGCTCCGGGAGATCAGCGACATGCGCGACGAGACCGACCTCAACGGTCTGAAGCTGACCATCGACCTCAAGCGCGGTCAGGACCCTGACAAGCTGATGGCCCGCCTGTACAAGGCTACGCCCTTGGAGGACAGCTTCGCCTGCAACTTCAATGTGCTGATCGCGGGCCAGCCCAAGGTGCTGGGTGTGCGCAGCATCCTGCTGGAGTCGTGCCCCGAGTTCGAATCGCTGGTCGACCCGTCCGACGCCTCCGATCTGCGGCTCATGGCCACCCTCGCCCGCGGCGCGGCGCGGCAAAGCGCTCAAGGCCGTTGCGAGAAGGAGGCTGAAGGTGATCCGTGCGATTACGAGAGACAAGGTTCCGTACGTCGCGTAGAGGCCCGCAGCATAAAATTGGCTATCGCGCTCGCCGAGACTTGCGCGAGCTCGTCCGAATTCCGCATTCTATCGAAGAATCAGGGGTTAATGAAAACATAGGAACACCCTTCTGCGACAGTTTTATCGTCGCAATTCATCAACATGCTTCTTTCCGCAGCGCCCCGAAGACTTCAGATCATATTCCAAAACTGCGGCCGCAATCGCCTCGGCCATCAGCCCATATCCGACGCCATTGGGATGAAAATGGTCCTTGTTGTAGGCATCGTCCCAACCATTTGCCTCAACCTCCTCCTTGAATATCGACCACATATCCACGTATGGAATCCTTCGCTGGCTTGCATGTGCCCGAATTGCGTCGTTGAATGCCAAGTATTCGTTAGGCGTCCCCGGGAAAAGTCGCTCGTCAATGTAGACGCATGAACAGGCGATGGTCAGCATATTCATCCCTCTAAGCCGATTAAGAAGCTCCCCATACTGCGCTTTGAAAGAATCGAGGGGTACCCATTGTTCGGTACCGTCCACGGCCTTAATGAGACTGCTGAAAAATCTCCTTGCCACATTATCAGCGATCTGTCCCAATCGTTTGCTCCATGCTCGCGAGTAGAAGGGCCTCGGCATCAACATACCGCCGCCTTGGAAGCGCTTCGGGATGAGAGGAAACACCTTACCCATCCGGTTCGGCCGTATCTGCGCATCCACGTTGCCGTAGAGCACGACACACAAGGAGCGACCCCCTCCCGGCGCTATTATTCCGTTATCGAGTAGCCCGAGGGCATAGTCGATGGTTGTCCCCGTGTAGGCCAGGTTGACGATCTCGTAGCCCTCGCCGAGCAGGTCGGCCAGCTCACCCGTGAAATTAACTTTCTTGCTCCCGAGCCCCTGCGTTATGGAGTCACCCAGAAGGTAGACGGTCGTCTTATCGTTCTCGTTCATTTCGAACCTTCTCAACCAGCTTTTCGACGGCATTCGCCGCGTTCTTGTAATAGGCGTCCCAGGTGTACGACGCCACGCCATCCCTCGCTGCCTTTGCCATGCGGGGTATCTCGGCCTTATTGGCAAGAAACCACTCAATACGGTCCCGCAAGGCATCTGCGTCCTGAACTGGCACGACGAAGCCGTTCTCTCCCTCCACGACGCAGTCAGCGGCCCCTGTGTTCTCTGTGCACACAACGGGAAGGCCGGAGGCGAAGCCCTCCATGATGGAAAGGGAGAACCCGTCGCCAAGCGAAGGGAACAGCATGACATCGCCCGAGAGAAGCAACTCCGAGACCTCGTCATGCTGGACCACACCCCGAAGCTCGATGTTTGAGGACAGTTTTGAGGTGATGGAATCGGGAAGATTGACGGCACCTATGCAAACCAGCCGAGCTCGCGTCGGTTCGATGCCCGAGAATGCCTCGAAAAGCCATGCGATGCCCTTATGCTCGCTCACCTGGCCAAGATAGACAAACGTCAGCGGCTCACCTTCGCCTTTCGGCAACCGTTCCCTATACGGGAAAGCACGCGTGTCCACCCCGTAATGGCATATCTCGCAAATGTCGCCAGAAACGCCGGAGTAGGCCAAGCTGTTGACCACAAACGAGGAGCCGCACAGGAATGCGTCAGTCGAAGCAAGCTCTCGTTTCGTGCGGGCTACATCGACAGGGTCCCAGATGCGACTCCACCCTCTCAGACTAGCGGAATACTCGGGTCTCAAAGCCACGTCGCGCTCATAAACCGATCGCAGGTACAGGGCATTTGCGGCAGACATGTCGGCGATGCGCACCGTCTCAGGAGACAACTCGCCGACCCTCTCGAATAGGGCGGCCGAGCAGCCGTCGTAGCCGACCACCGCATCGGCACCCTCGCGTTCGGCGAGGCGGGCGACCTTCTCCGCGAAGGCGTCCTCGGTCGCACGCCTCATCGAATCGTAGTGAGAGCGCGCAAGCGGGATGTTGTGACAGAAGAGGACGGCGAGCCCGCGGGGCTCATCGAACTGAAGCACATCCGAATCCTCGAGCTCGTCGCAATGCCTGCCTGTCGCTTTCTTCTTCCAAAAAGGGGGCAGTATTTTGGACACCAGATCTGAAAGGTTGCCCGGCTTCATATAGACAGTCGTCGCATACGCGCCCAGCTCGCCTTTCTTTTTCAACGCGGTGGCGAGACGGTACGAATGCTGCTGCTGAGGATGAGCAACGATGATTTTCACGTGTTATTCCTTTCTCAGAGCCACTAAGCGGTGTCCCTCATGCCTCGTAGAACGTCGAGAAACCTGTTCCCGAAAACGAAGAGTCCCACTACGTAGGCCCCGATGAACAGGTAGCGGACCCATCCGAGGCTGTACAGAAAGAGGGAGACCGCGGCGCACACTATGGTGAGCGCGCAGCAAAATCCGAGAAACCTATCGTCGAACACCTTTGCCTCGACTTTTGCATCCCTCAAAGTCCTCTTCACGAAGACGAAATGAAGTGCGGCCGTCGCCAGATAGCAGGCCGCGGTCACATAGGCCGAGGCGATATAGCCGAAAAGGGGAATCGCGACGAAGTTGAGGGCAACGTTGAGGACCGCCGAGAGCATTGACGCGATGGCGACGTAACCGGCACGGTCATAATAGATTTCAACGTTGACGAACAGCGTATAGAGAAAAGCAAAGACGACGCCCGTAGCAATCGGAGGGATACACCAAATGGCCTCCTGGTAATCTGCCGTTGCCAGAAGCGCCACGCATTCAGGTGCGAAGAGCATGAGAAGAAAAACGAGCAAGGTCACTAGAAGCAGTAAGACATTGGTGACTCCAGGCACTTTGGAGCAGTCGCCCCTGCGAAGGTTTCCGTAGAGCCACGGCACGAACGACGAGTTGATGCCGTTGTTCACCATAACGAGAAGAAGGCCAGCAGAGTGTGCCACACCGTAAATCGCAACGCGCGTGTTGTCGAGAAACCAGCTGATCATGACCTTGTCTGCCTGGTTAAGCAGCACCTGCGAGGCATAGTGAGGAACCAAGGGGATTCCCAGTCGAATCGACTGTCCCCACCATTCTCGCTCGAAGAACTCTCTCGAATCACGGAGGAACAGGACCCACACCGCAATGGCCAGAACGGCCGAGGGCGCGATGTTCGACGCGACCCTGGCGACAACTTTCCAATCGTCGGGAGCAATCCAGACGCAAGCAATGCCCAGAAGTACACTCACGACCGAAATGAACAGCGTCGCAGCGACAAGCTGCTTGTAGGCGTAATCGAAGCGCTTCCTGGCAAACCAAAGGCCAAGGACGACAGAGACGTAAATGTCTAGGAACATCAGGCAGGTCAACAGCGTCCCCATGCCCGTCAGTGCATTGATTGGACCTCTGAACACGAGATAAAGCGCAAAGAACACCCCAACGAGAACGGTGATTAGCGCTGCCTGGCTCGTCGTGTATTCTGGCCGTTCCTCGGCATGGTCGGTCAATCCCTTGTTGAAAACCTCGGAGGCCAGGTTAAGCGTAACCACCAGTGAGAAGAGCATATACCAGGAGGTGTAGAGGCTATACGTGCCGTAGGCATCCGTCGTGAGCAGGCGCGTGAAGATGGGCATCGAGATGACCGAGATGCCCCTCTGGATGATGGTGCAGAACGTGAACCACACGCCTGCCTTCGCAGGCAGCGGCATGCTGCGGTATTTATCGAGCAAACCTGAAAACATTTAGCGCTCCAATGTCCGGGAAGAGCGCTTGTTGATGTAAGCGATAAGAGCAACGGGTGTCAGAAGGAAGAGCATCATGGTGAAGTTCTGGGGCATGTAGCCACGGATGATAATCTGGAACAGCGCGCCGTAAATGAGCGAATAAAACACGAGAGCGAGCGAGAGCCCCTGCCTTTTGACATAGAGATTCCTGGCGTAGCGGCATAGCAAGCCCAGGACGAACATGCACACGATGATGCCTATGACGCCGAACTCGACGTAGTACTCGCCAAGGTTTGGATAGGCCACCCCGTTGAGCACCGCCTGGTTGCCGTAAGTGACGTTGACTATGTCGTAGACTTGTGGCATAGGCTTCCCGGGCCATATGGCGCGAGGAACCAAAAGGACAAGGGAATAGAGAATCATCTGGCTGCCGCAGAGGAAGCCGTGTCGCTCGGGAACAACCCCCAGGATGCTGTAGAAGACCTTGAAGTCGTCGATTTCGGCGTAGAAGGGACCGAATAGGTCGTCGAGCGTGCTTCCACCGATGTCAAGCCCAGTACCAGCGGCGACACCACCGCGCGCCACCTGCATGACCGCAAAGAGGAACACAAGAAGCCCTGCAGCAATCCCGAGCGAGGCGAGCGAGGGCGCCTTACCCTTCTGGATATAGTGGATGACAATCGGCACGAGGATGGGAACCAGGATAGCCGCACGAGTGCCCGAGAAGAAGACGATGGCGAACAGCATGACGAAAGTTGTGATCTTGGCCGCCCTGTTCTGCCCATAAGCGAACGCGACCGCCCAAGCGCCGACACAGGCATACATAAAGTAAGATAGGAACATAAGAGAGCTCTCGCTGACGGTTCCCGACTGCTCGCCGGTAAGCCCACCGGACATGATGTATGTTAGGCTGAAACCGCGCCCAATCTGGTAATAGACTGCGAGCGCATAGCAGACGGCAAAAACAATATAGGCGATCTTGGCAAGCCTACGCTTGTCCATGGGCTCTCGGTACATACTAGGCAAAACGCCTTCCGCTTTTTTTCGCCCGACGAAACCATAGGCAAGCGTGAAGGAGAAGTGTCCCACTATGACGAGAACCACCGCCTCCACTGTCTGCGGCATCGCGTCCACTCCATATCGGGCGGTGTTACCGGCCGAGAATTGAAAGACAGGCGCGACATGATAAACGAGCACATAGACTAGGGTCACCATGGTGTACGGCTCGAACAACGAAATAGGTCTCCTCATATGCCTAAGAAGAATCGCAAGGCTGAAGTACAACCCCTGCAGAGTCAGCGCCGCAAAGCTCTCTGCCTCCAACGTGCTCGCCGCGGCCGCAGCCTCTATAGCGGTCCAAATTGAGCCACCGAACAAAAGAAAAGCCATTGCGAGTGCTGCAAGGAAGCTTCGCTTCTGACGCTCGTTTTCCAAAGATCCCGATTTTTTATAGGCCGAAGCCCGTGAGCCAGTGTACGCAGTGTTCATCGACCGCCCTCCATACGCATTTCGTTAATAAAACGGAGCGCGGCATCGAACCCAACAACAGCACAGGACCCTTTTGCGCTCAAGGCTTCTGCGCATCCGCCGACCAGATACGTGAGTGCGCTTGTCCCACAGGCCTGAGCCTCCAGCAATGTTGTCGGATAATTGTCTTCGCGGGTCGGGTTGAAGAACACGTCAGCGGCTGTGTAAATGGACGCTAGTTCCCGTAACGAGTCGGTACGCGCCAGACCAATTATATTGGCAGGTAGCTCCTTCAGTTGATTTTCGCTCAGTCCCACGAGCACTATGGCATATTCTTCGGGATTGAGTCCATTTGCGAGTTTGACAAAGTCGGCCAGACCCTTGCGCTCGGTCCAGGGGCTCGCAACACCCAGCACCATGAACCGGCTACCGATGCCGTAGCGCTCCCGAAAGTCGCTCGGGGTTGGCTTGAACACAGAAGCGTCGATGGTGTTGTACCGCACCTCCACGGGGTACTTGGCAAGAAAGCTCTGCCTCACCAGGCCAGCGAGCCATTTGGAGGGCGTGATTAGCTCCATCCTGTCGGCAGGCACCAGGTTGAACAGGCGCTTCTTTTGGTCATAATTCCAAGAGCAGCTGCCCTTGGAAAACGTTGCCGGATAGGCGCCAAGCTGCGCGCAGCTATCGCCACAACGCGCCTTCCACTCAGAGCACTTCGCATATGTGAAGTACGCACAATGGCCGGTGAACGCCCAGCAGTCGTGCAGAGTCCACTCCACCCTGCAATCATGGTTTGCAAGCCAACCGAACAACATCTCTATGTTCACGTAGTACCCGTGCAGGTTATGCAGGTGCACCACATCAGGGGCAATCTCGTCCAATCTGGCGAGCAACCGCTTCGTGGCCGTCTTCGAGTGAAATCCCGCCTTGCCGTCCAGGCGCGTCTGAAGCACGTCGAGTTTTACCTCCAGGTCAGAGACGAAGCGCATCTCGTTGGCGTTCTCGATGCCGCGGCCGCGACCCCAGAAAGCATAAGAATCCTCGCCCGCAGCCAGGAGCTCCTTGTGCTCCTTCATCATAATGCCGCCGGTCGATCCGTTAGGAACCGTGTTTATATGAGCGTAGACTGTCACTAGAGGATCTTCCTCCACACCATCTTATCCACCACGCCTGTGTAGCTCTGAATGATTTTCACGATTTTGGTGCTCACAATTTCGTCAGCGTAGTCGGGCACGGGCGCCTCGGGATAGCTGCCCTCAGCGTCCAGGGCCACGGCGGTATGGACGGCCTGAAGAAGGCCACGCTCGGAGATGCCGGCCAGCGTGAAGCACGCCTTGTCGAGCGCCTCGGGGCGCTCGGTCGAAGTACGGATGCACACAGCCGGGAAGGGCTTACCAATGCTGGCGAAGAAGCTGGACTCCTCGGGCAGAGTGCCCGAGTCGGAAACCACCGCGAAAGCATTCATCTGCAGGCAGTTGTAATCATGAAAGCCCATGGGCTCGTGCATGCGGACTCTCGGGTCCAGCTTGAAGCCCGTTGCCTCCAGACGCTTGCGAGAACGCGGGTGACAGCTGTACAAGATTGGCATGTCGTACTTCTCGGCCAAGGCATTGATGGCGGTAAACAGGCTCGTGAAGTTCGCCTCGGTGTCGATGTTCTCCTCGCGATGGGCGCTGAGCAGCATGTAGCGCTTAGGCTCCAAACAAAGCTCGGAAAGAATGTTCGATGCCTCGATTTTGTCGAGATTAGCACGAAGCACCTCGGCCATCGGGCTACCCGTAACATAAGTGCGCTCAGGAGCACAACCCGTATCTTTAAGATAACGACGAGCATGCTCGGAATATGCCAGATTGACGTCCGAAATCACATCGACAATACGACGGTTGGTCTCCTCGGGCAGACATTCGTCTTTGCAGCGATTGCCCGCCTCCATATGAAAAATAGGAATATGCAAGCGCTTTGCGCTAATAGCGGACAGGCAGCTATTAGTGTCGCCCAAAATCAACAACGCATCAGGCCGCACTTGCGCCATGAGCTTGTAACTGGCAGCAATGATATTGCCAACGGTCTCGCCCAGGTCCTCCCCCACAGCGTCCAGGTAGACGTCAGGATCATCCAGGCGCAAGTCGCGGAAGAAGATGCCGTTGAGCGTGTAATCGTAGTTCTGCCCAGTGTGTGCCAGCAGGCAATCGAAATGACGGCGGCATTTCTTGATGACCTCAGATAAGCGAATGACCTCGGGGCGCGTGCCCACGATAATCAAAAGCTTCAAACGGCCGTCATCCTTGAATGCGATATCGGAATAGTCCTTAGCCATGCGGCTAGACCTCCTCGTAATAGGTGTCGGGTCCCTCGGGGTCAAAGGGCTCGTTTGCCCACATGACGGTCACAAGATCCTCGGTGTCGGAAAGGTTGGTAATGGAATGCGTGTAGCCGGGGATCATCTCGACCACCCGCATATCAGAGCCTTTGACAATATACTCGTCCACAGGGAAAAGGTTCCCGTCAGAATCGCGCCCGACCTTGCGAAGCTTAATCGACGCCGTGCCGCTTACGACCAAGAACTTCTCCCATTTTGACATATGCCAATGGTTGCCCTTGGTGATGCCGGGCTTGGAAACGTTCACACTCACCTGCCCGCGCTCGGATGTGCGCAGGAACTCGGTGAAGCTCCCGCGCGCGTCCACGTTGGGCTTCAGGTCGTAAGCGAATTCGCCCAACTCGTAATAGCTCAAAAACGTCGAGTAGAGCTTCTTGGAAAACGAGCCTTCCACCAAATCGGGCACGTTGAGCGTCTCACGGGCGTCGCGGAAGCCCTCTAGCAGCTCGACGATTTCGCCGAGCGTCGCCTTCTGCGCCCCGGGCGCGAAGCAATAGCGCCCCGCGTCGCTTGGCACGCATGCAACCCCTTCGTAGTCGCAACGCTGCACATTGCCCACAAGGGCCTCTAGCATGGCCGCAACCAAATCGTCGATATACAAAAGCTCGAGCTCGACCGACGCATCGTTCACGTGAAATTCACGGCCGTTCGCAATGGCGTCGCAGAACGTCGCCACGGCGGAGTTGTAGTTCGGTCGGCACCATTTGCCGTACAGGTTCGGGAACCGATACACGTAGGCGCTCGCCCCCATGCGGCTCGCGTGCTCGAACACCAGCTCTTCGCCCGCAAGCTTGCTCTCACCGTAGGGGCTTCCAGCATAGCGGCCGCAAAGCGTCGCCTGCACAGAGCTCGAGAGCATCACGGGGCAGGAATTGCCGTGCTTCTCGAGGAGGGCGATCAGCGTTTCCCCGAAATCCCTATTGTCTTCCATAAATTCGGACTGCTCTTTGGGGCGATTCACGCCCGCCAGGTTGAATACAAAATCGGCCTCAGCGCAATAACCCTCAAGCTCGCCGACCGTGCCCTCGCGGTCGTATTCGAACACCGTAAGCGGCAACAGCTGCTGGTACCGTTCGCGGCGGTCTTTGCCATCGCGGATATTCTTCAATGCCTCACAGAGGTTGCGCCCCACGAAGCCCTTTGCCCCAGTTACGAGAATCTTCATTTATTGCACCGCCTCATACTCACGACCCTCAAGAGCCAGCTGCACGTACTCGGCGGTTTTGATTTTCTCCACCGTGCCCGCGATATCAAGCCTCTCGGTGTTGTGGCTCGTGTAGGCC
>ENA-OUQH01002637-OUQH01002637.1-human-gut-metagenome-genome-assembly--contig:-NODE-2637-length-10872-cov-2.475363_pt1 | contig 10872 bp, 10 predicted proteins | sample MGYA00237948_ERZ548828 | MGnify/ENA primary metagenome ERZ548828 (study PRJEB26490, sample SAMN05194711) | human gut metagenome | biome: terrestrial biome; feature: human-associated habitat; material...
GCTTCGGTGGCCTCGGCGGCAGCTTCCTCAGCGGGAGCGGCTTCCTCGGCAGGAGCCTCAGCGGCAGCCTTGGCGGCTTCGGCCTCGGCCTTCTTGGCGTACTCAGCAGCACGCTTAGCCTTCTCAGCGGCCTTGGCTTCGCGCTCGGCCTTCTTAGCGGCCTCGAGCTCGGCAGCCTTGGCAGCCTTAGCGGCCTTCTTCTCGGCCTCAGCCTTGGCGACCATGTCGGCAGCAGAGCCGAACTTGTCGGCAAAGCGCTGAACGCGTCCACCGGTGTCGATGAGCTTCTGGGTGCCGGTGAAGAACGGGTGGCACTTGTTGCAGATGTCGATCTTCAGCTCGCTCTTGGTGGAGCGAGTGGTGAAGACGTTGCCGCAGGTGCACTTGACGGTGCACTCAACGTATTCGGGATGAATTCCCTGTTTCATTGGTATTCTCCTTTGACAGAGTGCCTTGGTTTCCGACCAAGGCAGGACACAGCCCTCGAATAATACCACAGCCCCTACCCCGCATTGCAAGGGAGAAGCTGTGAAGATTCGAGGGTTTCACGAAATCGGGACGCGCTTTCCGGCGAGCAGACGCTTTCGTCTTATTCATACGAGTCCTTTTTCGCACCGTGCGTCTTATTTGAACTGCGATTCGTGCTTCGCGAAGAAGTCGGTGCGCGGCGGAAGCTCCACAATGGCGTGGCGGCAAGCCTCAACGTCGGCGGCGTCGCACAGCTCAGCCATGCCCTCGAACGGCGCGTTCCAGCTGAACACGCGCTCGGCAGGAAGGCCCAAATGTTCCACGATCTTCTCGCAACCGTCGGGCGCCACAGGATGCATGAGCAACGTGGCGACGCGCAGCGTGAAGAAGCTGTCGACAAGAATCTGGCGACGCATGTCAGCATCGTCGGCACCCTCGGCGGCCTTAATGCCGTCAGCCCAATGCTTCTGCGCCCAGCGAATGAAGTCGTCCATGAGCGTCATGACCGAATGCAGTTCAGCCTTGTGCATAATGGCCTCGTATTCCGCCATGGCCTTATGGCAGCGCGCCACCACGTCGGCCGCGGGAGCGCCAAGGGGCATGAAGCCCTCGAAGTTCTTCTGCGCCTCGTAGAAGCAGCTGCGTGCCAAGCGGTTGAACACATTCGTGAGCAACGCGCCCTCCTTGAGCACGGGGTCGGCCACACGGGGGTCGTTGCGTTTCGCCTCGTCGGCCTCGAACGGCTTGGGCTTGAAGCCCACCGATTTCACATCGAGGCCCAGGCCAAGCCAATGGGCGCGCAGCTGGTCAACCGTATAATGCTCGAGCAGCTGGTCAGCCGAGGGGGGCTTCACTGCGCCCGAAGACGACGCCTTCACCTTGCCGAACAGAATATGGTGGTTCGCGATAAGCGTCGTTTGCTGCAAATCGCCCGGCTGCGGGTACGCGACCTCAGCATTGCCACTCTCAAGCGCCATCCACAACGCAGGCTGGGCCACACCGTAGAAATACAGGTTGTCCTGGCCGATGAACTGGTACACGCGCGCATCGGGGCTGCACCACCAGTCGCGCACCGCGCTCAACTCTTCGCCGCGAGCCTCGAGAGCCGTGGCCGAAAAACTCACAGGCGCCCACAGGCTTTCGGGCCAACACCACACCGTAAGGTCGTCCACGCCTTCCATCTCGGGCACCTTCACGCCCCACTCCACATTGCCGGAAATGCGGAACGGAACGAGCGCCTTGCCCGTACGGAAGCGAATTCCGGCGGCGGTGAGCTCGTCGCGGGCGGCATCGCGCGATTCGATGTTGGCGAACTCGAGCTCAAAGCTCTGTTTGTTGCCTTCGGCGGCATGGAACTCATGCGCAGGCAATTTCGACTCGATAGCGCGGTAATCGGCCTCGAGCTCATTTTTTATATAGATGACGGGCGGCACGAGGAATTCCTTGGCCGTCTGCGACACCACGGGACGCACCTCGGGGTCGGCTTCGAGGTTTTCGGCAATCTCGCCAAGCTGTTCGCGAAAATTCGGCAAGTCGAAATACCAATTGCGCACGGGGCGAAGCTCGGGCACGCAACCCGTGAGCGACGACGTAGGCTTGATAAGGTCGGCAGGGTCGAACTGGTGGCCCAGGTCGCATTCGTCGGCATACGCCTTCTCCGATTTACACCCCTGCACAGGACAATAGCCATGCACCTGGCGGCCGTTGAGGAACTGGCCCGCTTCAGGGTCGTAGAACTGCAGCGTTTCCATAAGGCGCAAGTGACCGTTTTCGTGCAACTTTTCGAGCAAATCGTTCGTCACGCGCTGATGCACTTCGCCCGCACGACCGATGCCCGACCCCTCGTAAATAGAAAGCGAGATATCGTAAGCATCGAGTGTCGCCTTCTGCGCATCGTGGTTGCGCTGCACGTAGTCGACGATGGTGCCCTCAAAGCCCTCGTTTTCGCAGGCTTTGCGATAGCCCTCCTGGATAGGCGAGCCGAAGCAGTCGGTGCCAGAAACAAAGAGCACATTCTGTTCGCCAATGCGGTCGCGGAGGAAGCGCGCATAGGCGTCGGCGGGCACGAACACGCCCGCAACATGGCCGAAGTGCAACTTCTTATTGCCATACGGCATGCCCGCGGTAACAACCGCGCGCGCAGGCCAAGTTAGTTCGCTGGTATAGCTCACGAAAGAACCCCCTCGTTCTTCAACAGTTCAATCAATTTCGCAGCAGCGGCCGAAGTGGCCGAGTCGCTGTCGCTTTCAGAAAGCAAATCCATCAGCGAGCCTAAATCGCTCGACTGGGTAAGCGTAATCACATTGTAGTCGGAACCGAGACCCGCGAGTTGCGCGGCCGCCTCAATTGCGTCATCGAAAACGCCCACTTCATCAGCGAGGCCGTTCTCGACAGCCTGCTCGCCGGTGAACGGAAGGCCCGTCGCAAGCGCGCGAGCCTCATCGAGGCTCATGGAGCGTCCCTCTGCCACGTTTTCGACGAAGACTTCGTTCGTCACATCGATGAGCTCCTGGTAGTAGGCGCGCTCCTCATCGGTGAGGGGACGCGTGCCGTAGCTGGAATCCTTGCTTTCGGACGACGTGATGTTGTCCACGCTGATTCCCAGTTTCTCAAGCAAGCCCGAGAAGTCGGTGCTCTGCATGGCCGTGCCGATCGCGCCGATCTCGGTGGTCCTTGCCACGAAAATGGCGTCGGCCTGCGACGAGATCATGTAGGCCGCACTGGCGTTAAGCGACGCGCTGGACACCACAACCGGCTTACCCGTATCCTCGCGGAACTCCTTCAGATACGTGGCCATTTCCTCGCCTGCTGTGGCCGTGCCGCCGCCCGAGTTGACGCGCAGGACGACGGCGATGGTGTTGTCGTCATCGGCCGCCTCATCAAGCAGCTGCTTGAATCCCTCGGGGCTGTTCGAAGTGCCGTCGTACTGGATGGTTCCGTCGATATCGATAACCGCAACGCTGTTGGCGTCGTTCGTAATTTCAATGCCCGAGGAGGATGGGCCCACAATCGACTTCACCATGCTGGTGCACGACGTGATGGACACAAGCAGCACAATAAGCAAGGCAACAACCACTACGATGGCGACGATCCAACCGCGCGACTTCTTCTTTTCGGGAGCCGGTGCAGAAGCAGGCTGCTGCGGCGTCGCGTGCGGCGCGTAGGCGTTCGGCGCCGCCTGAGCCTGAGCTTGCGACTGAGCTGCACCGTTGAAGCCCGAAGCCTGCGGCTGAGCCTGTGAAGGCGTATAGCCGCTCGGCGGAACGGGACCGCCCTGCCCCGCCTGCGGCGCAGGAGGAACGGGGCTTGGCTGGGTTTGCTGCGGCGCAGGCGTCGGCGACGCGGCCTGAGGGTTCAGGTTGTTTTCATCCTCGGTCATCGTTCATCCTAACCTTCAAAGGTTACAGCTCGAGAGAATCGACCTTGGTGCCCTGGTGCGCTTTGCGCGCCATGCGCAGAAGGAATTCCTCGTTGTTCTCGGTCTGCTTGATGGACTTGATCAGCGTGTCGGTTGCGCGCTCGGTGTTGTTCATGTTGGCAAGAATGCGACGAACAGCCCAGATCAACGGCGCGACCTGTGCGTCCATGAGCAGCTCTTCCTTGCGCGTGCCGCTGGCGACGGCGTCGATTGCCGGGAAGATGCGCCTGTCGGCAAGGCTGCGGTCGAGCTTGAGCTCCATATTGCCCGTGCCCTTGAACTCCTCGAAGATGACTTCGTCCATCTTGGATCCGGTATCGATAAGAGCCGAAGCCAGAATGGTAAGTGAGCCGCCGTTCTCGATGTTGCGCGCGGCACCCAGGAACTTCTTCGGCGGATACAGTGCCGTGGAATCGACGCCACCGGAAAGAACACGGCCGCTGGCGGGCTGCGCCAGATTGTAGGCACGAGCCAGACGCGTGATGGAGTCCAGCAGGATGACGACGTCCTGGCCGTTCTCAACCAAGCGCTTCGCACGTTCGATAACCATCTCAGCGCACGCGATGTGGTTGTCAGCCGGCATGTCGAACGTAGACGACACCACTTCGCCCTTGATGGAGCGCTCCATGTCGGTAACTTCCTCGGGTCGCTCGTCGATGAGCAGGCACATCAGGTGCACCTCGGGATTGTTAGCGCTGATGGAAGCCGCGATGTCCTTCAAGATGGTGGTCTTGCCCGCCTTCGGAGGCGAGACGATAAGGCCACGCTGACCCTTACCGATGGGGGCAACCAAGTCGATCACGCGCGAGGTGATGGTGTTCTTGCCATGCTCCATGCGCAGACGCTCCTGCGGGTAAACAGGCGTGAGATCGGCGAAACGCACGCGACGGCCAAGCTCTTCAACCGGGGTGCCGTTCACGGAGATGATCTTATGAATAGCGCGATACTTCTCGTTCGGTCGGACGGGCCTGGTTTGCGCCACAACAAGATCGCCCTTGCGCAGGCCGTTGCGCTTAACCAGCGAAAGGCCGACATAACAATCGTTCTCGCTGGGCAGATAGCCCTGCGTGCGCACGAAACCGTAGCCGTCGGCAAGGATGTCGAGAATGCCCGACACCTCAAGGAAGCCCTCAGCCTTGACGGTTGCGTTGTACACGGCCTCAACCAGCTCGGCCTTCTTCAGCCCGGTGACGTCAAGCTCGAGCTCGGCGGCCTTCGCGCGAAGATCGGCGACCTTTAGCTCGGCCAGGCCCTCACGGGTGACGCTGGGCTCGACCTCGCGATTGCGATCGCGTTTGTTGCGGCCGTTGTGGTTGCGCGCATTGTGATCGTTGCGGTTGCCGTTGTTCCGGTCGTTGCGGTTGCCGTTGCCGCGATCGCTGTTGCGGTTGCCTTGCCTCTTTGCGCCGGCCTTGTTCTTGCCATTGCCCGAAGCTGCACCCTGGCCTTCGCTCTGAGAATCGCCCTGAGCGGACGCCTGCGAGGAAGACTGCTGTTCGTCGGAGGCAGAACGCGAGGTCTTGCGCTCGCCGCGAACCGAACGGCCGGGACGAACGTCGGCGGAAGCCTTCTCCTGCTCGGTTTTGTCCTCGGGGGCGGGATTGACAACGGCCTGCGCGGCATCTTCGGCAGCGAATGCGACTGCTCCGCCTTCGGCCTTCACTGAACGGCGAGGCCTGCGACGCGGGATCTCGGCACTGTCGGTTGCGGCAGTGCCGTCAGCAGCATCTTGAGTACGGGCGACACGGCGACGTTTGGGATACGGAGCGGTGGGATCGACCTCGGCGGGCTGGGAAGCGTGCTTGGAAGGTGCAGACTCAGCCTTCTCAGTGGCTTCGGCATTCTCGGAAGCGTCGTTTTTGGAAGCGGGCTTGCGCTTCGGAGCTGCGGCTTTCGCGGGAGCCTCGGTCTTCGAGGCAGCCTCGGCCGACTGACGCGCTGCGACAGCAGGGTCTGCAGCGATCAGGGCTGCAGCCTCGGCCTCGGTCAAAGCATGAACGGGCTCTTCCTTCGACTTGGCGGCCCGAGTGGAACGAGTGCGCGGCTTAGGCGCAGCTTCAGCCTGAACAGGCTGATCTTCCTGAGCTGCCTTAGGCTTGCGGCCGCGACGGGGCTTCGGAGCCTCTTCGCCTTGAGCCTTGATTTCAGGCGCTGGCTGCGCATCGGATTTCACTTCTGCGGCTTTAACGGCAGCAGGCTTAGTTGCTGCCGGCTTCGCAGCGGGCTTGGCCTTCGCAGCAGGCTTAGCCGGCATGGCCGCCTCTGCCTGCACAGCAGGTTCGGCGGCCTCGGCCTTGGGCTTGCGCGCGGTAGTGCGCCTTGGTTTCTTCTCGACTTCTACTTGCTCGACGTGCTGAGCTTCTTCACTCATGCGTTAAGTACTTTCTCCCAGTCCTTCATGAAGGAATCGAGGCCGCGATCGGTAAGCGGATGCTGAACCATCTTCTTCAGAACGCCAAAGGGAACGGTGGCGATGTCGGCGCCCATGAGGGCGGTCTGAGTGACGTGGTTGGCGCTGCGGATGGAAGCAGCGATGATCTCGACCTGCTCGCCGTTAACGGTGTTCGGCGTGAAATCGTAGTTGTTGATGGCGGTGACGATGTTGGCAACCTGCTCCAGGCCATCCTCGGAGATGTCGTCGAAACGGCCGATGAAGGGGCTGATGTAACGAGCGCCGGCGCGGGCAGCCAGAAGAGCCTGCGGCACGCTGAAGCACAGCGTCATGTTCACGCGGATGCCCTCGTTGGCAAGGGTGCGCGTAGCGGCAAGGCCCTCGACCATGGTGGGAACTTTCACGACGATGTTCGGAGCAAGAGCGGCCAGTTCACGGCCGTCGCGAACGATCTCGTCGCGCGTCATAGCAACGGTCTCGGCGGAAACAGGGCAATCGGGGCCGACGATCTCGCAGATCTTCTTCATGTGAGCATGGAAATCGTCGAGCTTGCCGCCGATGCGGGCATACAGCGACGGGTTGGTGGTAACGCCAGCCAGAGCGCCCCAGCTTGCTGCCTCTTCGATTTCGTTCAGATCAGCGGTGTCCAGAAAAAACTTCACTTTGTCCTCCTCTAGGATTGAAGCTACCGCAACCAGCCATCAATGATGGCGATGTACCTGGTGGAATGTCCCATGCGGCCGAAATGACCGCAGGTGATACAAGATTTTCAGGTGATTTCCCCACCAACGCCTCGATGCGATCGAACGCGTATCGAAATAGCGGACGCGCATGTTGTTGTAAGGGGGGATTTAAGAACAGCCTGAATAGTAAAACAACGCGCCAGCCAGCGCAAGAGCAAGGAAAACGGGCATCGCAAAGTGCACCGATATCATCAGATTTCAGTAGAATGCACAAGGAAGTTCGAGCCACGGAAGGTTCGCATCAAGCCGAATGAGGTTGCGCAACGCCCTGGCGAATGCCGATCAAGCGACGCACCGAAAACGGAGTCGGACCGAAAAAAGCGCGCCTGCCAAACGGCAAGCGCGCAAACGGTCTTTAATCCCGATTGTCTAAACAGTGCGAAAGAAGCACGAAACCGCGCCCGTATGGCACGCGGGGCCTTTCGGGCGAACCAAAGCCAACAGCGTGTCGGCGTCGCAGTCGTAGCGCAACTCGACGAGTTTTTGCGTGTTTCCGCTGGTGAGACCCTTATGCCAGATTTCCTTGCGGCTGCGGCTCCAGAAAACGGTCTCGCCGATCTCAAGCGTAAGACAAAGGCTTTCGGCGTTCATCCAAGCCATCATCAGCACCTCACGCGTGTCAACGTCCTGAACGATGCAAGGGATAAGCCCCCGCTCATCGAACTTCAGCTCGGGGAGGTGCACTGCAGCTGCCGTCGATTCCTGATCCATTTCTACAACCTAACCGGAACGCCCTGTGAACGCAGGTATTCCTTAACCTGGCGGATAGTGAATTCACCGAAATGGAAGACGCTGGCTGCAAGAACCGCGTCGGCCTCGCCCTCGATGATGCCCTCGGCGAAGTGCTCGAGCTTGCCGACGCCGCCGCTGGCGATAACCGGGATATCGACGGCGCGCGCAACCGCACGAGTGAGCGCGCAATCGAAGCCCTCACGGCTGCCATCGCGATCCATGCTGGTCAGAAGAATCTCGCCCGCTCCGCGACGCGCTGCCTCGCGAGCCCACTCGACAACGTCGATGTCCGTGGCCTTGCGACCGCCATGCACGTACACTTCCCATTTATTAGGGTTGTCGGCACGGCGCTTGGCATCGATGGCGCACACCACGGCCTGCGTGCCGAACGCGACTGCCGCCTCGGTGATCAGCGCGGGGTTCGCAACCGCAGCCGAATTGACGGAAACCTTGTCGGCCCCCGCCGCGATCATCTTGCGGATGTCGACGACGCTTCTGAAACCGCCGCCCACGCAATACGACAAACGCAATTCGGCAGAAGCGCGGCTAGCAAGATCAACCGTCGTCGAACGATCGTCGCTGGTAGCGGTGATGTCCAAGAACACCACCTCATCAGCCTTTTGCTGGTCGTAACGCTGGGCAAGCTCAATAGGATCGCCCGCATCGCGCAGGTTCACGAAGTTGACGCCCTTAACCACGCGGCCGTCCTTCACGTCCATGCAGGGAATGACTCGTTTGGCTAGCATGCACCCATCACCTGTCCTTCGCTTGCCACCTTGCAGGCAGCGACTCCATCGGCAACGCTCAACGTACCTTCATACACCGCGCGTCCCGCGATGACACCCTCGATGCTTTCCGCCACGGGCGCCAAACGATCGATATCGGCCACGCTTGCCACGCCGCCGCTTGCGATGACGGGGTGTCCGAACGCCTGTGCCATGGCGACGTACGCCGCCGGGTCGATACCGGTTTGCATGCCGTCACGCGCGATGTCGGTGTAAACCACATGGCGGAAACCCGCCTCGCCCATGGCCCGGGCCAGATCGGTTGCCGCAACGCCGGAACCCTCGATCCAACCCGACACCGCAACCTCGCCGCCCTTCGCATCAATGCCAGCGGTTAGCCTGTCGCCGCCGACGGCCTCGACAGCAGCACGCGCAAGCTCGGGGTCGTTCACCAAAGCGGTGCCCAAAACCATGCGGGCCGCGCCCACATCTGCAAGGCGCTTGAGCGTATCGAGGGAGCGGATGCCGCCGCCGATTTCAACCGAAAGCGACGTCTCGCGCACGATGCGCTCAACTACGGCTATATTGAGCGGGTTTCCCGTTCGAGCGCCGTCAAGGTCGACCACGTGAATCCAGGAAGCGCCCTGCTCCTCGAACAGACGAGCCTGCGCGACGGGGTCGTCGTTGTAAACCGTAACCAGGTTGTAGTCGCCCTTGGCGAGGCGAACCGCCTTGCCGCCAAGGATATCGATTGCAGGAAGCAGGTACATGAAACGCCTTTCGTTTCGGTTTGTTGTTGAGGGTCGGGTTTAGGAGGGGCTTCGTTCGCTGTACTCGCTCTTACGCGCGGTCGATTTGCATCACCGCCTGGCTGCGTAGGCGAACTGCGCCCCTCCTAAACCCGACCTTGCACCTTATTCAAAGCAAATTATTTATCAATAACCGCTATCGCGAACTCTTTTCTAAGCGAATAAGGCGGTTCAAGCTGGACAGGGCTTGGGTGTTTCTTTTAGCCCTTCGCTAGGTTGACGAAGTTGCGCAAGAGGCGCATGCCCGCATCCGAGCTTTTCTCGGGATGAAACTGAACACCGAATGCGCGATCACCGAACGACACCGCGCAGGGAAACGCGATGCTATGCGCCGTATGCGCAAGATCAGCTCCGCCCGATGGAACGACGTAACTATGCGTGAAATAGAAATACTCGCCCGACTCGATGCCCTCGAACAGCTCGGATTTCTGACCGCGAGCAGTGAGCTCGACCGTATTCCAGCCCACATGCGGCACCTTGAACGAACGGCCACGCGCATCGGTTTTCGGGATAAGATCGACCGTCCCCGGCAGAAGTCCCAGGCCACGAGTAGGAAAAGCCGCAGAAGCACCTTCCACACCGAACTTGAACATAAGCTGCATTCCCAGGCAGATGCCTCGAAACGGCACACCCGCGCGAACGCGATCGGCGATGGCGTCCATCTGGCCAAGCTCGTTCATGGTGGCGACGGCATCGGCAAACGCGCCCACGCCCGGCAGCACAATGGCATCCGCACGCGCGATCTCGGCCGCATCGGACGTGATGCTCGCATCAGCGCCCACCGCAACAAGCCCGCGCTCAACGGACAGCAAATTGCCCTTTTGATAATCAACGACAGCGATCATCGGCTTCTCCTAAACCAGCGCCCTTGGCGCCAAACCTACAGCGCGCCCTTCGTGGAGGGAAGCGCATCGCCCATGCGGGCGTCGTACTCGCAAGCCATGCGCATCGCACGCGCTACGGCCTTGAACATGCCCTCAATGATGTGATGGACGTTCTCGCCAGCCAACTGGCGAATATGCAGCGTGACGCCGGCGTTGGTTGCGAAGGCAATGAAGAACTCCTTGGCAAGCTGGGCGTCGAACGAACCAACCATGACAGGCGGAAGCGGCGCGTCCATATACAGCGCGCCGCGCCCCGAAATGTCGACGGCGGCAAGGATCAAGGCCTCGTCCATGGGAAGGGCGATGTCGCCGAAGCGACGGATGCCGCGCTTGTCGCCCAACGCCGAAGCGAATGCCTGACCCAAAACGATTCCGCAGTCCTCAACCGTGTGATGGCCGTCCACCTCGAGGTCGCCCTTTGCGACCAGATTCATGTCAAACAAGCCATGGCGTGAGAACGCCGTCAGCATGTGATCGAAGAAGCCGATGCCCGTCTCGATGGAAGACGTGCCCGTGCCGTCAAGATCAAGCGAAAGCATGATGTCGGTTTCCTTGGTTTTGCGGGCGATCTGCGCCGTGCGCGAACCCCGCTCCTCCACCGTTGCCATATCAGTTTCCTTTCACAATCCGACCGAGCTCCAACAAAAACTTGTCGTTTTCTTCCGGCGACCCAACAGAGATTCGCAGGCAATTCTCCAGAT
>ENA-OUQH01002638-OUQH01002638.1-human-gut-metagenome-genome-assembly--contig:-NODE-2638-length-10871-cov-3.937408_pt1 | contig 10871 bp, 7 predicted proteins | sample MGYA00237948_ERZ548828 | MGnify/ENA primary metagenome ERZ548828 (study PRJEB26490, sample SAMN05194711) | human gut metagenome | biome: terrestrial biome; feature: human-associated habitat; material...
GGTCACCATCAGCTCCTGCGCGGCGGTGCTGCCGGTGGGGATGATGTTCTGCAAATACATGGCGGAGGAGCGCCCGGACTCCCGCACCAGTGCCAAAAACCGGTCAAAGTCGCCCTGCTCCAGCGCCTCTTTTTCCGCCTTGGCGCGGCGGTTCTCCGCATAGACGTGGAAGGCGCGGTTCACGGCGCGGTCGCCCGCCGCCGCTCTGACCTGGGGCAGCCGCGTCAGGAAGTCAGCCTCCGGCACCTCCCGCAGCACATCCTTGCCGAACACGCGGCACACCGCCCGCAGCTCGTCGGTGATGGCGCGGTACTCGTCGGTCAGTCCCTCGTGACCGGCGCCGGAGTCCAGAATACACAGGGCGTAGCCATAGGCGTGGAGATCCACGTCCAGCTTCTCCACCACCGGCCGGGCCGTATCCGCAAAGTCGATGGATACCACGCCGCCCACCGAGGAGGCCATCTGATCCATCAGGCCGCAGGGCTTTCCGAAGAACACGTTTTCCGCGTACTGGCCGATCTGGGCCAGCTCCACCGCCGTGCAACGCCCCTCCCAGAACAGCTCGTTGAGCATGGTGCCGATCAGCACCTCATAGGCGGCGGAGGAGCTGAGACCGCTGCCCTTGGGAACAGTGGAGGTCATGTAGACATCCAGGCCCTTGCCCGCCAGATCGCAGCCCAGCTCGCTCATGCGGGCAGCCACGCCCCGGATCAGCGCCGCGGAGGTGTTGACCTCCTCCGCCTGCGGCGTCAGCTGGCAGAGTGCCACCTCCGTCATGGGGTAGCCCTGCGACAGCACGCGGATAACGCCGCTGTCGTTGGGCGCCGCCGCCGCCAGAATGTCCAGATCCACAGCGGCCGCCAGCACACAGCCGTGCTGATGGTCCGTGTGGTTGCCGCCGATCTCCGTGCGGCCGGGCGCGCTGAACAGCGCCTCCGCCGGACGGTCAAAGGTCTTGTAAAAGCCCTCCATTACCTGCTCGCAGCGGGCGCGTGCCTTTTCCGCGCCCTCCGTGCCGTAAAGTCGGAGCAGCGTTTTGGCAAACGCCTCCTGCTGCAAATAGTTTTCAAGCCCTGTATGCATCATCGCTTATGTCTCCTTGTTTCTTCGGGTATTTCCTGCCCTTACGGGCTTTTTTCCTGTCCATGCCGCTCCTGCAAGGCGGCTCAGTCCTCCAGGCTCTCCGCTGTGACCGCCTCATACCGCAGCCACACATAGCTGCCGTCTGTCAGCGTCACATCCCGGGATGGCTCGCCGCCCGCCGAAAGGGAGGCGGCCAGGTGCATGATATTCTCTGCCAAGCCGGCGGCATCGTTGCGAACGGTACCCTTCAGCGTTCCCTCCCGCAGTGCCTCCAGCGCCGGCGGCGTGGCGTCTACGCCCACGATAAAGGGCATGGTGTCCTTGTCCAGACCGGCCTCCGTACAGGCGTCGATGGCACCCAGCGCCATATCGTCGTTGTTGGCAAAGACCACCTCGATGTCCGCGCCGTATTCCCGCAGCCATTGGTGCATCCGAACGGCGGCCTGTCCGCGCTGCCAGTTGGCGGCGTCGCTGGCCAGCTTCTCCGTGGCGACCCCCGCCCCCGTCAGGGTGGAGATGCAGTATTCCGTCCGCAGTAGGGCGTCCTGATGTCCCGGCTCGCCCTCCAGCATCACATACTGGATCACGCCGTCGCCGTTCCGATCCAGCGTCTCCTCATGGCTTCGCCATGCGTCCAGCACCAGCTCGCCCTGCAATACACCTGCGTCGCCTGCGGGAAGTCCCACATAATAGGCGTGCTTCCAGCGGCGCAGATCCTCCTCCACCGGCTCGCGGTTGAAGAAGATCACCGGTACGCCCGCCGCCTGCGCCTTGTCGATGATGACAGCCGCCGCCGTGCGGTCCACGATGTTGACACAGATCACGTCGTATCCCCGCTCCAGAAAGCGATCCACCTGTTCGTTCTGGGTGGTCTGGCTCTCCTTGCCATCGGTGATATACAGGTTGATCTTGACGTTCCGCGCCTGCTCCTCCTCCAGCGCCACCCGCTGCAATTCCCGGGCTACCGTGTCGATGAAGGTGTCCTCCTGCTGGTACAGTGCCACCCCGATCCGGAGGGTGGGGCTGCTCTCCCCACCTGCACGGCAGGCGGACAGCATCAGCAGCAGCGTCAGCGCAGCTATGATGCAGCCGATCCTTTTCATACTGTCTCCTCTCCACCCCGCGTTACGTCACGGGGAACAGCAGCTTCTGGTTATCGCTGTCGTACATGGTCTCCTGCCGGACGATGGAAAATGCCACCGGCGCGGCGGCTGTCCAGTCCTCATGCCGCGCCAGCGCCGCCGCGGCCTCCACCGCCAGATACCCGGCGGAGAATACGTTCACCGCGGTGATGGCCGTCACACGCCCCTTTTCCAGCGCGGCGGCAATGCCCGATGTGGAGCCGCAGCCGTAGAGCAGCGGAAAGGTGTCCTCCCCCCGGGACAGCTCCGCCACATCCGCCAGCGCCGCCGCCTCAAAGGCGATGATCGCCCGGGGCCGCTCGATCCGCAGGATATCCGGCAGGGAGGTGGTGTCGGGGTCCCACTTGTACACGCGGGCCTGCCGCCCCTCCCGCTCCAGAACGGCCTTGGCTGCCTCCATCCGCTCTCGTATGCCGTTGTCACCGGGCAGGCTGTCCAGCAGCAGCACCGTACCTCCCTCGGGTACACCGTTGAGCGCCGCCGCGCCCAGTGCCGCGCCCAGCGCCTGATGGTCCATGGTGATGGAGGCTGCCGCCCCCCATGCGGTCATGTCCGTCTCCACCGTGACCAGCGTGGTCTTTCCGGCGGCAGCGGATACCGCGTCGCCCAGCGCCTCCCGATCCGCCGGTATCAGCAGGACGGCAGGCGCCGCCCCCGCCACCTCGCGCTCCAGCAGCTGTGCCTGCTGGACGGCGCTGTTATCCTCGGCGGGGATCAGAAAGCGCAGCTCCACATTCAGATCCTGCGCCGCCTGCTCCATGCCCTTGCGCATGGTGGACACGGCGCCGTCCCCATCCCGCAGGATGACGGACAGCTCCAGCAGCGGCGGCTGGTGGTGCTTTTCGCTGGGGGCGAAGGCCAGCAGCCAGAACAGTACGCTCAGCCCGATCAGGGGAAGCACCAGCTGCAACCATGCTTTTCGACTCACTGCTCCCCCTCCTTCCGATATTTCCGCGCATCGTCCTCCGTCAGCGCGGGCAGGCAGATCCGTACCAGCGTCCCGTTGTCCGGCTCACTGCGGATGGTCAGGCCGTTCTCTCCGCCGAAGGTCAGCCGGATGCGCTGGTGTACGTTGCGGAAGCCGATGCCGGAGCCCTTGGCCTTGGCGGCGCTCCGCTCCCTGCCGGGTGTCAGAAGCTGCTCCACGACCTCCTCCGACATACCCGGCCCGTTGTCCTCCACCTCGATGATCACCTGCTCCCCCTCACGGAAGGCGCGGATGTGGATCTCGCCCTCGCCGTCGGCATACTCCATGCCGTGGTAGATGGCGTTTTCCAGAATGGGCTGGACGATCAGCTTGATGGTGTACAGCTTTTCGACCCCCGGCTCCACGGTGATATCGGCGGAGAATTTATTCTTATAACGCATTTTCTGGATGGTCAGATAGTTGCGTGCGTGCTCGATCTCGTCCCCGATGGGGATGATGTTGCTGCCCTTGCTCAGGGAGATCCGGAAGAACCGCGCCAGCGCCGTCAGCATGACCACCGCCTCCTGCGTCCGGCCGTTCTCCGTCATCCACACCACGCTGTCCAGCGTGTTGTACAGGAAATGCGGGTTGATCTGGGATTGCAGCACGTCCAGCTCGCTGCGGCGTTTTTCCTCCTCCTGCTGGAGGATGTCCTCCATCAGGTGGCGCATGGTGGACACCATGGACTGCACTGAGCGGCTCAGATGCTCCACCTCGTAGGGGCCGTCCACGTTGAAGTCCACGGACTCCGCTCCCTTTTCCAGCTCCTTCACCGCATGATCCAGCTTTTTCATGGGCGCGGTGATCCACTCCGAAAGCCGCAGGTTCACGAACACCAGCAGAAAGATGGAGAAGGACACCACAAACAGGGCAAATAGCAGAAGCTGGCTGTAATTGTCCCGCAGCGTCTCCGTCGGCACCACGCCCACCAGCTTCCAGCCGGTGTAGCCCACGGTCTTCACCGTCACCTGCCGCTTCTGGGACTGAAACACCTCCGCATGGGTGCCGTCGGCATACCCGGCGGCCGTCAGATTGTTCTCCTCCTGCAAGCCCGCGTAGAGAAGCTGCTGGCGGGGGTGGTAAATGACCTCCCCGTTCCCGTCAATGAGGTAAAGGTAGCCCTGCCCATTGGAGAAGGACACGTCCTTGCAGATCTGCTCGATGCCGCTGAAGTTCATGTCCACCAGCAGCACACCGCTCTCCATATTCCCCCCGCGTGTCAGCTCCACATGGCGGCTGAGGGAGACCACCCAGTGATACCGCGAGTCCGGATCCTCAAACAGATTCTGTACATGGGGCGTGGAAAAATGCAGATTCTCAATGCGCTCCATGGCGGTGGTGAACCACCCCTCGCGGCTGGGCGTCACGCTGTTTTTCAACTCCGTCAGCGGAGTGGCGGAGATCAGTCCGCCGTTCTCGTCGAATACCGCCAGCGACACCAGCACGTCCCTGTCCTTGGCGTACAGCAGCTCCAGTGCGTCGCGCAGCTCCTGCGCCGTGCCGTCCTGGTCCAGATCCGCGTTCTTGATGACCCGGTAATACACCGTGTCCGATACCCGCATCATGTTGCGCAGGTAGCCGTCCAGACTCCAGTTCACCTGCGCCAGCACCCGCTGGCTGTTCTCCGCCGCCACCTCGTTGGCGGAGGAGGAGAAGCGCAGCAGCAGTGCTATGCCAAGAAACAGCATACCCACCACCGCCACGGCGGTGAAGGCGATAGACAGGATCATCTGGATGCCGGAGCGGTGGTACAGCGCCTTCCACCGCGCTTTCCAGCCGGACGCTATTTTCTCCACAGGCGGCTCCCCTCTCTGTCTGTTATTTCCCCTCACTACGGTACTTGGTGGGCGTCGCCCCGAAGTGCCGCTTGAACACATAGCTGAAGTAGTTGGGATCGTCGTACCCGCACCGCTGGGCGATGAGGTACGTCTTGTCCTCCGTGCTGCGGATGGCCTCGGCCGCCGCCTCCATCCGCACCTTGGTGACGTAGGCGGTAAAGCTGGTGCCTGTCTCCCGCTTGAACAGCGTGGAAAAATAGGTGGAGCTGAGATGCAGATAGGCGCACAGCTTTTCCACCGACAGGTCGCTCTCGGCGTAGTGCTGGCGGATATACTCCTTGGCCGTCTCCACCGTGTGGCCCGCCGTATCCGTCTGGCGGCGGCGGATCAGCGTGTGGAGGCGCAGGCAGCGCTCGGCGCACCAGTCCTCCAGCTCTGCCAGCGTGGGAAGCGCAGGCTCCTGCATGGGGAGGGAAAAATCGGTACCGAAAACCTCCTCCACCCCTACGCCGGAGCGGCGGGTCATCTTCAGAAGGTGGGTCACCAGCTCCATGAGGAACAGGTGGTACTGCCCGGCGGCGGGGTTGGCCTGCCGGATCTTTCCCGCCAGCGCGGCAGCCGCCTGCCGGATCTCCTCCTCGTTCCCCAGCTTGATCGCCGCGGTCAGCGCCCGCTCGTCCGCCTCCTCGAAGGAGAGGATGGGGCCGCCGTCCGGCTCCAGGTCGCCGATGTAGATGACCTGTCCCCGGCCCACCATGGATCGGTATTCCAGCGCCGTCCGCGCCTCGGCGGAGGAGCGCGCCATACCGGACAGCTCCCGGCACGGTGCGCCCACGCCCACCGTCAGCGTCAGCCCCAGATAGGAGGCCGCCAGCGTACAGGCGCGGTCTAAGCTGCGGATCAGGTCATAGATGGTAAATGTCTCCGTCAGGCTCACGATCAGCGCCACCCAGTCGTTGTACAGGGAGAGCCTGCACCGATCCGCCGTCAGCGTCTCCTCCAGCAGGTTCTGCACCGACAGGGTGGACAGGGCGTCCCGACTATTGTCGCTGCCGATGTAGGCAAGGCCCACCGCCCACTCCTCGCCCCGCAGGTCAATGTCCAGACGCGCCGCCCGGTCACGCTCCGTTCCCGGCTCGATGCGTCCGTCCAGCAGGTTGGTGTAGAACAGCTCCCGCAGGATGGGCAGGTTCTCCGTGTACCGGCTGTGGAGAAGCTCTATGTTCCGCCGCTCCGCACGCTCCCGGTCCAGCTCCTCCTTCAGCCGCCGCAGCACGGCGGACAGCTCATCGGCGTTGATGGGCTTGAGGATATACTCCACCACGTTCATCTGGATGGCCTGCTTGGCATATTCAAAGGCGTCGAAGCCGGAGAACACCACGAACCGGGAGGCGGGCAGCCGGTCTGTCAGGATCCGGCACAGCTCCAGCCCGTCCATAAACGGCATCTTGATATCCGTCAGGATCACGTCCGGCCGCAAGGTCTCCGCCAGTTCCAGCGCGTCCTGTCCGTTGGCGGCCTCGCCCACCAGCGAGAAACCCAGTCCCAGCCAGTCCATTTTGCGGCTGATACCCTCGCGGATATCCTCCTCATCGTCCACCAGCAGCACACGGTACAGCTCCACGGCTCCGACCCCCTCTCAGTTTCCATGCGGTATCATCACGCTTTTACGTTCAGTATACCATATATTTTCCCAAAAACAAAGATGGCTCGCAGATGCGCGCCATCTTTGTGTAAGATCACTTTTTCACCAGGTATTTCCGCATATCCAGCGCACAGGCGAACAGGATGATGCCGCCCTTGATGAGGTACTGCAGATCCTGCGGCACGCCTACCATGGCCAGACCCACGAAGATCAGACGCAGCATCAGAACGCCGATGACGATACCTCTGATCTTACCGATGCCGCCCACGAAGGACACACCGCCGATGACGCAGGCCGCGATGGCGTCCAGCTCATAGTTCAGGCCGGTGTTGGCGGTATTGGAGCCGATACGGGCACCCTCGATAAAACCGGTAAAGCCGTACATGGCGCCTGCCAGCGCAAAGACGCCCACCGTCACGGCGAACACATTGACACCGGAGACACGGGCGGCCTCCTCGTTGGAGCCCAGCGCGAACATATTCTTGCCGAAGGTGGTCTTGTTCCAGATGAACCACATCACCGCCGTCAGCACGATGGCGAACAGCACATAGTTGGGGATGGGAACGCCGCCGATCTTGAAGAGGCTGCCCTTGACGAAGTTGGTGTAGGACGGGTCAAGGTTGGAGATGGCCATGCCCTTGTTGTTGCCCATCTGGACATACAGCAGCAGGCAGGTGTACAGGATCAGCTGCGTACCCAGCGTCACGATGAAGGGGTGCAGCTTGAACTTTGCCACGAAGAAGCCGTTGAAGCAGCCCACGGCGGCGCCGATGAGCATCGCCAGCAGGATCACCACGATGATGGGCAGCGTGCCGATCTCGGGCCACATCTTGTTGGCAAGGTTGGCGGCATTCTGCAGCAGAGACGCGGAGATGCAGGCGGTCAGGCCCACCACGCGGCCCGCGGACAGGTCGGTGCCGGTCAGCACGATACAGCCGGCGATACCCAGTGCGGCGGGCAGATAGGCCGCCGTCTGGGAGAGGATGTTGATGAGGGATGCGGGCTTGATAAAGTTGGGGTTCTTGATGGCGATATAGATGACCGCGATGGCCATGATGATGAGCAGTGCGTTGTTCAGCAGGAGGTCGCCCACCCGCTTGGCCGTCCACGGCTGGCGGACTTTGGCTTCCTTTGCCTGCGCTTTCGTTTCGTTGTTCACGGTAGTCGCTCCTCCTTACACATATTTGGCCGCCAGCGTCAGGATCTCCTCCTGACTGGTGCTGCGTGCATCCACCTCGCCGGCCAGAATGCCGTTGGACATGACCAGAATACGGTCACAAATGCCCAGCAGCTCCGGCATCTCAGAGGACACCACGATGACACCCTTCCCCTCCTTGGCGAGGTCGAGGATAAGCTGGTAAATTTCGTATTTAGCGCCCACGTCGATACCGCGGGTAGGCTCGTCCAGCAGCAGGATCTCCGGGGCGGTCAAAAGCCAGCGGCCGATAATGACCTTCTGCTGGTTGCCGCCGGAAAGGGAACGGATCTGTGTGGACTGACCGGGGGTCTTGATATGCATGGCCTGAATAGCCCAGTCGGTATCCTTCTTCATGGCCTTCTCGCTGAGGCAGATGCCGCCGCGCAGATAGTTATTCAGGCTGGAGATCACCGTGTTCTCCTTGATGTCACGGATACCGAAAATACCGGTGGCACGGCGCTCCTCCGTCAAAAGGGCAAAGCCGTTCTTGATGGCCTCCCGGGGGGATCTGTTCTTGATCTCCTTGCCGTGGAGGCGGATGGTGCCGCTGCCCTTGGTCATGGCGCCGAACAGATTCTCCAGCACCTCGGTGCGTCCGGAGCCGTCCAGTCCGGCGATGCCCAGCACCTCGCCCTTGCGAAGCTGGAAGCTGGCCTCCTTCAGACGGGTATACTTACCGGACAGGTTTTCTACCTCCAGGATCACGTCGCCGGGTACATTGTCCTTGGGCGGGAAGCGGTTGGTCAGCTCGCGGCCCACCATCAGCTTGATGATCTCGCCCATGGTCAGGTCCTTGGCGTGGCGGGTGGCCACCCACTGACCGTCGCGCATGATGGTGACCTCGTCGCTGATGCGGAGGATCTCATCCATCTTGTGACTGATATAGATAATGCCGCAGCCGCGCTGACGCAGCATATTGATGATGCGGAACAGGTGCTCCACCTCGGCCTCCGTCAGAGAGGAGGTCGGCTCGTCGAACACGATGACCTTGGCGTTGTAGCTGACGGCCTTGGCGATCTCCACCATCTGCCGCTGGGAGACGGGCAGCGTGGACATGATGGCCTTGGGGTCCACATGAACGTCCAGCTCCTCAAAGACCTCCCGCGTGCGCTTACGCATGGTGGACTCGCTGACCATGATGCCGCCCGTCTTGGGGTAGCGGCCCAGCCAGAGGTTGTCCATCACGCTGCGGGTCAACGCCTGATTCAGCTCCTGATGGACCATGGCGACGCCGTTTTCCAGCGCCTCCTTCGAATTTTTGAAATCAACTTCCTTGCCGTCCAAAATGATGGTGCCGCTGTCTTTGGCATAGATGCCAAACAGGCACTTCATCAGCGTGGATTTTCCCGCGCCGTTCTCGCCCATCAACGCATGGACGGTACCGGGCCGGACGGTAAGGGAAACGCCGTCCAGCGCCTTGACACCCGGGAATTCCTTTGTGATATCCCGCATTTCCAGCAATGCCGGCTGCTCCATATGCGTTTTCCTCCTGTCTGCATTATTTCCGCAGCGCTACACAGCGCCGCACAGCCCGCTCCTCTGCGGGTCAAAAGCGGCTCGGTAAACGAACCGCCTGTGATGTAAAGCGGGGCTGTCGAACCGACAGCCCCGCTTTCCTTGGTGCTTCAAATGGGGCGAGAGACTAAGCCTTTGGCTTATTCGCCGGTGTAGGTGGCGTAAGGCACGCGGATCTTGGCAACACCCTCATCGACGTTGAAGGAAGCGGTGTTGTCCATCAGGTTGCCGCCGTCCTTCACGCTGCTGACCAGGTTCAGGATGGTGGAGGCCATGCCCTCAGCGTCCTGCTTGATGGTACCGGTCATCTTGCCCTCGTTGATGAGCTGCTTGGCGGAATCGGTGGCATCCACGCCGAAGACGGGGATGGTCTTGCCCTCACCGTTGTTGTAGCCGGCGCCCTGCAGAGCAGAGACAGCGCCCTCGGCCATGCCGTCGTTGTTGCAGATGATCAGCTCGACCATGTTGCCGTTGGCCTCGGAGTACTCGGGCAGGATGGTGGCCATGTAGTCGTTGGCAGCCTGAGCGGACCACTTGCCGTTCTGGTCGACCAGATACTTATCGGTGGCGGAAGCGTTGTAGTAGACCAGCTCGGGCTTGCCGGCAGCGGTCAGAACAGCGTTGGCATCCTCGACGCCGAACTGGGTGCGGGCCTCGGCCTCAGCGTTGCCCTCCTGGCCCTTGAACATCACGTAGGTGATCTGGCCGTCGCCGTTCAGGTCGACCTCGTCATAGTGCGCCAGCAGGTACTCGCCCACCAGCTGACCCTGCATGTGGCCGGCCTCGGGAGCGTTGGTGCCAACGAAGGCGCACTTGTCGTAGCTGCTCACCACTTCGTCAGCAACCTCGCGGTTGAAGAAGATGATGGGGATACCGGCGGTACGGGCAGCCTCAACAGCGTTCTGCGCAGCGTCGGGAGAGGAAGTCTCCACGATGTTGACGATCAGCAGGTTGGCGCCGTTGGAGATGGCGGTGTTGATCTGGTCGGTCTGCTGGGCCTGGTTGCCGGCGCCGTCGTAGTTGTTGGGCGTGATGCCCAGAGCGGCAAACTGGGCGTCCATGGCGTTGCGGACGCTGGAAATGTACACGTCGGAATAGTCATAGTAGAACACGGCGACGTTCAGTGCGGAATCCTCGTTGGGCTTGGTCTCTTCCTTCTTTTCACCGCAGCCGGCCAGCAGGCCCAGCATCATAGAGGCGGAGAGCACGCAGGCAAGAAACTTTTTCATCTTCATAACCTCCTGTCAAATGGAAACAGAGGCGGGTCTAGAGCGGCCCGCAGACCTGAATAAAATAAGGGAATTTTCAGGTTTGGAGCCCATTATATTGGCAGGAAGGACAACTGTCAATGGGGAAAATACACAAGGCGGGGAGCGGATGGGATGGCTTCAAATGGTGATGGGGCGAAAAAAAGGAAGAAAAAGAAAAAATTTTTCAAAAAAAGCCCTGCACTTTGCGGAAAAACTGCAAATTTGCCGTCATGGAACAGGGAGAGGAGAGAAAGAATATAAAGTATGTTACATTTGGAACGGAAATTTCTTTG
>ENA-OUQH01002639-OUQH01002639.1-human-gut-metagenome-genome-assembly--contig:-NODE-2639-length-10868-cov-13.325349_pt1 | contig 10868 bp, 10 predicted proteins | sample MGYA00237948_ERZ548828 | MGnify/ENA primary metagenome ERZ548828 (study PRJEB26490, sample SAMN05194711) | human gut metagenome | biome: terrestrial biome; feature: human-associated habitat...
CGGTGACGTTCCAGATCGTCAGGCTGTTCTGCAGGTCGTACCAGGTAATGGTGTCAGGCTCGGCGTTCCAGGTGCGGGTCTTGGAGTAGTGGGTGCCGTAGAAATCCTCACAGGTCTCGGCCGTGTGGGCATCCCGGTCAAAGGGGGTCAGGCCCAGCGTCTCGCAGAACTGCTGGTAGGCGTAATAGGCCCCCAGCGTCGTCCAGTGGTGGTCAGTGCGGTAGTAGAGGTATTCCTCTTTGTGCTCCGTCAGGGTGGGCAGGACATCAATGAACCGCCCGTAGGCCTCCCCCTGTGCGGCAACGCCTTCCAGAATGCCCTTCTCATCGATCTGGGGTGCCCCCGCCGGGACATTCTCAGAGTAGACCACCGAGGCCGACGGCACCAGCATGAGGTTCACCCTGCCCGGGTAGCGCTGGGCAAGGCTCTGGACTGCGGCAAGGTTCTTGGCCATCCCCTTTTCCTCATTTTTCAGGATGCTGTAATGCCGGGCGAACATCATGTGTTCCCGGCCCAGCAGGATGCCGCCGCTCTGGGTCTTTTGGAAGAGGGTGGTCTCCGCCGCGCTCTGCAGGCTGATCCACTGGTCGCGGCCAAACACCTGATCCTTGACGTATCGGGTGTAGCTGGTGAAGTAGTTGTTCAGCCCGTCGGCGGAAACGGCGGTCAGCCTGGGCCGCTGGGTCAGGGTGGTGTTTTCCAGTTCACTGTATGCGCGGTCGGGCGTAGCCATATCCAGCACGAACAGCCCGATAAAGAACAGTCCGAAGGCCACCAGCACCGGATACTGGAACAGAGAGGGAGTTTTCTTTGTATGCTTGTCCATTCAGGTCCCCTCCTCAGAAGTTGAAATACAGGAACGGGCTGTTGGTGCTGCCCACCACATACGCCGTGGAGAGCACCAGCAGCGCCAGCACCGCCGCCACACGGGTCACGGTGTGTTTGCGCAGGGCGTTCCAGATCTTCTCAATGAGCGGGGTGCAGCACAGGATGCTGACCGCCAGCAGCACGCCGTAGTTGCGCAGGAAGTAGACCGGAGACGCACCGCCCGAGGGGAGAAAGAGCTTGCGGAACAGCAGCCCGAAGCCCACCCCGGCCTCGTTGCCCACAAACATGGCCCAGCCCACCACCACAAGGAACATGGTGTAGATGTGGGGCCAGATCCTGCCTTTTTCCAGATACTTGAGCAGGAACAGCTTTTCAAGGGCCAGCAAAACAAAGTAGTACAGGCCCCAGCAGATAAAGTTCCAGTCTGCACCGTGCCAGATGCCGGTGAGCAGCTCCACTACGAACAGGTTGAAGATCTGCCGCTTCAGGCCCTTGCGGTTGCCGCCCAGTGGGATATAGACATACTCGCGGAACCAGCCGGAAAGGGTCATGTGCCAGCGCCGCCAGAACTCGGTGATGGAACGGGAGATATAGGGGAAGTTGAAGTTCTGGGGGAAATCGAAGCCCAACATCTTGCCCATGCCGATGGCCATCAGGGAGTAACCGGAAAAATCAAAGTAGAGCTGGAGCGAATAGGCGATGACACCCAGCCAGACCAGCGGCGTGGACGCATTGGCAAGGCCCACAAAAGTGGTGGAAGGGCTGTCGGCAATGCCGATGATATCCGTCCAGAGCGCACCGACGGCATCCGCCAGCAGGACCTTTTTTGCCAGACCGAAGGTGAACAGGGTCATGCCTTCCTCGATCTGCTGCAAGCTGTAACGATGCTTGTAAACGTGCAGCTGGGCCGAGACATCCCGATACTTGACGATGGGGCCCGCGATGAGCTGGGGGAACATGACAACATAAGCGCCGAAGTCGATGATGTTGTGCTCAGTCTTTACCTCCCGGCGGTAGACATCAATGGTGTAGGAAAGGGTCTGGAAGGTATAAAAGCTGATGCCCAGCGGCAGGACGCTGATGCCCTGAATGGCCGCAAATCCGGTGCCCAGCAGGCTGTTGATGCTGCGCAGGACAAAGTTTGCGTACTTGAAGTAGAACAGCATCCCCAGGCTGGCTGCAAGGGCGACCAGCAGCAGCACCTTGCGCACGCCGGGCTTTGCGTCAAACGCTTCCAGCCCCAGGCCGCAGAGATAGTTGATGAGGATCAGGGCCAGCATGACCGGGAAGAACCGGACCTCACCCCAGCAGTAGAACACCAGGCTGCACACAAAGAGCACCGTATTCTTGAGCTTTGCGGGCGCAAGGTAATACAGCGCCAGCGTGATGGGAAGAAACCGGAACAGAAAGATGATGGTGCTGAAAACCAAGGCTTCGACCTCCTTTTAAAAAAAGAGCTGCTGCAAATGCCCTCTCACACTCGCTGCGCTCGTCAGCTCTCCCTTTGGGAGAGGCGGCAGTGCGGAGCATTGACGGAGAGGGCCTGCAGCAGCCCCATTCAGTTTTATTTTACTCTCCCAGTGCGCTGTCCACCGCGCTGTCCAGATCGGCAGTGCACTCGTTGGAAGCGATGACCATGACCACGGTGTTGTCCTTGAAGGCGATCACGGCGTTCTCCACATTTTCCTGGGCCTGTGCGAACTCAGCATAGTTGCCGTAGAACGCCACCTGATCCTGCTGATAAGCAGTCAGCTGGTTTGCAACCTCCTCAGCCTTGCCGTCAGCAGCTTCCACGACCAGCACCATGCCGGCATCGCCGTTGTCGTTGCTCTTCACGCCCTTGTAGCTCACCACATCCTCAGCGGGCAGGTTGAAATCGTACTCAATGTTCATGGCAGCGATCTCAAACTGGTTGGAGATGGGGTTGGCATCCAGCAGGGTCTCGAACGGTGCGTTCAGGGCATCGGTGCTGTTGTCCTCGCCCAGCGGGATGCTGGAGGCCTGGCTCAGCACAGTGGAGGCAGGCTCAGAGGACGCGGCAGAAGAAGCGGTAGAACCGGAAGAAGAACCGCAGCCGGCCAGCAGAGCACAGCTCAGGGCCAGAGAAGCAGCGGTCAGAATGATTTTAGCACGAAGTTTCATGGATTATTCCCTCTTTTATCTGTTTTACACCGGTTCGCCCACGCGGAAGAGTTTCCGACAACGAACCATTGTTATCTTACCATATCAAAGCCCGAATTGCAAACGGCAGGCAGAAGATTTTACGGTTTCTTCACCAGCGCTTTGCCGCTCAGCCCGCGATCTGCTGCAGGGCGGCGATATAGTCCTCAAAGCACAGGCCGCTGGCGTTGATCTTTGCGGCATTTTCCACGCCCACATAGCGCCAGTGCCAGGGCTCGTAGGTGATCTCGGTCTTCTCCTCGGCCCCCTTGGGGTAGCGCAGGATAAACCCGTACTCCCCGGCGTGCTGGCAGAGCCAGCGGAAGGCGGCAGTGTTCTCAAAGCCCTCGTCCAGGCCGGTGTGCTCGGGGCTGTTCAGGTCTGCAGCCAGGCCGCAGTTGTGCTCAGAATAGCCCGGCGGGTTGACGATGGCAGCAGCCATTTCCTTCGCCTTTGCATCGTCATAGCCCTGCTGCTTATAATAGTTGGTCTTTTTCTCGTAGAGATTGGTCTGGTAGGACACGCTGCGGTAGCCGCTCTGCATCCAGACGGTCACGTTCTCCGCAGCAGCAGCCTTCTGCAGCTCCAGAAAGGCATTGCAGGCCACGGTCTGCAGGGTCTTGTTCACTGCGGTCTTGGAGCCGCACTCAGCGGTATCAAAGGTGTAGTTTTCCGGCATCTGATTGGTGTGGTTCACAAGGATCATCAGCGGGTCGGCCAACATGGCCTTCGCCTCGGCGGCGGTCAGGCCCAGCAGGTCGTCCCGGCTCTCCACGCTCTCAGAGGCGGCTTCACTCCCGGTGCTGCTCTCCGCCTTGCTGCTCGGCGCAGCCGACGGCAGGTTGCTGGCCGCACTATTGGCGGCGCTCCCGGCGGCATCTGCCGTGGGCACCGGGGCCTTGCGGCGGGAAAGCAGGAAGGACACACCGCCCACGGCCACGCAGACCACAAGGGTCAGCCCGGCGATGCGGCGGATGGCGCGGTTGCGTCGCCGCCGCCGGATCTCTGCCCGGGTCAGGCGGCGGCGGTGGATGGGTTGCTGCTGATTCATAAGAGACCTTCTTTCTCGGTTCATTTTCTGTATATTATGTTTCTCCGGGGGCATCCTAAGCCCGAGGTGACAGCGATGAAGATGACAGCGGAAGAATACGCACGGCGGGTGAAACAGGTCGGCCCCCGCTCCCCTCTGGGCTCCGACTGCCTGTGGGCCTTCTGCGTGGGCGGCGGCATCTGCCTGCTGGGCGAGGTGCTGCGCGGGTGGTATCTTGGCATGGGGCTGGAAGCCCAGCTTGCCGGTACCCTGACCAGCTGCACCCTCATCGTGCTGTCGGCCCTGCTGACCACGCTGGGGCTCTACCAGAAGCTTGCCGCCAAAGCCGGGGCAGGCTCGCTGGTGCCCATCACGGGCTTTGCCAACGCCGTGGTCAGCGCCGCCATCGAGTTCAAGCCCGAGGGCAGGGTCTGCGGCACCGGAGCCAAGATGTTCACCATTGCAGGGCCGGTCATCGTGTACGGCACGCTGGCCGCTGTGGTCTACGGTGGGGTGCTCTGGCTGCTGGGCGGCTGACCGCTCTGTCTACAATACGCCTGCCGGGATGCAAAAATTGCAGTTTTCCGGCAGAGCGGATGGAGCAGAATATCGCACGAGCGCTATTATAGCACAAATCCCAAAGAAAAACAGCCCTGAAAGGGGGATTTTTTCATGGCGACCCGCCGGGGTGACACCCTGATCTTTCCAAAACCGCCTGTCATCGCCGCACACGCCTGCATCGGCGGCAAAAAGGAGGGCGAAAGCCCGCTGGCGGCAGAGTTCGATGAGCTGCACAGCGACAACCGCCTCGGGCAGGCCAGCTGGGAGGCCGCTGAAACGCAGCTGCAATTACAGACGGCGCGGCTCTGCCTGAAAAAAGCCCACGCCACCGAAAAGGATGTGAGCCTCCTGCTGGCCGGAGACCTGCAGGCCCAGTGCACGGCTTCGGGCTATGCGGCCCGGGCGCTGGGCCTGCCCTTTGCGGGGCTGTTCGGGGCCTGCAGCACCATGGCCGAGGCGCTGGGTGTTGGGGCCTGCCTGTGCAGCGCCGGAATGGCAGACGGCCTGCTGGCCATGACCTCCAGCCACTTCTGCACCGCCGAGCGGCAGTTCCGCACCCCGCTTTCCTACGGAGCCGTGCGCACCCCCACCGCCCAATGGACTGCCACGGCGGCAGGGGCCTGCCTGCTCCGCCCCGCCGGGCAGGGGGTTGGCATCCGGGCCGTGACCTTTGGCCGGGTGCAGGATCTGGGCATCCGGGACATCAACAACATGGGGGCCGCCATGGCTCCTGCTGCTGCGGCAACGCTCCTGCGCTACCTCACTGATACCAAAACCCAGCCGCAGGAGTTCGATGCCATCTGCACCGGCGACCTGGGCCATGTGGGCAGTCAGCTGTTCCGGGAGCTGCTGGCCGCCGAGGGCCTGCTCCTCAAGAACCATGTGGACTGCGGTTCCCTCCTCTATGATGCCGAGGGCCAGTCGGTGCACAGCGGCGCTTCTGGGCCGGGGTGCTGTGCAGCAGTGCTCTGCGGGCATCTCCTGCCCCGGCTGGAGCGGCGGGGGCAGCGCCGGGTTCTCTTTCTGGCAACAGGCGCGCTGATGAGCCAGACCACCTTTTTGCAGAAGGAGAGCATCCCCGCCATCTCGCACCTGGTGGAGCTTGCTGCCCCGGAGGAACAGAACGGAGGGAACACATGAACTATTTCTGGGCATTCGTTACAGGCGGGGCCATCTGCGTGGTGGGCCAGCTCTTTCTCGACCTGACCGCCCTGACCCCCGCCCGCATCCTGACAGGCTATGTGGTGGCGGGCGTGGTGCTTTCGGCCCTTGGGTGGTATGCGCCGCTGGCCGAGTTTGCAGGCTGCGGTGCCACCGTTCCCCTGCTGGGCTTCGGGCATCTGCTTGCCAAAGGCGTGCGCACCGCCCTTGCCGAAGAGGGAGCCATCGGCATCCTGACCGGCGGGCTGACCGCCGCGGCTGCAGGCATCACCACCAGCCTTGTCTGCGGCGTGGTCTGTTCGCTGGTGGGCCGCAGCCACGACCAGAACTGAAGCAGAACTCTTCCTGGGACGATACTCTTTTTTCGTGTATCGTCCTTTTCTGCGCCGATTCGCGCCCTCTGCATGGTACACTTTTCCAGAAAAGGAGATGATAGTCATGCGCGAGACTCTTGCAACGATCTTATGGGAGGGCTGGACCGCCCTCGTACTCTGCGCGGCGGCGGTGTTCCTGCCCGGCAGCGAGGCCCTTACATATCCCGCCGTGCTCTGGCCCGGGCTGGTGCTGGCGGCTGCTGTGCCTGCAGGCTGGGCGTTCTGGGCACTGGCAGAGCGGCCTGCGCCCCTGCCCCCGGAACAGCTGCTGGAAAAACAAAAACCCCCGTATCGGGTTCCCGATACAGAGGTTTTGTTCGTCAGTCGATCACTTGATCTGTCGTAAATCAGGCGTTCTTGTTTGCACGCTTGGCCATACGGCTGATCTTGCGAGAAGCGGTGTTCTTCTTGATGACACCCTTAGCGCGAGCCTTGTCGATCGCGGAAACAGCAGCCAGGACGGTTGCGTCCTTGTCAGCGGCATTCGCATCGATGGCAGCGTCTGCCTTCTTGACGACTGTTTTCAGGTTGGTCTTAATGGCCTTGTTGTGAGCCTGCTCTGCAGCAGCCTGCACGACGCGGTCCTTCTGAGATTTGATGTTAGGCATTCGTTCCACCTCCTTGGCTACCTATAACAGCGCACCTTATGATACCATATTTGCCGTACCAGCGCAAGCCTTTTTTGAATTTTTGTTTAGAATTTTTTCATTTTCCCATACTTCTGGTACCGTTTGGGCGGGAAAAGCGCCCAAATACGGAAATTCAGCCGGATGGGGGATGCAAAATGCGGGAAACTGACCTTGCCGATGAACTGTTCGGCCAGCCGGGCAAAACCGCCCTGCCCGCCGGGGTGCGCGTGGCAACGGCCCGTCAGGGCGGCGTGACGATCACCCGGGTAGAGATCGCGCGGGAGGGGCTGGCGCGGCCGCGGGGCCGGTATGTGACGCTGGAGGTCCCCAGCGTGAGCCTGCTGGACGAGCGGGACAGCGCCGTGATCGAAGCCGCCGCCGCAGAGCTGCGGCCCCTGCTGCCGCCCGAAGGCCCGGTGCTGGTGCTGGGGGTGGGCAACCGCCGGGTCACGGCGGATGCTCTGGGCCCCCGCACGGTGCAGAAGGTGTTCGTGACCATGGGGCCGCGCACCGTACCGGTGCAGGGCATCCGGCCGGTGGCGGCTGTGGCTCCGGGGGTATCAGCGGCAACGGGCCTGAGCTTACAGCAGCTGGCCGGGGCACTGGTACGGGAGCTGCGCCCCGCCGCCCTGCTTTGTGTGGACAGCCTTTGCTCTGCTGAGCCGGAGCGGCTGGGCCGAACGCTCCAGTTTTCAGACACCGGGCTCCACCCGGCTCAGCCCGACCACTCCCGGCATCTGGATGCCGCCCGGCTGGGTGTGCCTGTCCTTGCGGCGGGCATCCCCACCCTGATGCAGGCCGAGGAGGGCCGGGATCTGGTCGTCACGCCCCGGGATCTGGACGGAGTCATCGCCCACGGTGCGGCCCTGCTGGGGGCTGCCATCAACCGGGCCCTGCAGCCAAAGCTGAGTGTGGCGCAGCTGTGCTGGCTGGTGGGGTAACCCTCTCGGTCTCGCCTTCGCTCGCCTGCTCCCCTGATAAGGGGGCCAGTTTTATGCTGCTGCCGGCCTGCTGCTCCTACTGGGAGAGGCAGCAATCCGTTCGCATTGATGGAGCGGTTCTCTCATATCTATTTTGCAGAAGGGGGTGAGGTTCCATGCGCAGGCGGGAAATGGCAGGGTGCGGGCATCCCCTGCCTTTTGCAGCGGCGGCAGGCCTTGCGCTGGGGCTGGCACTGTTTGCGCACCAGCTGCTCCTCACGCTGGCAGCAGTGGTCATCGGGCCGCTGCCCGCCGTGCAGACCGCCCTTTACCTGAGCCGGAAAGACCTCTCCGAGGCTGCCGCACAGGCCGTGAGCGAACCCGCGCAGGAAACACAGGCAGAGCCTGCACAGGAGGCTCCCGCCCTGCCTGCCGGTGACATTGAAGCCTACCTTGTTCCACTGGAAGGCGATGAGGCCCGCCCGGAGGGAGCCGGTGCCATCCTGGAAAAGAACTATCCGCAGGGCAGCGGGGAGAAATACATTCCCTGCGGCAGCGGCAGCATCAAGAACAACACCAGCGTCTCCAGCGCCGACGTTGCCGCCGAGATCACCAACCCGCTCCCCTTTGCGGTGGAGTGGAACAGCCCCGACCCGCAGATCCTCATCATGCACACCCATGCCACCGAGGACTACCGGCTCTCGGCAGGGCTGTGGTACCGCCCGGGGGACGGTTCCCGCACCACCGACCGGGACCTCAACATGTGCGCCGTGGGCCGGGTGATGGCGGACACCCTCAATGCCGCCGGGCTCAACACCCTGCACGATGAGACCCTGAACGACTACCCCAGCTACACCGGAAGCTACGCCAACAGCCGCGCGGTGGTGCAGCAATACTTATCGCAGTATCCCAGCATCAAGATCGTGCTGGATGTCCACCGGGATGCCATCGAGACTGAGAACGGCTCCCGCATGGCCCCGGTGTGCACCGTCAACGGGCGGCAGGCGGCGCAGGTAATGATCATCTGCGGGTGCGACAACGGCACCACAGTCAGCCTGCCCAACTACCGGCTCAACCTCCGTTTTGCCGCCGCCTGGGAAACCGCCATGGAGGGCCTGTACCCCGGCTTCACCCGCCCGGTCCTGTTCAGCTACCGGTTCTACAATCAGGATCTGACCCCCGGCAGCCTGCTCATTGAGATCGGCGGGCACGGCAACAACCTGAACGAGGCCCTCTATGCCGGGCAGCTGGCGGCCAATGGGCTGATCCAGGCAATCAAAAATGCCGCTGGCTGACCAGCGGCATTTTTGATTGCTTATTCGTATACGATGCAGCCCAGGATCTGCTTGCCCAGCCGAACGATCTTCTCATTCTGCTCCCGCACGGCATCGGTGCGGGTGACCGTGCAGTCGGCAGCCAGCACAATGGCATCGGCAGCCACCACATGGGGCACGGTGGCAGCGACCTTGAGGATGCTCTCGGCGGCGGTCACGCTTTGGCCGCGCAGGGGCTCCGTGGCCTGCAGGGCAGCGGCCAGTGCTTCCAGCTGGTCCGCAGGCAGATCGCCGGTGACCAGAATATTCTTCGCCTCCGGGGCGCGGCTGCGGATGGTCTGAGCCATCAGGCAGAGCATCTCAGCGTCCGCGCTGCCATCGGGGCGGCCCTCCATCTGATAGAGCTTTGCATCCAGCTTTCCGGCTTTCTTGGTGCGGTCGCTGGCCAGCGCGCCCAGCACGGGCAGGCCGGTGGAGCGGTTCAGCTCGCTGGCCGAGTAGACCATGCCGTCCAGCAGGAACTTGACCACGACCACGCCGCAGGCAAGCACACCGCCCAGCAGGAAGCCAATAAACAGGTACTTTGCCACCGAGGAGGCAGCGCCGCCGCCCAGTGCGGGCTCCTCCGCACTCTCCCAAGTACTCTTAGCAGAAGCCAGATTGTCATCCAGCGCCTGACGGGCACTCTGCAGTTCCACCAGCTGGCTCTGCAGATTCTGAACATCTTCATCGCTCGTCTGCTGCAACGCACGCAGTTCCGTGGAGACCCCCTGTGTCACGCTCTGATCAATCACGCGTACACTGTGGCTGCACACAGCAGCTGCCGCTTTATCATGGATCAGATCCAGACGACCCAGCAGCGCGTTCAGAATTTTCTCTGCGGTCTGCTGATCTGCAGCATACGCCTGCAAGGTCATCACGCCGTTATACTCGCCACTGTCGTTCTGGGAAAGTTCTACCGTGACCACGCCCTTCAGGTAGCGCACATCTACCCCTACGGCATCAGCGGCAGCATTCATGGAGTCACCGCTGACCAGCTGTTTCTGATATGCAGCCAGCAACGCACCGGTCGGGTCAACATTCTGATACGCAGAACCCGGCTGGATTTTGTAGCCGCTGTCAATATAAAGGTCAGCCTGCGCCGTCCAGACATTATAAACGTCCAGATTTTTTAGCAGCGACTTTTCTGCATAGTCCTGTGCCTGTTTCAGTGCTTCCTGCACACTAGACTGCGCATCCTCGTTGCTCTTCGCCGTCAGCTCGTACTGCTGCACAGCAAATTCATAATCCTTCTCTTTCTGCTGATACTCAGCCAGAGCCTCTTCATAAGCGACCTGATCTTCTGCCGAAACAGCGCCGCCGCGCAGGATCTTTACCCCGGCAAGGCCGCCAGCGATCACAGCACAGACAACCGCGGTCAGCAGGATGGGCTTGAGCTTGTGCAGAAGGGTCACCATGAGCGCGACGAGGTCGATCTCTTCCTCATCCTGTGCGCCGGTGGGGTAAGTGGTTTGATTTTCGTTCATGCTCTACTCCTCAGGACAAAGCCAATCTTCATGTTTGTTCCGTTTTGTGCAATGCACATACTATAACAGGATAAATAATATCATTCTTTCCGGCAGAATTCAACCGTTTTTCCGCAAAAAGCCGATTGACAAACCGGTGCTGCTGTGCTATTTTTAGAATTACTGAAAAGCAAAGATCGGGAAAAGTAACGCATTCCGGACGCTACAGAGAGCGCGGCAGCAGCTGAGAGCCGCGTGCGGGCCAGTGCGCGAACGAACACCCGGGAGCTGCAAACTGAACACGGCATTCCGCCGCCAGTAGGTGCGCCGCAAAGCCCAGCGTTACCAGGGCAGCGCTTATTGGAGCGCGCGAGCGACCGGACACTTCCGGTAATTCAGGTGGCACCGCGGACATTACAAGACAGC
>ENA-OUQH01002651-OUQH01002651.1-human-gut-metagenome-genome-assembly--contig:-NODE-2651-length-10846-cov-8.503753_pt1 | contig 10846 bp, 8 predicted proteins | sample MGYA00237948_ERZ548828 | MGnify/ENA primary metagenome ERZ548828 (study PRJEB26490, sample SAMN05194711) | human gut metagenome | biome: terrestrial biome; feature: human-associated habitat; material...
AGACAGGTGTTGGCCCCGATGACTTGCGCATAACCGAGCTTATGGCGCGGCTGTCTGACGAGGGCGTGGCCGAGGTGGTGCTCGCCACCAATCCCAATGTGGAGGGCGAGACGACCGCGGCGTATTTGGCGCGCCTCATCAAGCCGCTCGGCATTAAGGTCACGCGCCTTGCAAGCGGCCTGCCCGTTGGCGGCGATCTTGAGTTTGCCGACGAGGTGACGCTCGGCCGAGCCATTGAAAGCCGCCGCGCGCTGTAGCGCAGCATCGAAGCAGCGCAATTATAGATGTACGAACAGAAAGCCTTCGCGGTGTGAAACCGCGAAGGCTTTCTTGCATTCTGCGACCCGTTCACAGCGATTGCGGTTTGCCTTGGGAATCTACCGCTTCCGACGTCTCGTCGTTTTGTGACGCCATTCGTCGATCGTATGGGTTGCTGGAATCGCGGTTTTAAAGGTAAAACGCCTATTTGATACTGCTTTTACCCCAATTATTCGCGATTGGGGTAGGGGCCGGCGATATTTCGGGGCAATCTCGCCCCATTCAGCAACTGAGGCGTTGTAGAATGCACTCATACACGGAGCCTTTTAAAGCTTCGGTGAACTAAGAGCCCTGCTTATAGGAGGGGAAGCGGGCTCTAGGCAAAGGCCATTCCCTGCGAATGGCCTTTTTTTAAACGTTTTTATGCGCGCATGACATATTAGTTTTCATATCATTCAGCAATTAATGCCCTTCATATACATCGTAATGCATATAATAACTCCTGCTATGCAAAACAGCCAATTCTGGGCGATATTCTGTATGCATATATGCAAACAATTTGCATATAACACGGTAAATCCTTGTCTATAAGCGATAGATTTGCAGGAATAGATAGGCGCTGCAATATAAATCTTCAAAAAAGATATACAAAAAAGCGCGTTTTTATCCAAACCCTACGTGTAACAGGGTTTAAAAATGCATAAAAGAAGCCAAGAATGCAACTAAGTGTGTTACACCAGGTCAGGAGCTTAAAAAAAGTCCTTGCGCTTTCCAATTTTGGGTGTCATTATGCAGGTGTCGGCTTTGGGAAGACCGACAAGAGAGAGGAAAAAGGAGGCTCGTATGAATGGTATTCATGTAACGAGCGAAATCGGTAAGCTGAAGAAGGTGTGCTTGCATCGCCCCGGCGACGAGTTGCTCAATCTTCCGCCCGATGAGCTTGAGCGTCTGCTCTTTGACGACGTTCCGTACCTGGAAGTCGCCCAGCAAGAGCATGACCGCTTTGCTGAGATTCTTCGCGAGCAGGGCGTCGAGGTTCTGTACCTCGAGAAGCTCGTCGCAGAAGCTTTCGCAGCGAACCCCGGTGCTCGTGACGAGTTCCTCGACCAGTACTTGGCCGAGGCTGGCATTCATGGCCAGAAGATGCCCGCGATCGTTCGCGAGTATCTGAACACCTTCACGGACGACCTGGAATTCGTGAAGAAGACGATGGCTGGCGTTGCCAAGAGCGAAATCGACATGCCACTCGCATCGTCCGCCACCCTTGACGATCTGGTCAGCGATCACAGCGACAAGCAGAGCGACCTGATCATCGACCCCATGCCGAACCTGTACTTCACCCGCGACCCGTTCGCGTGCGTGGGCAACGGCGTGAACTTGAACCGCATGTACTCCGTCACCCGTAATCGTGAGACGCTCTACGGCAAGTACATCTTCAAGTACCACCCCGATTACAAGGGCACCCCGTTGTGGTTCCGCCGCGACGCTCCGTTCCACACCGAGGGCGGCGACGTGCTCAACCTCACTCGCACCGCTCTGGCTGTTGGCATCTCCCAGCGTACCCAGGCTGCGGCTATCGACCTCATGGCCCAGAACATCTTCTGGAAGACCGAGGGCTGCGAGATTGAGAAGATTTTCGCGTTCGACATTCCGGCGTCCCGTGCATTCATGCACCTCGACACGGTCTTCACGCAGATCGACGTCGACAAGTTCACCATTCACCCGGCCATCATGGGCACCCTGCGTGTCTACGAGATGACCAAGGGCGCAGCCGAGGGCGAAGTCGACATCAAGGAGCATACTGACTCCCTTGAGAAGATTCTCGAGTACGCCACCGGCGTCGACGGCATCAAGCTCATCCCCTGCGGCGGCGGCGATCCCATTGCAGCAGCCCGCGAGCAGTGGAACGATGGTTCGAACACCCTGTGCGTCGAGCCTGGCACCATTTGCGTGTATCAGCGCAACAACGTCACCAACGAGGTGCTCTACAAGGAAGGCCTCAACCTGCTGGTTGTTCCTTCGGCAGAGCTGTCCCGTGGTCGTGGCGGCCCGCGTTGCATGAGCATGCCGTTCCAGCGCGAAGATCTCTAGTTTCTAGCGCGCATCAAACTCTGTCATTAAGCGGCTTAGCTGCTTAAGAGCGGGCCCTGCGATACGAGTGTCGCAGGGCCTGCATGAGGCTCAAGGAAGGGATTTCTCCCTTCAACCCAAGAAAGGAATCAAAATGGGTGTTAATCTTTCTGGTCGTCCGTTCCTCCGTCTGCTCGACTTCTCCACCGAGGAGATTGAATACCTGCTGAAGCTCTCCAAGAACTTCAAAGATATGAAGCGCGCGGGCGTTCCGCATCGTTACCTCGAGGGCAAGAACATCGTTCTGCTCTTCCAGAAGACCTCCACTCGTACCCGCTGCGCCTTCGAGGTCGGCGGCATGGATCTTGGCATGGGCGTCACTTACCTCGATCCCGGTTCGTCCCAGATGGGCAAGAAGGAGTCCATCGAGGACACCGCCCGCGTTCTCGGCCGCATGTATGACGGCATCGAGTTCCGTGGCTTTGCCCAGGACGATGTCGAGGAGCTCGCTGCTAAGTCCGGCGTGCCCGTGTGGAACGGCCTGACCACTGAGTGGCATCCCACCCAGATGCTCGCCGACATCCTGACCGTCCAGGAGAACTTCAATTACGACATCAAGGGCAAGACCCTCGTCTTCATGGGCGACTGCAAGAACAACGTTGCTCGCTCCCTCATGGTCGTCTGCTCCAAGCTCGGCATGAACTTCGTGGCCTGCGGCCCCGAGGAGTGCATGCCCGCTGACGACGTCATCGAGGCCTGCAAGCCCATCGCCGAGGCCAACGGCTGCACCATCAAGCTGACCACCGACGTCAAGGACGGCGTCACCGGTGCCGACGTTATCTACACCGACGTGTGGGTCTCCATGGGCGAGCCCGACGAGGTCTGGGCCGAGCGCATCGCTCAGCTCACCCCGTATCGTGTCACCTCCGAGGTCATGGCTATGGCCAACCCGGGTGCCATCTTCCTGCACTGCCTGCCCAGCTTCCACGACACCAACACCACCATTGGCGCCGAGAAGTGCGAGCAGTTCGGCATCACCGAGCAGGAGGTCACCGACGAGGTCTTCGAGAGCCCCGCTTCCAAGGTCTTCGACGAGGCCGAGAACCGCATGCACACCATCAAGGCTGTCATGTACGCCACGCTCAAGTAAGAGCATCTAGCATCTCGCTCGGGGTGTATTGCTGCACACCCCGAGCGGTTTTATCTGGTAATAATCTCGCATCAAGCGGCAGGCACGGCACGGAAGAGCCGCTTCTGGCGAGATCAGTAAATGATTTATGAAGGGGGGATGAGAACTATGACTGAGACCGCTAAGAAAAAGCGCGGTATGCCTTCATCGTTCACCATTCTTCTTGCTCTGCTGGCAATTGTCGCAGTGATTACCGTTATCGTCTCCGGCACGTCCGGCGGCGCGGTTACTGCCGCCCGTCTGAGCGATTTCTGCACCGCCCCGATCCTGGGCTTCGCTGACGCTCTGCCCGTCTGCCTCTTCGTTATGATCCTGGGCGGCTTCCTCGGCATGATGACCGAGACCGGCGCCCTGGACAACGGCATCGCCGTTCTGGTGCAGAAGCTTAAGGGCAACGAGATTATGCTCATTCCCGTGCTGATGCTCATCTTCTCCCTCGGTGGTACCACCTATGGTATGTGCGAGGAGACCGTTCCCTTCTACGCCCTGCTCGCTGCTACCATGATGGCCGCTGGCTTCGACCCTATGGTCGGCGCCGCTACCGTCCTGCTCGGCGCTGGCTGCGGCTGCCTCGGCTCCACTGTTAACCCGTTCGCCGTCGGCGCTGCCGTCGACGCTCTGACCGGCGTTGACATTGCCGTGAATCAGTCCATCATCATCGGCCTCGGTGCCGTCCTGTGGATTGTCACTACTGCCATGTCCATCGTCTTCGTGATGAACTATGCCAAGAAGGTCAAGGCTGATAAGGGTTCCACCATCCTGTCGATGCAGGAGCTCAAGGACGCCGAAGAGGCTCACGGCAAGGCTGCTTCCGAGGTTCACAAGGAGGTCAAGCTCACCGGTCGTCAGAAGGGTGTTCTGATCGCCTTCGCCTTCACCTTCGTCGTCATGATCGTCGGCTTCATTCCGCTGGCCGACCTCAACGAGGGCGTCGCCAACTTCTTCGATGCTGGCGCTGTCTACGACGCCGACGGTAACGCCGTCGTCCAGGGCTGGTCTGCCCTGATCACCGGCCTGCCCATTGGCCAGTGGTACTTCGACGAGGCTTCCACCTGGTTCTTCCTCATGGCTGTCCTGATCGGTATCATCGGTGGCCTGTCCGAGAAGCAGATCGTCAACACCTTCATCACCGGTGCTGCCGACATGATGTCCGTTGTTCTCGTCATCGCCCTCGCCCGTGGTATCTCCGTCCTCATGGCTAACACCGGCCTCGACGTCTACGTCCTCGACGCCGCCGCCAATGCCCTGGCTGGCCTGTCCGGCGTGATCTTCGCTCCCATGAGCTTCCTGGTCTACTTCGGCCTGTCCTTCCTGATCCCCTCGACCTCCGGTATGGCCACCGTCTCCATGCCCATCATGGGACCGCTGGCTGTTAAGCTCGGCTTCTCGCCCGAGGTCATGGTCATGATCTTCTCCGCCGCCATCGGTGTCGTGAACCTGTTCACCCCGACCTCCGGCGCCATCATGGGCGGTCTCGCCCTGGCCAAGATCGAGTGGACGACCTGGCTCAAGTTTGCCCTTAAGCTCATCGTCGCGCTCTCCGTCGTCTGCGCCGTCATCCTGACCGTCGCCTGCGTGCTGCTCTAAGTACCCCACGGGTACCCCACGGAAACCTTGACGATCCTGTAAAGGATCACCTGGTCATCGTCTGTCCGGTGGGGTCAACCCACCGGTAGACTCCTACCTTTAGCCCCCTCCCGTTCCGTGCGCGGGAGGGGGCGCTTTTTTGTTCCGCGGTTTTACCAAACCGCGGAACCGGTCGACGCTGCGCGCCCGCCAGAGCGGCAATCTGACGTTCAATCGTCGGGCATGGCCAAAAGGCCTATGCCCTCCTCTTTCACGTCACCTTGCTCGCTCTGGCGGGCGCTCGCTGACTTATGCTCCACCTGCGATGTTTCCATTATTGATGCAAAGGGGTCAGGTTAGCTTGTACCAAAAAGGGGAAGTTGCGGTGGAATAGCTCCTGTTTGTGTGTCCTGAGGGACTAAGCGGGAACTATTCCACCGCAACTTATCGAGCGCGTGTTTGGTTGGTGCCTGTTGATGGCCTGGGCATCGGGGAGGGTCTGCTCCGTTATAATCGCGTAGGAACTTAATTTACGAAACGGGACGGGAGCCATATATGCGCCAGGGTTTCGACAACGCGAAGTATATCGAGCTGCAGGCTGCTCACATTAAGGAGCGCATCTCGCAGTTTGGTGGCAAGCTCTATTTGGAGTTTGGCGGTAAGCTGTTCGATGACTATCATGCGAGCCGCGTGCTGCCGGGTTTTGAACCGGACAGCAAGTTCCGCATGCTCAAGAGCATCGCCGACGATGTCGAGGTTATCATCGCGATCAACGCGAACCACATCGAGAAAAACAAGGCTCGTGGTGACCTTGGCATTACCTATGACGAGGATGTGCTGCGCCTGGTTGACCTGTTTCGCGGCAACGGCTTTGCCGTCGCGGCCGTGGTCATCACCCAGTACGCCGGCCAGCCCGCTGCCGATGTGTTCCGCAACCGCCTGAACGCGCTCGGTATTCCCGCCAAGCTGCACTATCCCATCGAGGGGTATCCGCACGATGTCGATCTGATCGTGTCCGACGATGGCTATGGCAAGAACGAGTTTGTCGAGACCACCCGACCGCTCGTTGTGGTCACTGCCCCCGGTCCTGGCTCGGGCAAGCTTGCCACCTGCCTGTCTCAGCTCTATCACGAGCACAAGCATGGCACGGCCGCCGGCTATGCCAAATTCGAGACCTTCCCGGTTTGGAATCTGCCCCTTACGCATCCGGTCAATATTGCCTACGAGGCCGCCACGGCAGACCTCGATGACGCCAACATCATCGACTCCTTCCACCTGGAGGCCTATAACAAGACCACGGTCAACTACAACCGCGACGTCGAGGCCTTCCCGGTAGTCCGTGCCCTGATGGAAAAGATCCTGGGCAAGAGCCCCTACCAGAGCCCTACGGACATGGGCGTCAATATGGTCGGCTTTGCCATCACCGATGACGATGCCTGCCGCGACGCTTCCAAGATGGAGATCGTCCGCCGCTACTTTACCGCGGTCGAAAATGTGCGCCGTACCGGCGTGGGCGATGAGCAAGTCGACCGTCTCAAGATTATTATGAAGAAAGCCGGCATCGATAAGAACTACTCACCGGCGCGCTCGGCGGCCCTCACTAGGGAGCAGCTGACGGGTGGTCCCGTGGGTGCCATGGTCATGCCCGATGGCTCCGTGGTGACCGGTAAGACCTCCACGCGCCTGGGCGCCGCAAGTTCGCTCATTATGAACGCCCTTAAGCATGTCTCGGGCGTCGACCTTGAGCTCGAGGTCATTAGCGATGAGGCGATCGAGCCCATCAGCAAGCTCAAGACGCATTTCCTGGGCAGCAAAAACCCGCGCCTCCACACCGACGAGACGCTTATGGCGCTGTCGATCACCTCGGCCACGAGTGAGACGGCCGCTCGCGTCCTTTCGGGCCTGGAGCAGCTGCGCGGCTGCGATGCCTTCTTTAGCGTGATTATCTCGCCGACGGACGAGACGGTACTGCGCAAACTGGGTATCAACGTGTGCTGCGAGCCCAAGTTTGAGCGCCGCGGTTTCTTCCATCGCTAAGTTTGAAGCACCGCGGTAATTGCATTGCATTTTGGCCGTATCGGGTTAGCGCCCGGTACGGCTTTTTGATCAATAAAGCGTCTATTTCGGCGAAAAATAGCTGTTTACCTGCCTAGAAACAATTTGAGCGGTATACAATAACCGTAACTATTTCATCCTTAGCGGGATGCCGCATGATGGATATTACCTGTCATCGTGAGGTGTGTCGGTCGCGCACGGCGCGTTAGATGCTCGTGCTCGGTTTGAGGAGGCTGCTATGGCGGGCAAGGGTCGTGCGAGTGTCAACGATATGAAGCGTGTCGAGGTGCTGGTGTTGATGGAGATCGACCAGCAAACCGAAGACAATGGCGGGCCGTATGGTTTCTCGCGCAAAACGCTTGCCGAGCGCGTGGGGGTTTCGCCGTATCGTGCCCGCGCCGCAATCGATCGCTTGGATTCCGAAGGCATGATTGATGTCGTCTCGCGTTATAGCGACGACGGCGGTCAGCTTGCAAATGGCATTTGCCTCACCGAACGTGGCGAGTGGTATCTTGAGGGCGTCCGTACCGGCATGCTCGTTCAAGAAATGCTTGAGGACGAGGTTGCTGATCGATAGCAGCATGTAACCCTTGCCATAGCGACGCCGCCTGGGAAACCGGGCGGCGTTTTGTTTCAAGATTGAGAAATGCAATCGCACGCGAGAAAAATTGCGGACGGTCCGCGGCGCGAGTATTACAATGAAGACCCGTAAGATGTGGATAAACAACTTCTACGGGAAGCGCAGGTAACTCAATATGACCAAGCATGTGTTCGTAACCGGTGGCGTGGTTTCGTCTCTGGGCAAGGGTATCACCGCGGCCTCGCTGGGCCGTCTGCTCAAGTCGCGTGGCTACAAAGTAACGATGCAGAAGGCCGACCCGTATCTGAACGTCGACCCCGGTACCATGAGCCCGTTCCAGCATGGTGAGGTCTTTGTAACCGAGGATGGTTACGAGTCCGACCTGGACCTGGGTCATTACGAGCGCTTTATTGATGAGAACCTGACCCGCGATTCCAACTTTACGACCGGCGCCATCTATAAGAGCTTGATCGCCCGCGAGCGTCGCGGCGACTTTTTGGGCGGTACCGTGCAGGTGATTCCTCACGTCACCAATGCCATTAAGGACAAGTTCCGCCGCATCGAGGAGCAGACCGGCTCCGATGTAGTCATCACCGAGCTGGGCGGCACGATCGGCGACATCGAGTCCCAACCGTTTGTCGAGGCCATCCGTCAGTACCGCAAGGAGGCCGGCCCCGAGAACGTCTGCTACATCCACGTGTCGCTCGTTCCCTATATCGCCGCCGCCCACGAGGTCAAGACCAAGCCCACACAGCATTCCGTCAAGGAGCTCCGCAGCTTTGGCATCCAGCCCGATATCATCGTGCTGCGCTCCGACCACCATATCGATGACGCTATCCGCGGAAAGATCGCAAGCTTCTGCGACGTCGACACCGATTGTGTCTTTACCAACGAGGACTGCGCGAGCATTTACGATGTTCCGCAGCTGCTTGCCGAGCAGGACTTTGACCTGCGCATTTGCGAGCGCCTGGGTTTGGACCCGCGTGAGCGCGACATGAGCGAGTGGAACGAGTTCCTGCGCAAACAGAATCACGCCAACCATCACGCCGACAAGGTGAAGATCGCCGTCGTGGGTAAGTACACGCAGCTGCCCGATGCGTACCTGTCGGTTATCGAGGCCCTGCACCATGCGGGCGTCTTCTACGATCGCCATGTGGACGTCCAATTGGTCGACGGCGAGAGCCTCGACGAGCAGAATGTCTCCGAGGTTCTGGGCGATGCCTCGGGCATCCTGGTTCCCGGCGGCTTTGGCAAGCGCGCCCTGGAGGGCAAAATCCTCGCGGCCGAGTTTGCCCGTGAGCACAAGATTCCATATCTGGGCATTTGCCTGGGTATGCAGGTCGCCGTGTGCGAGTTCGCCCGCAATGTCGTTGGCCTTGCCGGTGCCAGCTCCTCCGAGTTTGATCCGGACGGTCCGTATAGCGTCATCGATCTGATGAGCTCGCAGGAGGACGTGACCGAGAAGGGCGGCACCATGCGCCTGGGCGCCTATCCGTGCAAGCTCGCCGCCGATACTCTTGCTCGCGAGGCATATGGCGAGGAACTCGTCTACGAGCGTCACCGTCACCGCTTTGAGTTCAACAACGCCTTCCGCGACCAGCTCGAGGACGCCGGTTTGGTTATCTCGGGTCTGTCGCCTGACGAGCGCTTGGTCGAGATGGTCGAGCTGCCGCGCGACGTGCATCCGTGGTATGTGGCAACCCAGGCTCATCCCGAGTTCAAGAGCCGCCCGACCAACCCGCAGCCGCTGTTCCGCGAGTTCGTGCGCGCTTCGATCGGCCAGCACGAGGGTGTCGACCGTCTGCAGGTGACGCCCATGAACCTCGCTACGGACTAAGGGTGCCGGCGAATAAGGAATATACCGAAGCCACTCCCTCGTCGCTCGCCGTGGCGGCGGGGGAGTATCTCGATTACCTCGGGGTCGAGCGGGGTTTGGCGCGCAACACGATTGCGGCCTATCGTCGTGACCTGACGACGTACTGCGCCTATCTGGAGCGGGCGGGTATTGTGTCTTTTGAAGAGGTGACCCGTCAGGTTGTGGAGGGCTTTGTCGCCGACCGTCGCGATGGGGGCTATTCCGATGCCTCGGTGGAGCGTGCGCTTGCGGCCGTGAAGGGCTTGCATGCCTTTTTGGTGCGCGATGGGGCTGTGGCCCAAAACCCGACGGCGGCGTTGCGCCTGCCTAAAAAGGCTGAGCGTTTGCCGGAGTATCTATCGGTGGAGGATGTCTCGGCACTGCTCGATCAAGACTTCCCCGAGGGCGAGATGGGCTTGCGCGACCATGCCATCTTGGAAGTGCTCTACGGATGCGGTTTGCGTGTGAGCGAGTTGGTGGGGCTCGATGTGGGCGATATCCATATTGACGATGGCTTTGTACTCGTTCGCGGTAAGGGCTCAAAGGAACGCCTGTCCCCGCTGGTGGGAAGCGCGGCGCGAGCCCTGACGCTCTATGTAACCGAGGGGCGTTCTCGCTTGGCGGCCCATGCCCGCGGAACCGAGACCTCGGCGGTCTTTTTAAATAAGAACGGCCGCCGTCTGTCGCGCCAGGGCATCCATGCCATCTGTGAGCGCTATGGGCGCCAGGTGGGGCTGGTGGGACTCCATCCCCATACGCTGCGTCACTCCTTTGCCACCCATATGCTTGCGGGCGGCGCAGACCTCCGTGTGCTACAGGAGATCTTGGGGCATTCCGATATATCGACCACGCAGATCTACACGCATGTCGATCGTACGCAGCTTACCGAGGTCTATCTGGCGGCGCACCCGCTGGCACATCGTTAACACATCGCTGATCTGCAAATTCACAGGTATTTGGGGACGGGCTCCAGATTGCCGCGGCGTGCTTTTGCGCGCGCAGGGGCAATCTGGGGCTCGTCCCATTTTTCGCCACTTGTCATCGCGGTGGTGGGCCGAATGTGCCTTGGGTGGGGGAGTTTGGGGGCGATGTGAACGGCATGTAAAGGGACGCAAAAATCGCCTCAAGGTCAACTTGAAGGTTGAGGTTGAAAGGCGGGGTGCCACAGGTGGCATCCCGCCGTTGCTGTAAACACAACATATTGTGTTTTCGAACATATGCTTGGGGGTGTTTTGCAATATATGGTGGGTGGAGTGGTGGGGTGGGGTGGGGG
>ENA-OUQH01002655-OUQH01002655.1-human-gut-metagenome-genome-assembly--contig:-NODE-2655-length-10843-cov-2.913052_pt1 | contig 10843 bp, 7 predicted proteins | sample MGYA00237948_ERZ548828 | MGnify/ENA primary metagenome ERZ548828 (study PRJEB26490, sample SAMN05194711) | human gut metagenome | biome: terrestrial biome; feature: human-associated habitat; material...
CGAGGCCAAGGATATCCTGGCCTATGAGCTGACCAAGCTGGTCCACGGTGAGGACGAGGCCGGCGCCGCGCAGGAAAAAGCGCGCGCCATTTTCGGCGGCGGCAGCACCGAGCATGTGCCGGAAGCCGTCATTTCCGAGAATGACCTTGTAGACGGCAAGGCCGACATTATGAGCCTCCTCGTGCTGAGCGGTCTCTGCGCTTCCCGCAGCGACGCGCGGCGCAACATCCAGCAGGGCGGCGTCCTGTGCGGAGAGGAAAAGGTCACCGACATCGCCAAAGCGTTTGACGGTGAGGAACTGCGCAAGGGCGTTGTCCTGCGCCGCGGCAAGAAGAACTTCAAGCGAGTGATTTTGAAATAATGGCAGAAAAACGCTTTACCGCGGGCATCGGCGCGGCCAACATGGATCTGCACGGCCGCAGCCGTGCCGCGCTGATCCTGCATGATTCCAACCCCGGCTTTCTCCACACGTCGCCCGGCGGCGTCACGCGGAATATTCTCGAAAATCTCTCCCGCATGGGCGAGAGGTCGGCTCTGTTCTCCGCCATCGGCAACGATCTTTACGGCCGCGAGATCCTCGCCTCCGGCGAGGCGGTCGGCATGGATATGTCGCACATGCTGCGCTGCCCGGACTGCGGCAGCTCCAGCTATATGGCGCTCATCGACCCCGAGGGCGACATGTTCATCGGCATGTCCGATATGCGTATTCTGGAGCGCATCACCCCCGACTGGCTGGAAGGGCAAAAGGATGCGCTGCGGAAAGCGGACGCGATCGTCTGTGACCCCTGCCTGACGCCGGAGGCTCTGGAATGGATCACCTCCGACGCGCTCGCGGGCGTGCCGATTTTTTCCGACCCGGTTTCCACAACGTATGCCCGTCGTCTTGCCCCGTTTGCCGGAAAGCTCCACTGCCTGAAGCCCAATGTGCTGGAGCTCGCGGCTATGACCGGCTGCGAGATCACCGGCGACGCCGATATGGAGCGCGCTGCGGATGTGCTTCTCGAGCGCGGTACGCACTGCATCGTCGTCAGCATGGGACAGCGCGGCTGCTACTGGGCCGACCGCAGCGGCGCAAAATTCTATGCCGCGCTCCGTCCCGTGAGCCAGATGGTGGATGCCACCGGCGCGGGAGATGCCTTTATGGCCGGACTTTTATATGCTTACCTGCACCGCTTTCCCCCCGAACGGGCGGCTCGCTGGGCTCTCGCGGCGGGCATCATCGCCGTCACCAGCGCCGGTACCGTCAGTCCGGGGATGAGCGCGGAGCTCGTCAATAAAATTCTGGAGGAAAATGAATTATGAACAGCTTTGAAAAGTATCTGGACGTTCTTCCCGAGATCCAGCAGGCGCTGGATGAGAATAAGCCCGTTGTCGCGCTCGAGAGCACGATCCTCAGCCACGGCATGCCGTATCCGGAAAATCTGGATTTTGCGCACCGCGTGGAAGAGGTCATCCGCTCGCTCGGCGGCATTCCGGCGACCTGCGCGATCGTCAAGGGCCGCCTCAAGGTCGGTCTCACGGCGGAGGAGCTGGAGATCATGTGCCGCGCCGAGAACATCGGCAAAGTCAGCCGCCGCGACGTGGCGGTGTATGTTGCTCTCGGCCGCACCGGCGCGACGACCGTCGCTTCTACGATGATCATCGCGGCCATGGCGGGCATCCCCGTGTTTGCTACCGGCGGCATCGGCGGTGTGCACCGCGGCGGTCAGGATTCCATGGATATTTCCGCCGACCTGCAGGAGCTTGCTCACACGCCTGTTACGGTCGTCTGCGCCGGCGCCAAGCAGATCCTCGACATCGGACGCACGCTCGAGTATCTTGAGACGATGGGCGTTCCCGTCATCGGCAACCAGACCGCCGATTTTCCGGCGTTCTTCTGCCGCAAGAGCGGCTTCGGCGTGGACTACGCGGCGCAGAGCGAAGCGGAGATCGCCTCGATCATCCATGCGCAGCGCGGCATCGGCTTCACCGCCGGCATCCTCGTCGGCAACCCCGTGCCGGAGGAATACGCGCTCGATCATGAATATATGGAGCGCATCATCAACGTGGCGCTGCAGGCCGCGGACGAGGCGAATGTCCACGGTAAGAACATCACGCCGTTCCTGCTTGCCAAGGTCAAGGAGCTTACCGGCGGCGAGAGCTTTGAAACGAACGTGCAGCTTGCGCTGAATAACGCGCGCTGCGCTGCGCGCATTGCCGAGGCGCTTTGCGAGCTGAAAAAAGCGGAATAAAAAAATCAGCCAAAGAACTGCCTTTCGGCGGTTCTTTGGCCATATCTGGGCATACTACGAAACGGAAAATACGCTTTGTAAAGGAGTAGAAAAAATGTCGGAAAAGAACAAGTATTCCGGGACAAAGACCGAGCAGAACCTCCGCGCCGCATTCTCCGGGGAATCGGAAGCCCGCAACAAGTATACGTTTTTCGCCAGCAAAGCAAAGAAGGAGGGCTATGAGCAGATCGCCGCTCTCTTCCTGAAAACCGCGGACAACGAAAAGGAGCATGCGAAGCTCTGGTTCAAGGAGCTCAACGGCATCGGCGATACGGCGGAGAATCTTCTGAACGCCGCCGAGGGCGAAAACTACGAGTGGACGGATATGTACGACGGCTTCGCCAAAACCGCCGAGGAAGAGGGCTTCCGCGAGCTTGCGCAGAAATTCCGTCTTGTCGGCGCGATCGAAAAGCACCATGAGGAGCGCTACCGCGCACTGCTGCACAACGTGGAAGCTGCCGAAGTGTTTGCCAAGAGCGAGGTAAAGGTCTGGGAATGCCGCAACTGCGGACACATTGTTGTCGGCACGAGCGCGCCGGAGATCTGCCCAACGTGCGCCCATCCGCAGAGCTATTTTGAGATCCACGCCGAAAACTATTAATACTTCATCGAAAGGAGCGATCTACCATGTCGGAAATTACCATTACAAAAGCCAACTTTGAAGAAGAAGTTCTGCACGCCGATAAACCTGTCCTCGTGGACTTCTGGGCGAGCTGGTGCGGACCCTGCAAAATGCTTGCACCCGTGCTGCACGAGTTTGCGGACGAGCATGCCGAAGTGAAGGTCGGCAAGGTCAATGTGGATGAGGAAATGGATCTTGCCATGCGCTTCGGCGTATCGAGCATCCCGACGCTCATCCTCTTTAAAAACGGCGAAGCCGTCAAAACCTCCGTCGGCTTTGTGTCGAAGGCACAGCTGGAGAGCTTCGTTCTCTGAAATATGTCAAACCGCCCGCGGCAGGTACCGCGGGCGGTTTTCGTATATGCGAAAAAGATATAAATGCATTGCTGCCGGACGGCCGTTCAGTCTATCGCGTCCGCGTGGAGATCATAGATCGTGATCGCTCCGGCAGAGAACGCAATGGAATAATTTTCCGTCAGATAATCGGTGATAACACCGGTGAGCGCGCGCTCATGGTAGCCGATGTACACATAGTCCAGTCCTTCGCTTTCGCGGTTTGCTTCAAACACCTCCGCGTTAGTGAGCATCTGTTCGGCAAGCCGCTGCTGCCCCTGATAATTCAGGCCGTGGAAGTAGAGATAGGAGCCGCTTCCGCAGACGATGTTCCGCCCGGTGAGGGTTGCTACGGTGTTATCGTGGTTATCCCTTGTCAGGAAAAGAGCGTCCGGCTCAGTGTTCTCAATAATGTACTCCGCCGCGGCGGCCTCATCACGGGAGAAAAGCTCATAACCGTATTTCGGGATACCGGAGGCAACCTCACGTCCAAGGGTAAACACGGCGGCGTTGGTGCTGATAAAGAGTGTGAGAGCGAGAAGCACGCCCTGCGCTGCCGGGCTCCGGAGCCGTCCGAGCCAACCGGCCAGCGCGTCGGCGCACACAAAGCATCCGAATGCATAGGCAACGTACAGGAGCTTGTTGTTATCGTATTCGTTCGGCTGAAATACGAGCAGCTCGCACACAACGAAAATAAATACCGCGCCGGAGAACGCCGCGCGCTGTTCCTTAGAAACAGCAAAGAAAGCAAACGGCGTCAGAACGAATATGAGCCCGACATTTTTGATCCAGAACCAGAGCCAGGGCTCTTTTCCGTTATTCACCCAGTCGATCACGACACGGACGAAGTGTTCATTTCCGCCGACGGAAGGAAATGTCCAGAGAAAGAGCTGCGGCATCGCCAGCAGTACCGCCGGAAGCCCAAACCGGAGCCAACGGAGAAACCATTCGCGGGAAAGCCGGTCACGCACAGCGGAATACACGAGCCAGCATGCCGCCATCAGGCCAAGGGCAAAGTAGGAATGCGTGTGGACCATCGGCAAAAGCCCGCTCGTGGGCTCGGAGATGTGTATAAGAGACAGATACAGCCGCGTATCGCCGCGAAATACCGCCCGGAAAAGCAGGTACAAAACAGCGAACAGCGCTGCCCAGCCGAAGAGCGTCGCCCGCTGCGGCAGCAGCATGTCCGCAATGACGTTGACCCAGCGCATGCCCTTTTCGGTGAGATTCGTAGGCGTTTTGTAAAACGCGGTGAAGAGATCATGCAGGGAATACTCACCGTTGAGAAAATAGATCATGCCGAGCCCGCCGTTGAGGAAGAAGAGAAGAAAAGCGAGCACCGGCGCGTACTTTCTCTGGCAAAATTCCCGGGCAAGAAACCATATGCCGCAGAACACCTGAGCAAAGGCAAAGAACATCGGGATCATATACGCCCAGCGAAGCGGCGTTCCGAGAAGGTACAGGCTTGAGGAGACGCTGTCACAGAGGAACGGATAGCTCACCGGCGTTCCGGGAAGCAGGTTATACTCCGGCGGGAACGTCTGCTGCCCGGCGATGGATGTGATGAAGCTTAAATGCATCGCCATATCGCCGTAGGTGCACTGTCCGGTATAGAGCGCTCCGTCCACGTTTTGCAGCGTATGCGAGCCTACGAGATAGATCGCAAGTACCATAAAGGGAACAAGCAGATAGGGGAGAGGGCGGTCTATCGCGGCATCCTCCGCGCAGGGAACGGTTTTCCCCCGCCGCGCGAACCACAGCGCGTGCAGCGCCAAGGCAAAGATTGCCGCGGCGATGTGCGCCGTGATGCCGAAGCCCCGGAGGAACGCAAACGGGATCGGCGCCCACATGGAGAGAAGCGTTCCGATCACGCTGCCGAGCCAGAGCCGGACAGCGATCCTCTTTTCGGGAAACAGATAATACGAAACGGCGATCCCTGCGCTTTGCCACAGGAAAAACCATAAAATTCCAAGCATACCGTTGTCATCCTTTTTCTTGTGGATATAATCCTATTATAGCGAATTATGACCCGTTTGCAATAGCGGACGCTCTGTGTTAAAATGCAATTAATCAATAATCCAGGAAACAGTCCTTTCGGGAGGCCATTCCATGAAGCGGCGAAAACCGATTCTTTCTCTAATATTTCTATTGATCCTCTGCGTGGTGCTGCAAAGCGCCGCCTTTGCCGACGGCTCGCTTTTATCCAATGCGGATTTCTCTTTGCCGGAGCTTCCGGAGGGGTGGGATACCGTGGCATACGAAGCGGAGAATTATTCCGTTTATACGCAGAATGGCGCACTTGTCATTGCTTCCGCTGCGGAAAACGATGTGCGCGTCTGTCAAATGGTCCAAGTCGAGCCGAATACGGTATACCGCCTTTCGGCGGAGATCTCCGCCGAGGGCGTCCACGGCGGGCGTGGTGTGTGTCTTTCGGTCGATAATTACACGCTTGACGGCTCTTATGCCGTCAGCGCCGGACGTACCGGCAGCTTTGACTGGACGCGCGAAACACTGATTGTCCGTACCGGCGCAAAGCAGAGCTATATCAATTTCGCCCTCCGGCTCGGTTCTTACAGTGAGACATCCGCCGGTACGGCGCGGTTTCGTGCAGCGGAGCTTGCCCAAACCAACGATCCGGAGGAGATAGCGTCGGCGGTCTCGCTCGATGAAGCGGCGCAGCCGGCCGTAAAATCCGTCAACGAATCGGACGAGGCCCGTGCGATCCGTCTCCGGTCGTATCTGCATCTGTTTATCGTCTGCGCCATCGTCCTCGCGTGTGTCCTCCTCTGGGGCTTTTACCGGAATCGTGAGCGTTTTTATTCGCTTTCCGCGGATCCGAAAACAGTAAAACGCTGCTTCATCCTCCTTGTCCTGACCGGCGCGGCGCTTCGTCTGGTTCTGACGCTTTTGTTCGGCGGCCATGATTACGATATAACCTGCTGGCAGGCATGGGGACGCGATATCGTGCAGAACGGCACCGCACAGTTTTATACCGCACCCGGCCACGAGTGGTACGATTATCCGCCGGGATATATGCTCGTTCTCGCCGCTGTCACTTGGCTGCTGGACCTTTTCCGTATTCCTTCCGGATCTGCTGCGGCGGTGTTTGCCTATATGCTCCCGGCCTACGCTGCGGATGTCGGCATCGCGATCCTTCTCATGCGCTTTGCCCGCAAGCGGGGCTTTTCTGAAAGCGCGTGTCTGTATCTCGGCGGCCTGGCGGTCTTTAACCCCGCCGCGGTCATTCTCTCCGGCGCCTGGGGTCAGATCGACTCGATTTTAACGCTGCTTCTCCTTTTGAGCTTTTCCGAACTTTTCGAGGGACGCCGCATTTCCGCCGGAGCGATCTACGGCCTTGCTATTATGACAAAGTGGCAGGCGCTTATCTATGGTCCCGTGCTTGCGGCGGAGTATCTCCTTTCCATCCGGAAAAAGGAGGATGCTCTGCGCACGGCCGGCGGCGTTGCGGCGGCGCTTCTCGTGATCTTCGCCGTTTCGCTTCCGTTCCGGGGCGATCAGGGCTTTTTCTGGGTCGTCGGTCGGTTTTTGAATTCCGCGGGCGGATACGATTATGCGAGCGTGGAGGCATACAATTTCCTTGCGCTCTGTGGCGGGAACTGGAAATCCGCCGAGCTTTCCCTTGTGCCGGGGATCCCGTACAAAGCCTTCGGCATGGTCATGATCGTGCTTGCTGTCGTACTCTCCGTTGCGATGCAGGTCGTTTCGCGCCGGAGAGAAGGCGGAGAGACGCTTTGTGCTCGTCCCGAGCGGCTGCTGATCCCTGCGGCGTTCTGTATGTTCATGATCTTCACGTTTGGCCACTACATGCATGAGCGGTATGTGTTCCCCGTGATGGCTCTGCTGGCATTCGCTTATGCTGCCACACGGGATAATAGGCTTCTCGTTTCGTCCATGCTTTTGAGCGTTGTTCTTGCGCTCAACGAGACAACGGCGATGTACGTTGTATCCAACGCTGCCTCAGCAGCCGTCCGCGGCACGCAGCAGCACCAGATCGTGATCGGCGTATGCTCGCTTTTTGAAGTATTGACGTTTTTCTATACAGCCAAGGTCTGTCTGGAACGCGGTTTCGGGCAGAACGATCGGAGGTGACGAGCCGTGCAGGAAATTTTTTCTTCCAAGGAGCGCAGTACCTGCTTGGACCGTGGAGATAAGCGCCTGATGTGGGCGCTGACGCTCATTTATATGGTATTCACGCTTCTGAATCTGGGCACGCTCTCGTTCCCGACGAGCGTGTGGACAGCGCAGAGCGGTGCGGCAGTACGCATCGATCTCGGTGCGGAATATGATGTTGCCGAAATATGGACGAACGGGAACATTGCCGAGGGCTCGGCGGTGTTCACCGGCGACGACGGCTCCACGGCGGAGTATACGCAGAAATACGCGACCATGTTTACCTGGCGCACGCAGACCGCCGCCATGCACACGCGGTATATAACACTGCAATGCACGGCGGGAAAGGTCTCTCTCAACGAGATCGCCTTCTTCGATGCCGCCGGCAACCGCCTTCCGGCTGTGATCGCCACCGGAACAACGGAGGGCGCGGCGCTTCTCGATGAGCCGGACACAGTACCGGATGAGCCAAGCTATCTGAACGGCATGTACTTTGACGAGATCTACCATGCCCGCACGGCGTATGAGTTTCTCCATACGATGAGCGTATACGAATGGACGCATCCGCCGCTCGGCAAGATCCTCATCATGCTCGGCGTTGTGCTCTTCGGCATGAAGCCGTTCGGGTGGCGCGTCGTTCCGGCGCTTTTCGGCGCGGCAATGCTGCCGGTGTTTTTTACGCTGGCAAAACGGCTGTTCCGCCGGAGAGATCTGGCGTTTCTGGCCGCGGCGCTCCTTGCGCTGGACACGATGCACTTTACACAGACGCGTATTGCCACGGTCGATGTGTTCATCCTGTTTTTCATTCTGCTCATGGTTCTGTTCATGACAGACTATATCCAGATGGATTACATGAAAGAGCCGCTCAAAAAGCTCTTTCTTCCGCTCGGCGCGTGCGGCGTAAGCTTCGGTCTCGGCGTGGCATCCAAATGGACAGGTCTGTACGCCGGAGCCGGGCTTGCCGTGATGTTCTTCGCGCACATGATACGCACCGGTATTGCCTGCCGGAAGGATACTGCGGCGCGCAAAGAGTTCTGGCGCAGGACATGGGCGACGGTCGGTTTCTGCTGCGTGTTCTTCCTCGCGATCCCGGCGCTTATCTACTATCTTTCGTATATTCCGTTTTTCCGCTATGAAGCAACAAAGCCGAACGGCGTCGGCAGCATAGCGCTTGTGCTGCAGCAGCAGGAGTCCATGTATCATTACCATCACGATCTGACTGCAACGCACACCTGTCAGTCGGCATGGTATGAATGGCCGTTCACATCCCGCTCCGTGTGGTTTTACTTCCGGTCGCTTGGAGAAAACCGCGTTTCCAGCATCTCTTCAACCGGCAGCCCGGCCGTGTGGTGGGTCTCCGCTATCGGAGCCATTCTGCTGGCCGTAGAAGCATTGTTCCGTCGGACAAAGAAAGAGTCTGCACACTGGAAGCAGGCCGGATATATCCTGCTCATTGCGATCGCGGCAAACTATCTGCCGTGGACGCTCGTGCCGCGCTGCACGTTCCAGTATCATTTCTTTACTACGTTCCCGTTTGTCGTGCTTGCCGCCATTCTGTTTTTGCAGCACATGGAAGAGAGTGGGGAAGTGTCCGGAAAGGTCAAGTGGATCTGGCTCATCGTCGCCGCTGCGTATTTTGTCCTCATGTATCCCGCAGCCTCGGGGCTCCCGATGCCGCGGCTCTACGCGCAGTTCCTTGAATATGTACTCCCGTGTGGGCAGCTTTTCTTCGGCGCGGTTTGACCGACTAAAAGATGCAATGCGGCAGCGATCTCGATGGGATCGCTGCCGCATTTTTCATATGAATTGACTTTAAAAAATTCGGAAGCTGGAATCGGAGCAGAAGTTGTCGGTACTGTAGAGCAAAAGCACCCGGTCGATGGCATTTTCTGCAATATATTCCTTGACGGAGCCGGTATAATACCGGAGATCGATCAAGTGGATCTCGGAAAAGGCATCTGTAAGGAACGGCACGAGCGAATCGGCGTAGGAATCGCGCAGAATGAGCAGGGAAGGGGCATTGTCCGCTCCTGTATCTACAACGGCGCGGGGAATGTTCCCGCCGAGGAAGAAGGTATATTTGTCCTTGATCGTAAGCTTGTCATAATTGTAGAGCGGCAGCGTCTCTTCGGTCCCGTTTGTTTCGTATCGGGTAACGGACGAATTCTCCGGCGCTGCGGTCAGCGTTTCCATCTCGTCCGGAGCGATCCAGAAAAAGCCGGAGGAGGAATAGAGTGTTCCGCAGAAGTCCTCGGAGACGGTTTCCTGTGTGAGTGTATCTTTATCGATCTCCGGCAACCCCCAGGAGGAACGCAGGGCATTGGCGGCATAATAGGCGCCGAGGGACGTCCAGTGGTGGTCGGTGCGATAGAAAATGTATTCGCTGCTGTGTGCCATGAGGGTGGAGGAAAGATCGATCGTTTCCAGAGCCGTCTGCGCATAGGCGCTATTGATCACCGCTTGCTGATCGTCGTTCGGAGCACCGTCCGGCAGGATGTCCGCATAAAGCTGTGCCGTCGTGGGGATCAAGGCGAGCGAGACCGGAACACCGGTGTCCGTGAGTAAATCCGCTGCCTGCACGGCGCGCGCGAGTACGTCTACCTCCGGCGCGTCGAACGGCTCGATCAGACGGCCGCCGTCACAGAGAAACACGCCGTTATTCTGCTGCTTTCCCTGCGCAAGCTCTGCGCCCGCTTTTGTTTCGATCCATGTATCCCGTCCGGCAAACTGGTCGCTGCAATAAGATTCAAAACGAGTGGCAAAAGAGCCGGAGAAAAGGGAAGAGAAGCTGAACTTCGGCAGCGTCTGCAGCTGCCGGTTTTCTTTTTCGGAAAAGTCCTTGTCCGGCAGAAGAAGATTCAGCAGAAAAAATCCGCCGATAAACACGGAAAAGAGGGCGGTAATAATTCGATTGGTCGTTTTTGACATCAATTTTGGCCTCCTTCCGTCAGAACCGGAAGTACAGGAACGGATTGTACGTCGCGTCCACGAGATATGCCGTAGAGATCACCAGACAAAGCGCGACAAGCACCGGCGTGAGTACATTTTGTACTCTCTGCGGAATGCGATGAAAGAGCTTTTGGGGAACGGGTGTCGCTGCGATGGCTGCGATAAAAAGAATGACGACATAGCTTCGCGCGTAAAATGCGTCGGCTGCCGTGGCCGCAGCGCCTCTTGCGCCGAACATCGCCCCCCAATAGTGCACGACCTCGCCGACGGAGTTGAGCTGGAAGAGCATCCACCCGACGACGGCAACGAGCAGCGCGTAGATGTGCGCCAGTACCGGCACTTTTTCGAGCTTTTTGAGAAGGAAAACCTTTTCCAGAATCAGAAACACAGCATAGTACAGTCCCCAAAGCAGAAATGTCCAGTTTGCGCCGTGCCAGAGGCCGGTGAGTGCCCAGACGATGAGAATATTCAATATCTGCCGGGGCAGGCCGCGGCGATTGCCGCCGAGGGGGATATAGAGATAATCACGGAACCATGTG